>Ga0208373_1003063_pt1 | contig 17007 bp, 14 predicted proteins | sample RifOxyC2_FD_184036 | JGI IMG/M metagenome (GOLD analysis project Ga0208373, IMG submission 184036) | Soil microbial communities from Rifle, Colorado - Rifle Oxygen_injection C2 (SPAdes) | ecosystem: Environmental > Terrestrial > Deep subsurface > Rock core/Sediment | place: Rifle, Colorado...
TTTGTTGACATAGTGATTAGTGTCATAGGTTGTGCGGTTAATAAATAACCCGCACAGTATACCTTGAATTATCCAAGTAGGACATTTCTACTTTGGTATACTAGGACATTATCACTTTGGGGCGACAATCCGTAAAATTGATACTGCTCTTTTTCTTTTTTATGCTATAATTAAATAAATATATGAAAAATCTACTCAAAAATGTTATTATTTTTTTAATCGTCTTTTTGGCCATTGCCGGGCTACTTTCCACCTTTAGATTAAATTCTGAAAAAGTGGAAAAAATAAACCTGCAAAAGTTTGTTGAGCAAATTGATAAAGAAGAAATAAAAGATATTGTCGTGGAGGGAGAAAAATTGAATATTGCTCTAACAAATGGCGCCTTGGAAACACTACAAAAAGAACCGAGCGAAACTCTTGGCGAGCTTTTGAAAAATTATAATGTCTCTCCGGAAAAAATCAAAAAAATAAATATTGAAATAAAAGGCGCGACCGGCTGGTCTTATTGGCTGAACTCTCTTTTGCCCTTTCTCATCCCTCTTATCTTTGTCGTGATTATTATTTATTACATGATGCGCCAAGTCCAAGGAGCCAATTCCAAGGCCATGATGTTTGGGCAATCCAGCGCCAGGGACTCTTCCAAAAATCAAAGAGAGAAAATAACCTTTAAAGATGTTGCCGGAATAAAGGAAGCAAAAGAAGAACTGCAAGAAGTGGTTGAATTTTTAAAAAATCCTAAAAAATTCACCATACTCGGCGCAAAAATTCCCAAAGGAGTTCTCTTGATGGGCAGTCCGGGTACGGGTAAAACTCTTTTGGCGAGAGCTGTCGCCGGAGAAGCCGGTGTCCCCTTCTTTAGTATCTCGGCTTCTGAATTTGTGGAAATGTTTGTCGGAGTTGGAGCGGCCAGAGTTCGCGATCTTTTTCAAAAAGCGCAAAAAAACGCGCCTTGCATAATTTTTATTGATGAACTTGACGCTATCGGTCGCCAACGCGGAGCGGGACTGGGCGGATCGCACGACGAACGCGAGCAAACTTTGAATCAAATACTTGTGGAGATGGACGGCTTTGATCCAAATTTGGGCGTCATTGTTTTGGCCGCGACAAATAGACCGGATGTCCTAGATCCGGCTCTTCTTCGCCCGGGACGTTTTGATCGCCGAGTTACGATTGACCGACCGGACATGAAAGACCGCGAAGAAATTTTGAAAATTCACGCCAGAAACAAGCCAATGGGATCAAATGTTGATCTTAAAAAAATTGCCCAGCACACGCCCGGTTTTTCCGGAGCTGATTTGGCAAACCTTTTAAACGAAGCAGCTATTCTTACCGCGCGACGTAACAAGACAAAAGTGGGAAACGACGAAATTAGAGAAAGCGTGGAAAAAGTGATGATGGGTCCGGAAAGAAAAAGCCATATCCTATCCGAAAAAGAAAGAAAAATTACCGCTTATCACGAAGCGGCGCACGCTCTTGTCTCCCACGAACTCCCCGAAGCCGATCCGGTTCATAAAATTTCCATCATCTCTCGCGGACAAGCGGCCGGCTATACCTTAAAACTTCCTCTTGAAGATAAACATTTTCATTCTCGCTCGGAATTCATCGCCGATCTTGCCGTGCTTTTAGCCGGACACACTGTTGAAAAAGAAATTTTCGGCGAAGTGACAACCGGCGCGTCTAGCGATTTGAAACATGCAACTCGCTTGGTCAAAAGTTTGATTTCCGAATATGGCATGAGCGAAAAAATGGGCGCGCGCACTTTTGGCGAAAGAGAAGAAATGATTTTCTTGGGTAAAGAAATAAGAGAACAACGCGACTACAGCGAAAAAACCGCCGAAGCGATTGACGAAGAAATCAGTCACCTGCTTAGCGAAGCGGTCAAAACCGCCCGCGAGATTATCAGAAGGAAAAAATCCAAAATGGAAACGATTGTTAAAATGCTTTTGGAAAAAGAAACAATTGAGAAAGAGGAGTTTGAGGAAATATTCACCACGTCCAAGACATAGGTTCGTCCACGACTCAGTAAACGAATAAACTCTTTAAGATTATTGCTCCGCCGGGAGAGTTAATTAACCTAAGTCTTGGATGTGGTTCAAGACAATTACTTAGGATTTATAATTTATAATTTATAATTTTTTATTAACAATGAGGAGGCCTATGTTTAAAAAAACACCGTCGGTTTATCGGACCATTTTAAAAAGATCTTGGGAGATTACCATTAAAAATAAATTTCTCTGGTTCTTTGGAATCTTCGCCGCCATTGCCGGAAACGGTGGCATCTATGAAATATTTGCCAAAGGATTTAACAGAGTTTCGGAACGCGGAGAATTCGTAACACCGGGAGAAAGCTTATGGAGCTATCTTGATATAAATAAACTGGAAACATTTTACGAAAAAACTCCCCTCTTTGTCACCATCTTCTGGTTTGTTTTTATTCTTGCCATTATAATCATTGCCGTAGCTATTTGCCTTTCCATTCTTTCCAAGGGCGCGATAATAAACTCGTCCAAAAAATTGGCCGGGAAGAAAAAAGTTGATTTTAAAGACGGCTGGGAAGCGGGTACTAAATATTTTTGGCGACTTCTAGGATTAAATATTTTTTCTAAAGCTGTTATCTTCGGACTTCTTGTTTTATTAACAATTCCGGTAATGCTTTTTATCTCCGGAGGCGATGGAAATTTTATTTGGAACCTCGTTCTTTATATTTTATCTTTTGTCTTTTTTACCGGTCTGGCTCTCCTTGTCTCTTTTATCACTGTTTTTGCTTCCTGTTTTATCGCTGCGGAAGATTACTCTCTTGTGGAAGCGATCCGCGCCGGGTTGCGCTTGTTTGCAAGAAATTGGTTGACGGCAATTGAAATGGCCTTAATTTTATTCGCAATCAGCTTTGTTGTCGGTCTAGCTTTAATCATTTTCACTATTCTTTATTTAATCCCGGTCGCCCTCTTGCTCTTGGCCTTTACCTATCTTGAACTTGTCTTGGGCTTTTGGCTTATCCTTTTCCTTTCCTCTCTTTTCTGGATGGCAATTGTCATTTGTCTTGGCGGACTTCTTTCCACTTTTCAATTTTCCGCCTGGACTCTCCTTTTTATGGACTTAAATAAAGGAAAAATCTGGAGCAAGTTGTTGAGATTTGTGGGAATCGGAGCATAAAAAAATAAATCATGATTCATGATTCGTAATTCATGATTCATAAACAACATGTCCAATCAATCAATCGAAGACCTCTTAAAAACTTATACCAAGGGAAGCGACGATCCTTCTCCTCAAGTAGCCACGGATGCGACCAAAGAAAAATTTGAGGAAAAAATGGCGGATATAACTTTAAAAAATGAAGAAAAAATTGCCATGGGAAAGGCGGGCAGTTTGGGTTTTCCTTATATTAATCTAAAAGGATTTCCGATCAGCCCGGAGACACTCACTTCTGTCCCCAAAGAAATTTCCGAGGCGCTAAAAGTTATTTGTTTTCTAAATACCGGCGAAGAAATTAGAATCGGCGCGGTTGATCCCGAACAAGAACAAGTTAAAGAACTTTTACTTAGTCTCGAAGATAAATTTCACTCCAACGGCGACTTATATTTAATTTCCGAAAATAGTTTCAAGAATTCCTTCAAGCTCTACGCCTCCCTGCCGGTTATCAGAAAAATAAAAAGTGGCGTGGAAATAACCGAGGCCGATTTCAAAAAGGCTTCCGAGGAGATTAAAAATCTTAAGGATTTAAATGATAAAATCCAAAAAGCGAGTATCACTGATATTGTTACCATGATCATCATCGCTTCCATCGTCGGTCGCTCTTCAGATATTCATGTTGAAGCCGAGGAAAAAGATATAAAAATAAGATTCAGGGTTGATGGCGTCTTGCAAGACGCTGCCAGTCTCTCTAAAGATCTTTGGTCAAAGGTTGTCTCCAGGATAAAACTTCTCTCCGGCTTAAAAATAAATATTACTAATGTCCCCCAAGACGGACGTTTCACTATTTTTCAAAAAGAAGGAAAAATTGATGTCCGTGTTTCCTGCCTCCCGACCTCTTTTGGCGAGAGTGTGGTAATGAGGCTTTTAATGCCCTCAACCAGCAGCTTGAGCTTTGACAGTCTTGGTCTCTGGGAACCTGCCTTCACTCAATTAAAGCAAGAGAGTGAGAGACCAAACGGTATGTTAATCACCACTGGTCCAACCGGATCCGGTAAAACTACCACCCTTTATTCTATTTTAAATAAACTAAACCAACCCGGCGTAAAAATAATTACCCTTGAAGATCCCGTGGAATACAAGCTGGCGGGAATCAATCAAAGTCAAGTTGATTACACTCGCGATTATACTTTTGGAAAAGGTCTCCGCTCTATCTTGCGTCAAGATCCGGACGTAGTTATGGTCGGCGAAATCCGCGACTTGGAAACGGCTGATATTGCCATCCAAGCGGCGCTTACCGGACACTTTGTTATTTCCACTATTCACACAAATAGCGCTTCCGGCGCCATCCCTCGCTTTCTTTCCATGGGTGTAAAGCCCTTCCTTCTTGCTCCAGCCTTGAACGGCGTCATTGGCCAAAGACTGGTTAGAAAAATTTGCGAAAATTGCAAAGAGGAAGACCATCTGGATGAGGTAACTTTGAAAAGAGTCAAGGATTTATTAGCTCCTCTTTCGCCGGAGGTAAAAGAGAAGTATAAAATTGATTTGGAAAATTTAAAATTCTATCGTGGCCGAGGATGTGAAAAATGTAACAATATCGGCTACAAAGGACGCATCGGTGTTTACGAAGTAATGGCCATGAACGCTGAAATTGAAAAAGTGGTGCTTTCCGAAAAAGTTTCCGAATATGATATGCAAGATATCGCCATAAAAAATGGAATGGTGACTATGGTGCAAGATGGTTTAATCAAAGCTGTCGGTGGCATCACTTCCGTTTCTGAAGTTTTTGAGAATGCGGAATAAACGAGTAAATAATAAAAGAATCCAAAAGCCTCCTTCGCGGGAGGCTTTTCTATTTAAATCTATCAAAATGTTTAGAGGTCAAAAGTTTCTTCTTTTTCTTTTTTTTCTCTTTTTTTATATTCTCCGATAAAATCCTGTAATCTTTTATCAAAATAACTATCCTTAAAATTACCTACATTAAATCCAAGACCTTTAAGTTTTTCTTTTAGGTTATCATTTATTTTCCTCGGAGTTAAACTACGTCCACTCAATTCTTGATCGCTAATTAATTCTAAATTCATCTTTACTTGAGCAATATTTCCTTTCGAATCAATAAACATTAAAGTATTATCTTCTCCGTTGATATAGTAACAACCGCGTAATTCTTCAGCATAAACTTTGCCACTAGTACGACCACTATCCCATTCAAACCTGGATTTTTTTAATTCATCGGCTGGAACAATCACTTCTTTGTGTAACCCTATATAGGTTTTTAAATTCTCCGCCCTACCTTCGGCTTCAAGCCTCTCTCTTGCCTGCTTAACTCCACTTTCCGTCCCTATAACAACCGCTGCCCCCCCCCTCTGAGTCGCCTTCCCATCCTTCTCTGTTTAAGGCTTCTTTTTCTTCCCGTGTTAATCCTGTCGCCGATTCGTTTTGGTTTGCCATAAATTTTTTATTTTAAAAAATTAGCTTAATTTTGAGTGCTTATTGTATTATTATACCAGAAAAAACGCGTTTGGTCAAATAAAATTTTCTATTTTAGGCCTTTCGCATTTATTTTTTGTGTCCCCTCTCTCTGTCATTCCCGCGCAAGCGGGAATCTACTTTTTTAGGAGAGTGGATCCCCGCCTGCGCGGGAATGACAGGTTGAAAAATCATATTTCCAAAATCCCCTCCTCTTTTTCCTCCCCAAAGTCAATTTTTATTTTTTAAAAACTATCTCCCTCTCCAATGTATTGTTTTTCCCTCTATTAAAATAAGTAATAAATTCAGTAAATAACCTATTGCCCCGACTAAAAGAATTATCGCGTACATTGTTGATATTTCATATATAATCTGCGAGTCATTAATCATCTTTCCTAGACCAAAAGGGGTTCCAATAAACATTTCCGTCACAATAACAATAACCAATGATAAACTAATAGCGCTTCTCAATCCTATAAATGTTTGGGGCAAGCTTTCCCAAAAGAGTATCCAATAAAAAATCTGCGCCCTGTTCGCTCCCATAATCTTTGCCGCCAATATTCTTGATTTTTTTGCATGCATTACGCCATAGGCAGTATTGAAAATTATAATTATCGTTGATGCAAAAGCCGCAACGGCGATTTTTGATTTATCAGTTACACCGAAGATAAGTAAAAATAATGGAAAAAGGGCTGTGGCCGGGGTGGAACGAAAAAAATCAATAATAAATTCAACGCTTCTATAAATCTTTTCTGACATTCCCAAAATTAATCCCAGCGGTAATCCAATAATTAACGCTATGACAAAAGACAAACCGACTCGACCGAGTGTTGAAACAAGATCGTCAATAATAACCCCACTTTTGATCAATTCTAAAAGCTTGCTAATCGTGGTTATGGGACCGGGAAGAAAAAAGGCGTCAACCAGTTGACAGCGAGAAATTACCGCCCAAACTATAATTAAAATAAATGGACCGATAATCGCGTATTTTTTCATATGCTTATTGATTTTTGAAAAGCGCAAAGTACCGAATCTTTTATCAGCTTAAAATGTTCGGTCTTCAAGGAATCCAAAGTTCTCGGGCATGGTAAACTGTTTTCAATTATCTGGACTACTTTTGTCGGCTTCTGTGAAAAAACTATTATTTTATCCGCAAGGTGAACAGCTTCTTCAATATTATGAGTCACTAATAAAACAGTCGGTTTGTACTTTAAAAAATATTTTTGCAAATATTTTCTTAAACGCAAGTTATTTTCATAATCAAGAGCGGAGAAAGGTTCATCAATAAAAAGCACCTTGGGATTAGTCACCAAGGCGCGCATAAAGGCTAAAATTTGTTGTTGTCCACCACTCAATTCATAGGGATAGCGACGCCAATCAAATTGAAATTCAAACAATGCTTGCAATTCCGTTACCTTTTTTTCAATTTCCTCATTGCTCTTTTTTTGTATTTGAAGTGGTAGAGCTACGTTCTTAAAATTATTTCTCCATGGGAGCAACGAGTCTCTGTAATTTTGAAAGATATAGCTAAAAGTAAAACTATCAAAATCTTTAATTTCAAATTCTCCTCCGTCCTTCGGGACGATGCCGGCGAGAATATCAAGCAAGGTTGATTTTCCAGAACCATTTGGTCCAAATATCGCAGTTATTTTACCTCTGAGAAAATCTATACTGAAATCCTTAAAAACCTCGGTGTCTTTAAATGATTTCTTTAAATTTTTTACGGTTATGATTGTATCCATTTAGTCGGAATAGATTAGTTGTCTCGCATCAACTTTATTATCTATAACTTTATATTGCGCAAAAATATCAAAAAATTTCTGCAACGCCGCCATATCTGAATCTTGAAAATCAGTATACATTTTAAAGATTGGGAGGGGAACAAGTTTGGTTTGTTCTTCGGTAAGTGGAGTATAGTTTTTTAGATATTGCCGCGAGGAGTCGGGATCCGCGGTTATTTCTTTTATTGATCTGTCAAAGACGGCAATGACTTTTTTTGTGGTTTCCCGATTATTAATTGCAAATTCTACTGAGACGACTCCACCACCTCCCCACCACGGATCGGCAATATATTTCATCATTGGTCCGACGACTAAATCTCTTACAGCATCTTGACTTTCCCCTATTACTTTTGTTGGTTCAAGGGTTAAAAGGGCGTCAATTTGCCCCATAGCCAAAGCTTGCAGTTGCATAGGTAAAGCTAATTCAACAATGGTTACATCTTTATCCACGGCTAATCCTTCCGTATCAAAAATATGTTGTGCTAAAATTTTCCATTGTATGCCGGGAATAATACCAACTTTTTTTCCCTTTAAATCATTTACTGAAGAAATTACGCTATCCTTTTTTATTAAAAAAACATTGTCAATATTATTTGGTCCAGCTCCTCCGTTGAGGGCAAAAACTTTTAATGTGTTCGGATTTTTTGCTTGGCTTACCGCCGTTACGCCCATACCAGTACTAGGAGAGCTAAATTCAATATTACCAGCAATCAAGGCGTCCACTATCTGGTTTGGCGATTCAAATTTGATGGGCTCAACTTTTAAACCGACCTCTGAAAAATAGCCTTTATCAATAGCAAGATATAACGGTAACGCATTAGCTACTGGTAGATAACCAATTTTAATTTTTATATCCTCCGTCGTTTTGTTTTTATTTTTATGTGATAAATAATACCAATCTCCACCAACAACTAAAACAATGATCGCTAAAAAAAATATTATTTTTGTTTTCATGGTATTTTTTAAAAAAAGAAGGCCACGAGGCCCTCCCTGTTTTATGTCTGGATAAATTATAAGTTAATATATTTTCTCTGTCAAAATAAAATGGGGATAAGTATGAATGTAGTCTACTTTATTTCCAAAATCCTTCCCTCTTTTTCTTCTCCAAAGTCAATTTTTATTTTTATAATTTTATTTTCATTAAAAATACCCGGCACATTTTCTATCCATTCAATCACCGTTACTGTATCTTTTTTTCCCAACCAATCCATAACACCAATATCAGTCAATTCTTCACCTCTGCTTAATCTATATGCGTCGATATGTACCAAGGATCTAACATCTGACATTTTAGATCTAAGATTAATTTTATAAACTTTCATCAATAAAAAAGTCGGGCTTTGGATATTTTCTTTAATTCCAAGTCCCTTTGCTAGGCCTTTTACAAAAACAGTTTTTCCCGCGCCGAGGTCTCCGGTCAACCCGATCATCTCACCACCCTTTAACTTTTTGGCAAATTTTTCCGCGAAAGCCAGGGTCTCTTTTTCGTTTTTTGAGATAAAATGCATGATTAGAATTTTTAATTTTATAATTTTTAATTTTATAAATAATTTTCTAATGTTTTAATGCTTTAAACTTGAACGGACTGACACGCTTTAGCGTGTTATTAAACTTATTACCCATAACATAACAGCCTAAAGGCTGTCACTCCGCATAATTCAAGTTTAAAAAATAAGAAATTAAGATTTATTTAAAAATTACAAAATTAAAAATTATAAAATTTTCCTTACAGCTCCCAGTTGGGGTCAACTTTCAACTTCTCCCACGGTGTAAATTTACCCGTTTTAGCATAAAAATATCCGGCGGCCGCAGTCATCGCCGCGTTATCTGTGCAGTATTGAATATCTGGTATCTGGTACCCAGTATTTGGCAATTCTACCTTTATTGCTTCGCCCATTTTTTTCCTTAAATTTTTATTAGCGGAAACCCCGCCGGCTAACATTATTGTTTTCACTTTATATTTTTTAGCCGCTTTTATGGTTTTACTGACCAAGACTTCCGTGATCGCTTCTTCTATTTCAAAGGCCATCTCTCTGCGGACTGATTCTCCAAAACTTTTTTTTCCCAAATCTCTAACCTTGTACAAAACTGCCGTTTTTAACCCGGAAAAAGAAAAATTAAAATCCGGTGTGTTTATCATCGGCCTCGGTAATTCAACTTTTAACTTTTCACTTTTAACTTTTAACTTATCTGCGTAAGCAGATATGGCCGGTCCCCCGGGGTACCCTAATCCTAAAATCTTAGCGCATTTGTCAAAACATTCCCCGGCTGCATCGTCCAAGGTACGCCCGATAACTTTAAACTTTCCAAAATTATCCATCAAGACTAACTCTGTGTGTCCTCCACTAACCACAAGACAAAGCGCCGGAAATTCAATTATTCCCCTCCCTTGAGGGGAGGGGTTGGGGGAGGGTGTTTTTTCTTTTAACCAATTAGCGTAAATATGCGATACAACATGGTTTACTGAAATAAGCGGTTTTCCCCAAACATAAGAAATTGTCCGCGCCACTTCCGCGCCGACAAGAAGCGACGTAATCAATCCCGGGCCCGAAGCCACAGAAACCACATCAATTTTTTTTCTATCCTCCACAAATTCTTCCAAGATAGAAAAAATGGTTTCTACGTGTTTTCTTGCCGCCACTTCCGGAACCACCCCGCCGTATTTTGAGTGAATTTTAATCTGCGAGGAAACTATATTTTTTTTCACCTCTAACTTGCCCTCTTCTTCTCGAACAAGCGCCATACTCGTTTCATCACACGACGTTTCTATTCCTAAAATAAGCATAAGTCTATATGTTCATTATAGCCGTTTTTAACTCGCTGGCAATACATGTCCCCTATTGAATAAAACTACATCTTAACCTATAATATGTTAAAGAGGGGTATTTTTAATTTACTTTAATCTTAACTAAAGACCTACTGCGCTACCTAAAACCAGTAGTTCCTCCCCGCAATAATATGAAAAATACTAATTTTGATCCTAAATTCATTCAAAAGATAAAAACTATCCTTTTGGAAGAAAAACAAAGACTGGAAAAAGAATTATCCCAATTTGCTAAAAAAAATCCGCGTAATTCCGCTGATTTTGATACCAATTTTAGTGATCTTGGCGATGAAGACGAAGAAAATGCCAAGGAGGTTGCCTCTTACGGCGATAATCTTGCTCTCGAACAGTCTCTAGAACGTTCCCTGCGCGATGTTAATGACGCCCTAAAAAGAATTGAGGATGGGTCTTATGGTGTCTGCAAATATTGCGGAAAAGCAATCGATCCAAAAAGACTAGAAGCCAGACCCGCATCGAGCGCTTGCGTCAAATGCAAAGAAAATTTAACCCGCAGATAAAAAATTCAATGTGATGACTTTTCTTCGGAAAATAACTCTTACTAATTTTTTTGTTGCCCTCTTGTTTTTAGCTGACAGAATCACAAAAAATTTCGCTTTCGGTTTACCCGAGGGCGGATTTTTTTTATTCTCAAAAAAATTTATTGGCTTGCAATTATTTAAAAATTATCATCTCATTTTTAACTTAAAATTAAACCAATATCTTCTTTATCTTTTTATTTTTTTGATTCTGTCTTGTGTTTTACTGTTTTTGATAAAAAATTATGAAGAAAAAAATTACTTCCTTGTTTTTTGTTTTAGTCTGATAACGATTGGCGCGATAAGTAATCTTTTAGATCGCCTTCTCTATGGATATGTCGTTGATTTTTTAAGTTTTTTTGATTATTCAATTTTTAATTTAGCCGACGTTTATATTTTTGTCGGAGCGGGACTAATTCTGATAAAAATTTTCAAATCAGATGTGTCATTCCCGCGCAGGCGGGAATCCACTCTCCGTAAAAAGTAGATTCCCGCCTGCGCGGGAATGACCTTGTATATTGCTAGTTACTAATTATTTACACTATGTCTTCCAAAATATTTTCCGCGGCAATTGTCGGATTGGACGCGGAGCTGGTTGAAGTTGAAGCTGATATTTCTCCCGGTTTGGGGCATTTTACGATTGTCGGCTTGCCGGATACGGCCGTCCAAGAATCTAGGGAAAGAGTGAGAGCGGCTATAAAAAATAGCGGACTCCCCTTTCCAAGAACAAGAGTAACGGTAAATTTAGCCCCGGCTGATTTAAAAAAAGCGGGACCGGCTTATGACCTGCCAATAGCCGTAAGTATTCTTGCCTCATCTAAAGATTTTTATCTTTTTCCAAAAAATATTTCTTCAGATGGCGTAAATAAAAATTCATGTCCCGACAGTCTTTTTGCCGGAGAACTAGCGCTTGATGGCGCGCTAAGATCAATCAATGGCATCTTGGCCATTGCCTCTTTTGCCAAAAATAAGGGAATAAAAACCCTTTATATCCCCTCTCTTAATGCTCCGGAAGCGAGCCTGATTGAAGACATTGAAATTATTCCTGTCCAAAATTTAACTCAACTAATAAATCACTTAACTAAAATCCAATTAATCCCTCCTTTTTTAAAATCTGAGTCGCTAAATTCTAATCCTTCTGATTCTTTTGAAGAAAATCTTGATATGGCTTTTGTAAAAGGCCAGGAATATGTTAAACGCGCGCTGGAAATAGTGGCAGCCGGCGGACATAATATCGCGATGACCGGACCTCCCGGCTCGGGAAAAACATTACTTTCCAAAACTTTGCCGACAATTCTTCCTCCTCTTTCCATTGATGAGGCGCTGGAAGTAACGAGAATTTATAGTGTTGCCGGTCTTTTGCCCGCGGGAGAATCTTTGATTAGAAAAAGGCCGTTTCGCAGTCCACACCACACTGCCTCCGGAGTTTCTTTGGTCGGCGGAGGCGCTTGGCCCCGCCCCGGAGAAATAAGCTTAGCGCATCGAGGAATTCTTTTTCTAGATGAGCTTCCTGAATTTAGCAGAGCTGTCTTGGAAAGTCTTCGCCAACCGCTTGAAGACGGCGTCGTGAGCATTTCTCGCGCCGCAGGAACCCTTCAATTTCCGGCAAAATTTATTTTAGTCGCGGCTCGCAATCCCTGTCAATGCGGATACCACAATGACCCGGAAAAATTTTGTTCTTGTTCGCCCTCCACCATCTTGCGATACCAAAAAAGAATTTCCGGACCACTTTTGGATAGAATAGATTTACACATTGAAGTCCCCCGTTTAAAATTTGAAAAATTATCAGAACAGAAACAAGCCGAAAGTTCTAGCGAAATAAAAAAGCGCGTTATTAACGCGAGAAAAATTCAAGAAGCAAGATACAAAAATTTTAGAATTATCACTAATACAGAGTTGTCTTCCAAAATGATAAAAGAATTTTGCGAAGTTGATCCGCAAAGCCAGGAATTTCTAAAAAACGCTGTCACTCAAATGCACCTTTCCGCCCGCGCTTATTATCGAGTGCTAAAAATTTCAAGAACGATTGCCGATCTGGCCGGTGAAGAAAAAATCTCCTTATCTCACATTGCCGAAGCGTTGCAATATAGGGCAAAGGGGGAAGAATAAAAAAGTTAAAAGTTAAAAGTGAAAAATTAAAAATTACAGTGTAAAGTTAAAAGTTATTTTAACTTTAAACTTTTAACCGAAACTTTGCACTTTTCATTTTTAACTTTTCACTTTACAAGTAATGCAACGGATTATTCTTTTTCCCATTAATTCTAACTTCAAAATGCAAATGAATGCCGGTTACTCCGCGGACATTTCCGGTATTGCCCATTTTTCCTATCTCTTGTCCGGCTTCCACGACATCTCCGACCAAAACTAAAAGTTTATTGTTATGGCCATAAAGAGTTTTTACTCCTCCGCCGTGATCAATGATTATATAAGTTCCATAACCATTATTCCACCCGGCTTGTGCGACCTCAACCGTCCCGGCCTTAGCCGCATAAATTGATGAATTTTTTGGACCGGCAATATCCAACCCGACATGCTTCCAACCAAAATACTGGGTAATGATTTTTGCCGAAGTCGGCCACACCATTTTTCCTTCAGCCGAAGGTTTTACCGAAGGAATAGTAAAAATATCTCTGCTCGACGGTTGCACTCTGGAGGGTGGTTTTACCGCTACGATAGTCGGCATTTTTCCATCCGGCACAACTAAAATTTCACCGACATTAATATCTCCCGCGTCGGCCAAAGCGTTTCCTTCAATTATTTTACCACTTTCCGCGCCATAATATTTTGCTATCCCGCCGACCGTATCATTCTTTTTAACTTTATGTACGACTCCGTCAACAGGGAGAATAACCAATTTATCTCCGGGTCTGATCAAACTGCGTTCGGTTAATTTATTGGCCCAAAGAATTGTAACAACCTTTAAATTAAACTTTTCGGCAATTCCGCCGAGCGTATCCCCTTCTCCCACAACATAGTCTATTATTTTTGTTCTTTGCTCGCCTAATGAAGGCAGTAAAAGCCCTTCTCCCGGATTGATTGGTAACAGAGGAAGGTTCGGCCCCACACTCCCGCCCGGAACCACAATGCCCGCCTCCTCGCCCAAATAACTTAAAACTTTTTCATTGCCATCTTTGGTAATTTCTTCAACGACAAGCTCGTCAAAAATTTCATCAAATTGCTCGCCGGTGTTCCGGTTTAAGGCAAATAAAATACTTTTCTGGCCGATATATTCGGAATTTTCCAAAGAAGCTTCTTTCGCCTGAATATTCGCGGCAATGGCAAAACAAGATATCAAGATAAGAACCGAATGAGTGACGTATCGGCGAGTCAAAGGATAAATGAATTTGCTTTTGACCGGCAGATAATATTTTGCCAGTTTTATTTTTAAATAAATATATCCTTTGTAGATTTTTAGAATAAAAGAAAAAAGGGCGGCGTTACCCATCCATCTTAATGGACGCGCTATGGCCCTTAGAAAAAATGCCAGGAAATTTTTTAACAACACTAAGCCATCCAAAAAAACAATAAATACCTTAACGGCGATCTTTTTCAGAAAAAATAAAAATTTTGACTTCATAAGATACGTTGTAATGATACCAAAAAAAGAGGGGTGAGTCAACGCGGGGGTTTACATTTTCCCCATTTTGGGATAAATTATCATAAGTGGAGGGATTTAATATTAAGCTTTTTAACTATGACAGGTTCGCTTATTTTTGCGCTCATTTCGTCACTTCTCGCGATTGGCTATGGGGTCTTTCTTATTAAATGGATCCTTAGATTGCCGACGGGAGACGAGAAAATGCAAAGCATTGCCAAGGCTATAGAAGAGGGGGCAAATGCTTATCTTTACCGCCAATACAAGACAGTCGCTCTTGTCGCGGTAGTTTTATTCTTCCTTTTGCTCTTTTTGGGCTTTTTCGCCTCGCTAGGATTTTTAATCGGGGCTGTTGCTTCAGCTTTGGCCGGATATATCGGAATGTATATTTCCGTCCGAGCTAATGTGAGAACAACCGAAGCCGCTAAAAAAGGATTAAAAGAAGCCTTGAATGTCGCCTTTAAAGGTGGCACTGTTACCGGACTTTTAGTTGTCGGTTTGGCGCTTTTTTCTGTCACCGGATTTTTTATGCTTTTAGTTTATGTTTTTAACGTTGATCAAATTTCAGCCGTAAAAGCTTTAGTCGGACTTGGTTTCGGTGGAAGTTTAATTTCTGTTTTTGCTCGTTTGGGCGGAGGTATTTATACCAAAGGCGCTGATGTAGGAACTGATATGGTTGGCAAAGTAGAAGCCGGCATTCCGGAAGATGATCCAAGGAACCCGGGAGTAATTGCTGATCTTGTCGGTGATAATGTTGGCGATTGCGCCGGAATGGCTGCTGATCTTTTTGAAACTTACGCAGTTTCAGCTATCGCGGCAATGCTTTTGGGAGTTTTATTACTGCCAAACTTTTCTAACGCTATCTTGTATCCCCTAGTCTTGGGTGGCGTGGCCATTATTACTTCCATTCTTGGTACATTCTTTGTACGTCTTGGTAGTAAAAATAATATAATGGGAGCGCTTTATAAAGGACTGGCTGCGAGCGCGGTTTTAGCGGCTATCGCTTTTTATCCCATCACTTCTTGGATTATGAAAGGCAATGGAGAATATTCCGTCCTTAATCTCTATATTGTTTCTTTGGTTGGAATTGTTATTACTGCTGGAATGATGGCAATTACTGAATATTATACTTCAAAAGGATATCGCCCGGTTAAAGAAATTGCTCAAGCTTCAACAACCGGACATGGAACAAATATTATTACCGGCCTTGCTATGTCCATGGAGGCAACAGCTATGCCCGTGCTTTTAATCGTTGCCGGAATTTTAGTCTCCTTTTGGCTCGCGGGAATTTATGGAGTAGCTATTGCAGTTATGACCATGCTCTCTATGACTGGAATAATTGTTGCCATTGATGCCTTTGGACCTATTACTGATAACGCCGGAGGTATTGCCGAAATGGCCGGCTTGCCGGAATCTGTCCGCAATATCACTGATCCCCTTGATGCTGTTGGTAACACTACAAAAGCGGTCACTAAAGCCTACGCCATTGCTTCAGCCGGACTCGCCGCCATAGTTTTATTCGCTTCTTATATTCACGAGGTTTCCGCTCTTGGTCTGGAAAATAAAGTCTTTGACTTAGCTGATCCCTATATCTTAAGTGGTCTATTCCTGGGCGGACTTTTACCATATCTTTTTGGTTCAATGGCAATGCGCGCCGTGGGAAAAGCCGGAAGCAAAGTTGTTGACGAAGTTAGAAGACAATGGAAAGAAATACCGGGATTAATGGAAGGCACGGCAAAACCGGACTACGCTCGTTGCGTTGATATTGTTACCAAATCAGCTATCAAATCAATGGTTGTGCCGGCCTTAATTCCTGTTCTCGCGCCAATTATTGTCGGCGTCTTTCTGGGTCCGCAAGCTTTGGGTGGATTACTGGTTGGCAGTATTGTAACGGGAATATTTGTCGGTCTTTCTATGACCTCCGGTGGCGCGGCTTGGGACAATGCCAAAAAATATATTGAAGAAGGCAATCATGGTGGAAAAGGATCGTTTGCTCATCAAGCAGCTGTTACTGGTGATACTGTCGGCGACCCCTACAAAGATACTGCCGGTCCGGCTATTAACCCAATGATAAAAGTTTTGAATATTGTCGCCCTCTTGATTATCAGTTTTCTGATCTAGATAGCTATTCCATAAGTTTGTCGAAGGACAAGAAGCCAAAGACTTGACTTTGGAACACAAAAAGACTACAATATTCTATAAGAAAAATAAAAACAAGTTGGCTTTCTATAAGCCAACTTGTTTATTTACTTTTTTTCACACATTACATTTTTTTCTTCCAAATAAGTGGATAATAAATTATCTGTTTATTTGGGAGAGAAAAAACACACGAGATGGTGTGCTCGGAAGAGGGAGAGGGAGAGATAATGTCGTATGCTCCATGGTGCCCGGCTTGTAGAAAAAGCCTATCAAACGGTGTGATGACAACACTAAAATGTGAAGGGCCTATTTTTATCAAAAATGACGGCCTACCCATCTCGGAAGGACTTCTTCAAAGCTTTGAATTACGAAACTCCCTCCCTCTCATTTTTCAAACCAAACCAAAATAACCTCGCTAATGGCGAGTTTTTTGTTTGAAGTGAATTGTCACACAATTGAAACGTCTTTTTTGTTCTCGTTTGTTATCTCAAGACAAACGAGGTAAGGGCGTGGATATAGTTGGCGAGGTAGCCG
>Ga0208373_1003064_pt1 | contig 16998 bp, 13 predicted proteins | sample RifOxyC2_FD_184036 | JGI IMG/M metagenome (GOLD analysis project Ga0208373, IMG submission 184036) | Soil microbial communities from Rifle, Colorado - Rifle Oxygen_injection C2 (SPAdes) | ecosystem: Environmental > Terrestrial > Deep subsurface > Rock core/Sediment | place: Rifle, Colorado...
CTTACCGCGACAGGTGAAGTTTTTGTAGAAAGTGAGTTAAATAAATAATTAAACATATGAAAAAAATTTTGATTACTTGACGGATCTCGTAGTTCTGTAAACTGTTTAACCTCCTAGGTTGAATAAAGTTTAGTAGGCTTATGTGTAAAAAAATTAAAGATTTACTTGATTTAAATTAACGAGGAATAAATTTTATGGACGAGCAGAAAATAAAAAAAGAAAGCTTTTTGAAAAAGTATCGCGACAAGATTATTGTCGGTATTATTATCACGTTAGTTAGTGGTGTGATTCTTGTCTTCGTTACCGGTGCTGCCACCGTAATTTATAACTGGTTTCTTGGTAATAATAAAATTGAAAAATTACAGCAGGACGGGTCCTCAACAGCAGCTTCTGATCTACCGACGGGCAACTTGTCTATACGGGGGTATTCATTAACTGACCTCTCAACAACGACCACTCGTGTTTTATTAGAAAAGATACGAGGTGAGCACGGAGTTCGTCAACTTCTCGCCTTAGAATCTGGGAAAAAGTTAAATGATGTTCCAAACGCCACATATTCTTTTTTATCTCCTTTTTTTATTGAAGTTTCATCTTATGAGGATTTTTCTTTTATTTTAAGACAAACAACAGAACGGTTCAGTGCCTTTTATGGTGGGGATTTTGAAGTACACAAAATAAGCAATGATGAGATATATCTACTCGGATTTGCCTCGGAAGAGGGGTATACAAATATGAGCAGTGGAAACATAAAGACCATCACTCTTTTCCCTTATCCCATTGTTGACAGAAAATATCTCTTAGTGATACCTTTTCGAGAAATAAAAGAATCTGAGCATAGAAAGATTACCTTTGACGATGGATATTATATAATCGTTCTTGATTTAAATTTGAATCTAGTAAAATAAATTTATGAAAAAACCATCTAAAAGAATTGGTCATAAAATTTTTACCGGTAGTGCCGGTGAGTATTTTGTCGCAGCTGAAATTTCAAAACACGGTGCAATTGCTACCATTACCCCAAGGAACGTACCCAATATAGATATTCTAGCTTCAAGCGTTGATGGAAAGCAGATTGTCAGTATTCAAGTTAAAGCAGGTCGTTTAACAACTGGTGGTTTTATCATTGGGCAAAACCCCATGGAAACACTCGGTAAAAGATTCTTTTACGTATTTGTTTTTTTGAAAGACATTGGCGAACCAGAATACTGGATTATTCCACAAGTTATTGTTGTTAAAACTGTGGAGTTAGATTACCAAAAATGGATCAAGGGAAGGTCTGTAAAAAGTAAGAAAGCCCCAAGGACACTCCAATGGAAGCATCTAAAATCTAAAAGATTTCAAAAATACCATAACAATTGGAAAATTTTAGAGTTATGGTAAACTAGTCAACAAAAAATTGAAAAATAAAGTTATTATAGTACAATGGAGATAAGGCGGTTCCTCGTGGGAACTGCTTAGGGCGGCTGGAAAAGCAGATTGCTTCCAGAAGTAGTTATTCCAGCCGCCCGCTTTTTTATTTAAGTTTGAATATTTTACGATAAATTGACATATTTAATGAAACAATTTACAATAAAAAATAATTATTAAATTTATGAAAGTGTTATTTTATTATAACGGGGCGGAACATATTGGCGTGGAGCATCTTTCTTCCTATTTAAAAAGCAAAGGACATCAAGTGGATTTAATATTTGACCCGGGGCTGGGCAATAATTTTTTTCTCAATCTTCCGTTCTTAAATAAATTTATCAGCGAAGAGCTTTTAGTAAAAAGGGCGAGAAAATTCAATCCTGATATCATCGCTTTCAGTTGTATAACCAACAGTTATTCGGTTATAAAAAAAGTTGCGAAAAAATTGAAAAAAGCGCTTAATGTCCCTATAATCATCGGAGGAATACACCCCACTTCCGTGCCGGAAGACGTGATTAAAGAAGACTGCTTTGATATTTTATGCGTTGGCGAAGGCGAAGAAGCTTTCGCGGAATTGCTTGAAGGAATGGAGAAAAAACAGGATATAGGCGCGATAAAAAATTTATGGGTCAAAGATAAAAACGGGGAAATACATAAAAATGAATTGCGCCCCTTGCTTAAAGATTTGGACAAAATGCCTTTTGCCGACAAATCAATATTTTATCAATACGGCGTTATCAACTCCAGGATTATGGTGATGACCGGAAGAGGTTGTCCGTTCCAATGCACTTTTTGCGTCAATAGTTTTAAAAAAGGACTTTACCCCGGTCAAAGTTATCTTAGAAGGCGCTCGGTGGATAATGTCATTGAGGAATTAATTGCGCTTAAAAACAAGTATAAACCCAAAGCCTTCAGGTTTGAGGACGACACCTTTACCTATGATTTAAATTGGTTGAAGGAGTTCAGGCCCAAATATTTAAAATCTATTAATCTGCCGTTTCATTGTTATGTGACTCCTTCCACCGCCGCAGACGGAATTTTGGAAGAAATCAAACTGGCGGGTTGTCAGTCGGTTTCTATGGGGGTTCAATCCGGCGACCAACAAATACGAACAAAAATATTAAAAAGACATCACACGGACGAAGACATTATCGCGGCCGCGGAAAGAATAAAGAAATACAAATTAAAGCTTATTTCCGAATTTATCTTCGGATTTCCCACGGAAACGCCGAAAGAAATGTGGAAATCATTGGAGCTTAACGGAAAATTAAAGGCCTACAATACCGCCTCTTTCATATTTTATCCGTTCCCCAAAACGGAACTGGCCGAGTATTGTTTAAAAAACGGATATCTATCGGAAGAAAAATACGAGCTGATAAAACAAGGATACGGTTCATATCATTTAACATGTTTGCTGGAACATCCTTATGAAGACGATGTTTATAAATTTAATTCAATTCTGCCGGTCTATAACAAAGCCCCAAAAATATTAAAACCCTTTTTGAGAAAAATATTGAAAATGAAATACGGAATTATTCATAAATTCATCTATCTTTTCTCAATTCCTTTGATAGATTTTGACGAATTTTTAATCAGGATTATTGATATGCCGAAAATGATAATAAAAACAAGAAAAATCCTTAATAGCTGACATTTTTAATGAAAATCATCTATATTTTAAATTCCAGGATGCCGACCGAGCGAGCTTACGGAATTCAGGTCGCGAAAATGTGCGAAGCCTTGGCTAAACTCGGGGCGGAAGTCGTTTTGCTCTTTCCCAAAAGAGACAATTCTTTGAAGGGCCAAGATTGTTTTTCCTATTATGGCGTTGAAAAGAATTTTGAAGTCAAACAAATTTTTTCCGTTGATTTGTTAAAATACGGATTTTTAAATATTTTTAGTTTTTGGCTCGGCACGTTAAGTTTTTATTGCGGTGCTTTTTTATATATTTTGTTTAAAATGCCGAATTTCAAAATTGTTTACACGCGCGATTTTTATGCCGCTTCTATTTTGAAAATTTTAAGAAAAAAGATTGTTTTGGAAATTCATAATTTGCCGAAACGGATTAATTTATTTTATAAGTTTTTTTTGAGAGCCAATGACAAAATAATTGCTATAACAAATGGTTTAAAAGAAGGATTAATTGAGTCGGGCGTTGATTCAAATAAAATTTTATTGTTGCCCGACGGCGTTGATTTGGATAAATTTAACATTAAAGTCAGCAAAGAAGCGGCGAGAGACAAATTGGGTCTTCCTCAAAATAAAAATTTGGTTTTATATGTCGGCAATTTGTATAAATGGAAAGGCGTTTATACTCTTGCGCTGGCCTCGCAATTTTTAAGCGCCAAAGAAACAATTATTTTTGTAGGCGGAGGAGTTGACGAAGATTTGCCGAAGTTAAAAAATTTTATTACAAAAAATAATTTGCAGAATATCCAAACCTCCGGACATCGGCCTTATTCGGAAGTTCCGTACTATCTTAAATCAGCCGATGTTCTGGTTTTACCGAATTCAGCGAGCGACAAGGTTTCTGAATTGTTCACCTCGCCTTTAAAGTTATTTGAATACATGGCTTCCGGCAAGCCGATTGTCGCCTCGAATCTGCCGTCTTTAAGGGAAGTTCTTAATGACAAAAACGCATTCTTTTTTGAACCGGATAACCCTAAAGATTTGGCGGACGCCATTAAAAAAATTTTGGAAAATCGGAATTTAAGCGATATGATTTCAAAGCAAGCTTTTGAAGACGTTAAAAACTATACCTGGCAGAAAAGAGCGGAAAAGATTTTAAATTTTATTAAATCAGCGGATGAATATGCTAAATAAGTTGAAAAAGCATCAAATTTTTTGGGATACGGCGCTAAAATTGTCCGGCTTTTATCCCCGGAGCGGTTTTAAAAAATTGCCAAAGACCATAAATATAGAGCTTACCAATATGTGCAATCTAAGGTGCCCGGTTTGCCCTACTCATTTCGCAATGACAAGAGAAAGGGGATTTATGGATTTTGAATTATTTAAGTCAATCATTGATGAATTTAAAAATGTCAATCTAAAGCCCGGGATTATCATGATTTTTGCCGGGGAGCCCTTGCTGCACAAAAACGTTGATAAATTTGTTGAATATGCGGCTAAAAACGGCCACTCCACTTTTATCAGCACTAATGCCACCCTTCTTTCTAAAGATTTATCAATAAGATTGATAAGAGCCGGGCTTAGCTCTGTTCATTTATGTCTAGAGGGAATGACCAAAGAATCTCATGAAGCTTACCGGGTGGGCTCTCAATTTGAGCTGGTAAAGAAAAACATTGAAGATTTTATGTCCGCTAAAAAAGAATTAAATCAAAACAAGCCCTCTGTTACTATTCAAACTCTTTTAACATCTTTTTCGGAAAATGAGATAGATAAGCTGATTGAGTGGGCAAAAAATATTGGCGCAAACAAAATCAATCTAAAGACGCTTAGCCTGGGCTCCTACACCACAAAAGAAATGAAAGAAAAATATAGTTATTTATTGCCAAATAAAAACGAGTTTAGAAGAAAAATCTCCACCATAAACAAGACTTTATGCGCGATGCCCCTAAGAGACGCGGTAGTCTATTGGAATGGGGAATTGGGATTGTGCTGCGTTGCTTTTAATAAGGCGGCTGCCTTGCCCAACATTAAAGAAAAAGGTTTTATAAAAACATTTTTATCCGAGGAAGTAATTGGAATGAGAAAGCTCGGCTTTCAAAAAAAATTTGATTTATGCAGACGATGTTCTATCGGCAACGCGGATTTTATGGGAATGAATATAACCTTATGGAAAGACTAAAAAAAATTCCTAAAATTTATTGGCTGCTTTTATTCGTTGCTTTTACGGGCATTGTTGGTATTTTTTATAACTATGGGATGATTGCCGGCGGCCTGGACGAGAGCTTAAAGGTTGGCCCAACCTTGAAGTTCTTCAGAGATTTTCATCTGCGCAATGAATACAGTTCCTATCCTCCCATGGCTTTACTTTTAGAGGTTCCCTTGATTGCCTTAGTCTTTTTAGGTTATTGGTTTTTGGGCATCGGCGATTTAAGTCAGCTTAAGGAATTGGTGATTGTTGACACTTATAAACTCGTTCCTTATTTCAGATTTACGACCATAATTTTTGGATTGGTTGCTGTTTTCGTTTTTTACAAAATATGCCTTTTACTTTTCAAAAAAGAAAGGCCGGCTTTAATAGGCGCGTATCTTTTGACTGTTAGTCTGCTGTTTGTTCAGCAAATTCATATTGCCGGCACCTGGGTAGAGCAGACAATGATGATATTGATTGCCCTTTACTATTTTTTGACTCTACTCAACCGAGAAAAATGGCATATCGGCGTTTTTGTGATATCGGCATTATTGATTGTTTTTAGTGTAGAAATTGAGCCGGTCGGTTTAATTGCCATTGTTCCATTTTTTCTGATTTATTTCCAAAAAAGGAAAGAAACAGGAATGAAAAACGAGCCGTTCAATCTGTTTATATTTTTTCTGACTTTTGTTTTAGGAATTTTGCTTTTTATCTATATTGACCCGGTCACTTTCAGAGAATATTTTTCTTTCGCTAATCAGGTTGCCAGTGTCGGTTTTAAAGAGACAATATACGGTCAAGGGCTTTTAGGAAGATTTTTCGGATTTTTTGAGATTTCATTTTTGCTTGAACCGTTTTTATTGATTCTGTTTTTTTTCGGTCTCCTCGCGGCTTATAAAAAAGACCGGTTTTTGTTTAAAATTTTCGGCTCTTATATTCTTGTTTATTATCTTATTCTGGGGCCTTTAACGGGCGGTTTTGTTGAAAGACGGATTCTGCTAGCCATTCCGGCACTAGCCGTTTTCTCCGCCTTTTTCCTGGAGCATTTAATTACTCAATATCAAAACCGAGGCATTAAAAAATTTTTATACGCCGGGCTTTTAATTCTTTTGTTAAATCCTATTCTTTTTAATTTTGCTTTGTTAAAGGGCAGTTCCTATATAAAAGCAAGAAACTGGGTATATAAGAATATTGAGGCTAATGCCTTCATCAGGGACGATTGCTGGCTTGAATTAAATGAAAATCAAGAGGTTTTAACCGAAATAAGAAACGATTACCCCCAATTATTAACCGCAAGGAGAAAATATCTGCTGGACAATCCTCATATTCTCTCGTTTCAAAAGGGTTATTTTGTGGTCCGCGAGAGCGATATTGTCAAGAATATGGATAAGGGCAGATTCCAGTATCTGGTTTTATGCTATTCTAATGAAAACGAAAAACAAAAATTGTTATCGCATTTTAATGGGATGAATAAAAAAATAATATACAGCTCTTTAGCGGATAAGAAGAGTTTTGCGGCGGTTGATTTGTTCTCCTTGATTAATTTTTCCGATTTGAAAAATTTTGGCATAGAGAAATTATTGAGCGCGTCATATCACGGCCCTCATTTTGAAATTTACCAGTTTCTATAATCTTTCTCTTCTAATAGCTGAAATTTGGTCAGCTAAAAGGCCGAAAAAAAAGAAAAACAAGGATGAAATAAAAAGTAAAATTGTGGCGTCGCCGAGATTTAATTGACCTTGGGAGTAAGGAAATATATCAAAGCCTAGGGAAAAAAGAGCCAGTCCCAATATTAAAATACTGACTGGCAGAAATATCCTCAAAGGAGAAAAAAGAATAATCGTCCTTAAAATAAGCATAGCGGCCTTCATCCCATCCTGCATTTTAACAGAACTTTTCCCTTTTCTCTTTTTTATGGCGATGGGGATATACTTTACATTAAGACCTTCTTTAAAGAAGGCTAAAGTGATGGTAGTAGATGCAGAAAAACCATTTGGTAAGATGTGTGCAAATTTCAAGAATAAATCTTTTTTAACTAAACGGAAGCCGGAGTTTAAATCCGGAATTTTTTGTTGGACTAAATATTCAGCCAAGTAATGAAGTAATTTCTTTCCCGGTTGTCTAAAGAACGGGCCTTGGTAACCGACTCTGGCTCCGATTATCATATCATATTCATCGCAATATTTTATTAGTTCTTCTATATAGAATGGCTGATGTTGGCCGTCGCTGTCATACCACAGCAGCCAATCATATTCAGAATTTTTTACCCCGGTTTTAAGAGAGGCGCCGTAACCCTTGTTATAAGGGTGGCTGATAAATTTAATGTCTTTAAAGTCTCGGAGTATTTTATTAGTTTGGTCCGTTGAGCCGTCATCCACCACAATTATTTCAGTCTGGTATTTTTTCTCACTGAGATAGGATTTTAATTCTTGGAGGACGCTTTTAATGGCATTAGCTTCATTATAAGCCGGTATAATAATAGAAAATTTAAAATTTTGAGAGTTAAAATTTAACATCTATTTTATTCTATCATTTTAACTTGATAAGTCAAACCGAACATGATAGAGTAAAAAAATCGTCAAATTTAACATGCGCGTGCTTTTAATCAATCCACCTTGTTTGAATGAGATTTCAGCTGATGATCCGACTTTTCTTGGTAAAGAGCGAGGATTTAATCCTCCCCTTGGTTTACTTTATCTGGCCGGTTATTTAAAAAAGAAAGGTCGTCATCAGGTTTTTGGTTTAGATGCTCAAGTTGAAAGTTTGGGTTATAATGAAGAATTTAAGCAAAGAATAAAAGAAATTAATCCGGAAGCGGTCGGCATTACGGCTATGACCTTTACCTTAATTGATGTATTAAAGACAATTGATTTAATTAAAGAAGTAGAAGAAAAACTCAATAAAAAAATTATTATTATTTTAGGGGGGCCTCATGCACATTTATTTCCTCAAGAAACGATTAAGTTAAAAAACGTTGATTTCCTAATTAAAGGCGAGGGCGAAGTCTCTTTTTTTTATCTGCTGGAGGCATTGGAAGGACGAGGTCAATTAAAAGATATTAAGGGATTAGTTTATCAAAAAGAAGGAGAAATTATTGATAATCCGGTTGGCGATTTTATTGAGAACTTGGATGAATTGCCTTTTCCGGACAGAAAATTATTGCCAATCAAAAAATATCATTCAATTTTAGGCGGCGGCCGTGTTGTTACTACCATGTTTACTTCACGAGGCTGTCCATATCATTGCGCTTTTTGCGATCGGCCGCATTTAGGCAAAAAATTTAGAGCCAGAAGCGCAAAAAATATAGTTAATGAAATGGAGGAGTGTTTAAAATTGGGCATTGAAGAGATTTTGATTTATGATGACACCTTTACGGTTAATCGGAAAAGAGTCTTTGATATTTGCGATGAAATTATTAAACGGGATTTAAAGTTGGTTTGGGACATTCGGGCCCGGGTGGATACGGTTGATGAAAAAATGTTAAGGAAATTAAAGCAAGCCGGTTGTCAAAGGATTCATTTCGGCATTGAAGCCGGCACCGAAAAAATTTTAAAGGTCTTAAATAAAGGCCTTCATTTAAACCAGATTGAGGAGATTTTTAGATTAGCTAAAAAGATAGGTTTTAAAACTCTGGCTTATTTTATGATCGGGGCACCGACCGAAACCAGAGAAGATGTTTTGGAAACAATTAAATTTGCTAAAAAAATTAATCCGGATTATGCTCATATCGCCATTTTAACACCTTATCCAGCCACTAAAATTTACGAGCAGGCGCTTGAAGAAGGAGTTATTAAAAACGACTATTGGCGGGAATTCGCCCGGCGGCCAGAACAAGGTGTAACAACTCAATACTGGGAAAAAGAATTAAGCAGAGAAGAATTATTGTATTTCTTGAAAAAATTTCACAAAGATTTTTATTGGCAACCTTCTTATATTTTTAAGGAATTGTTAAAAATAAATTCTTTGGGAGATTTTAAGAAGAAAATCAAAATCGCCTTTAAAATTTTAAAATGAAAGTTTTATTACTCAATCCGCCTTTTACCGATTACGGTGGTTTAGAAGGCCACGGCGGTAAATCTTTGCCTCTAAATTTGGCTTATTTAGCGGCTTATTTGAGGGAAAAAAAACCAAAGACAGAAATTAGAGTTTTGGATTGCGAAGGATTAAGATTGACTTATGACCGTATTGAAGAAGAAATTAGAGCCATTAAACCGGATTTGGTCGGCATCACTTGTCCGACTCCGGCCTTTGTTCAGGTTTTGGAAATCTGCCGGATAATTAAAAGCATTTCTCCTAATATTATCACGGTGGTGGGCGGTCCCCATCCTACTGCCATGCCAAAAGAAACTGTATCTGAAAAGAATATTGATGTAGCAGTTCTTTATGAGGGAGAATACACTTTTACCGATTTAGTGGAAACAATTGAAAAGAATGAATCTCTTGAGCGGGTGAAAGGAATATTTTTTAAAGATAGCAAAGACGGGATTTATGAAAATCCGCCCCGAGAAATAATCAAAGATTTAGATTCCTTGCCTTTTCCGGCCCGCGATCTTTTCCCTCTGGATATCTATTTTCCGCCGCCGACCAAAAGGATGAGTAATAAAAAAACCGGAAATATGATTACTTCTCGCGGTTGTCCTTACCGATGCACCTACTGCATGGCTAGTTATATGTGGCAAAGAAGAGTTAGATTTAGAAGCATTAAAAATGTTATGGATGAAATTGAAGAATGTATCAATAAATACGGCATCGCTGAATTCAATTTTCATGACGAACTTTTTACAGTTAATAAACAAAGGGTTATTGAATTTTGTCGAGAAGTTAAAAGGCGAAATTTGGATATTGTTTGGGTTTGTATGATTCGGGTTGATTTTGTTGATGAAGAAACCTTAAAAGAAATGGAAAGCGCCGGCTGTAAGAAAATTGCGTTTGGTTTTGAATCCGGCTCGCAGATGATTTTAGACCAAATGAAAAAAAGAGTGGCTTTAGAGAAAGCGGAAGAAGCGGTTAAATTAGTCAAAAAGGCGGGGATTAAGACAGCCGGCAGTTTTATGTTGGGCAATATCGGCGAAACCGAAGAGACGATTAGACAGACTATTAACTTGGCTAAGAGATTAAATTGTGACACCATGGCTTTTTTCATTGCCAGCCCTTATCCAGGGACGGAATTTTATGAAACAGCCAAAGCCAACGGTTATTTTCGTAGAGATTTAGAGTGGAAGGACTTTGCTTTGGTTTCCAATAATCTGCCGCCGCTTAACTTGCCTGGCCTCCCGGCTGAAAGAATTTTATACTGGCAGAAAAAAGCTTATCGCGAATATTATCTAAGACCAAAATATATTTTAAGCAAAATTATCGGCATCAGAAGTTTGGTTGAATTAAAAAATTTATATAATGGAGTAAAATTATTTTTAAGATTAAAAGGATAAATATTATTATGTCTCATAAATGTTTTTTTATTTATGTCGGTCAGTCAGATATGGATTATACATTGGCTAGCCAAAGAGATTATAGTTTGAAAAGGGAGCCCCAAATAGGTTTTGCTTATTTGAGCGCAATTTTACGTCAACATGATGTTGAATCCGAGATACTGGATTTTACTATTGTGCCTTATACCGAAAAGATGTTGATTGATTATGTGACAAAAGAGTCTCCGATTTTTGTAGGATTTTACGCGGCCGCGGCTTTAAAAAACCGTTTGATAAAGTATATAAAATTTTTGCGGCAGAAATTTCCAGATCTGAAAATATTGATTGGCGGACCTGATATGTACGATTGCGAAAGTTATCTTAAGGCCGGAGCCGACGCTTTTTGCATCGGCGAGGGTGAAAAAACAATAATAGAGCTGGCCGAGTATTCTAAAGGCAAGATAAAACTGGAAGCAATCAAAGGAATCGCTTACCGGGAGAACGGGATAATAAAATATACATCGCCTAGAGAACTCATCGTCAATCTTGACGAACTGCCAATCCCGGCCTGGGATAAATTTGATTTAAATAAATACTGCGATTACCATGTTTTTGATATGCAACAGCCGTATACCTCTATTATGGCTTCCAGAGGATGTCCTTTTAGATGCGGCTATTGTGTTTCTCATCGGATATGGGCGAACAAGTATCGACGTCGGTCTCCAGATCATGTAATGAGGGAAATAGATTATTTGGTGTTGGAACAGAACGTTAGATATATTACTTTTCAAGACGACATTTGGGCTTGGATGGATGATGAATGGGCTAAAACAATATGCAGAGAATTAATCGCCAGAAAATATAAACTTAAATGGAGATGTATTTTACATCCATTTAGTTTTCTCAAGAGTCGTAAGGAAATATTACCAATGATGCGGGAAGCTGGCTGTACGTCAATTAGCACAGGACTGCAATCCGCTTCTAAAACAATATTAAGAAATATTAATAGGAGTCCTGAGGAGCCCGAAGCTCTGGCTGAATTAGTTAGTATTATGAAAAAAGCAGGGATTTTGAATAATACCGCGTTTATTTTTGGCTTGCCCGGCGAAACCGAAGAGACCATTGAGGAATCTATTCGTTACGCCTTAAAAATCAGACCGACTTTCTGCGCTTTCTATGTTCTTTCTATTTTACCGGGATCTGATATGTGGTTTAAACAAAAGCAAGGTCCTTTACATGGTTTTTCAGACAGTTTTATTAAAACGAAATGCCAAGAAGCCGCGAAATGTTTTTATGCCGATCCTCGGGTAATGTTGAATATATTTGTTTCTATAATACGGACAAATCCAATGTGGCTATTGAAAATTTTCGGTCATTCAAAATATTTCTTGGAAATCTCGGGAATTTTAAAAAACCAAAGCAAGAAGAAATAATGCATACAAATCAAAACTCAATTGGACAAATAACCGACAAGCGAGTCCGCCCTAAATTAGCCGTGATTGGCACCGGCGCCGCAGGTCTCGGCGTCCTTGTTGCTCTACTGGCTAAACGCTCCGACGCAGAAGTGGTTGTTTACGATGTCGGTAAACGTGTGGCTGAGGCGCCTTCTCCAGACAATCCTTCGGAAGAATGGGTTGATTCATTCTACGATAAAATCTACAAAGAGATTCGGTCGCTTTATCCATTTAAGTTTCCGCCGCCCAAAACTCATCTGGCTAAGCAAATTTCTAAGCAACCAGTCGGCGAACGCTTAGAAATTTTTAAGAGTGAATCATTCGGAGGGCTGACTAATTACTGGGGAGCAACCATGCTTCCTTTTACTGCTCGGGAAATGACTAAATGGCCTATTTCTAAGGAAGAGCTTGAGCCATATTATCAAAGGATTGCCGAGATAGTTGGTTTAGCAGCCAGACCCGATGCTCTTAATGAATATTTTGTCCGGGATTTTGCAACCCGGCCGCCAATTCGTCCTTTTCCCGCTCTTTCTTCTCTTAATGAAATCATTAATGCTCGTGAAAACAAATCAGAAGAGTTTAAAATTATCTCTGGTTTGAATCGATGCGCGATAGAAACCAGGGAAAACAAATTAAACCATTGTCTTTATTGCGGTGAGTGTCTGGCTGGTTGTTTTCGGGACGCGGTTTACAGCAGCCGGCTAACCATCAACCAATACCTTAAAAATCCTCGAGTCAGATATATTAAAGCTAAAGTTACACTAATTAAAAAAGGCACTTCTCTTGAAATTCAGACTGATAAGGGTTATAGAGAAGGCGGTTTTTCCAAAGTTTTTCTTGGTGCCGGCTGTCCGGCTTCAACAGAAATTATTATGCGTAGTCTTGGCTTGAAGAATAAATTAGTGATGAATGACAATGCGACTTATGTTTTTCCGATTTTCTATTTAGGAAAAAAATCGGCTCAAGCGCGTCATCAATCATATCTTGCCCTGTGTAATCTGATTTTTGGCTGTGTTCCTAAGGCCACAACCGACCATTTTGCCCAAGTTTCAATTTACCCCAATTTTGATTATCTTTGGCGTTATAATATTCCGCCAAAATTATGGCCAATTATCCGGCCTCTTATTTTATTTTCTCGGTCTCGCATTTTCTGGGCTCGGCTCTTTATTCATAGTGATTACTCGCAGGCCTACTCTCTCGAATTAGATAATGAGCGATTAATTTTTAACCAAATCAAAAAAGCCGAACCCGACCCCATCAAGAAGTTAATGCCCATCATCCGGCGGGCTGTGAACCACGGAGGTTTCTATGTGCCCTCTATCCCGCCTATCTGCCAGAAGGTTAATTCTCACTATGCCGGAACATTAGCGTTCGGGAATAAAGCAGTGGAAGTGTCGGCTGAAGGAGAAATAATGTCGAATGTTTATTTATGCGATTCTTCATGCTTTCCGGATTCACCGGCCGTTAGCCCGACTTTTACTATTATGGCTAATGCTTGCCGAATAGCCGATAAAGTTGTATTCTAAATTTGATAATATGACTATTTTTTCAGCGCCGCATCCCCGTTTTAGAATTTACACGCACCTAGGTAGTTATACTTCATTGCTGATTGATTTGCTTTTTAACCGAATCATTAAAGGAGCCGATGTTGAAAAACTTGAAAAAGCAATGGCTGAAAAATTTAGAGTTTCCTATGCCGTCGCTGTACCTATGGCTCGTGTCGGCATTTATTTGACGCTCAAGCATTTAATTAAGCCGGGCCAAGGCGTCATTATGTCGCCTTATACTGTTGCCGATGTGGTTAATATGGTAATTTTGGCCGGCGGGGTTCCTGTTTTTTGCGACATTGAACAAAAATCATGTAATATCGACTCAGATAAAATAGAACGGTTTATTGACGTCAAAACAGGCGCCGTCCTTGTTACTCATTTACACGGAATAGGCGCAGACATTTATAAAATTCTGCAAATTTGCCGTAGCCATAACCTGCCTCTTATTGAAGACGCGGCTCAATCTTTTGGCGGCTATCAAAATGGAAAACGACTAGGGACAATCGGCGATGTTGGAATTTACAGTTTTGGTATGTACAAAAATATAAATAGCTGGTATGGCGGAGCAGTGGTTTCGGAAAATAAAGTTTTAATTGATAAAATCAAGAGTGAACTCAATCAATATAATTACCAATCCGGTTGCTTTATTTTAAAACGAATGTTTAAAGGTTTAATAACAGATTTTCTTACTCTCCCTTTTGTATTTCAATCGTTGACTTACTGGCTCTTTCGTTACGGATTTCTTAATAATATCAAATGGATTAATAAAAGAATAGAAATGGAACTAAATATAAGCCGCAGAGATGCTGTTCCACCTTATTATCTTGTCCGTTTAACTCCTTTTCAGGCGCGGTTGGCACTTAAGCAGCTAGATAAAATTGACCGGGAGAACGAGATTCGGATTCAGAAGGCGGCTCTTTATCATGAAGGGCTTCGGGATATTTCAGGCCTAATTCTGCCGCCAGAGGGGAATATTTTATCTTATATTTATACAGTTTTTCCGGTTCAGTATGAAGATCGGAAGAGTTTGCTTAAATGGCTTATGTTTCATAAGAGGGATGTAGCGGCTCAACATTTAAAAAACTGCGCCGACCTGCCCAGCTTTTCTGTTTTTTATCGCGATTGCCCTATTACCAGAAAGACAGCCAATGAAGTAATACTTCTTCCAACATATCCAAGATATCCCGACACCGAGATTCAAAAAAACATTGATGTTATTAGGGCTTATTTTAAAAATAGAAGTATTTGGCAACAGCGATAAGAAACAAACACCAGATCTAGATTATGGTTTTGTTAATCTCTATAAATCAGCAGGATGTTGAAATTTTAAAAAAAGCGCCGACCGACATCAGCGCTTTTGGCGTTCGCCACATTTCTTCTTATTTAAAGAGCAAGGGTGAAGAATGTAAAATCATTTTCCTTGTCAAAAAGCATGGTCAATTAGAGACCGAGAAAGAATTGAAAGAAATAGAAAATTTTGTGACAAAAATAAATCCGGATGTCATCGGCGTCAGCTTAATGTCGAATCATTATTTAAGGGCCGTTAAAATTACCAAAGATTTAAAAAGATATTATTCCCGGCCGGTGGTCTGGGGAGGCATTCACCCGACCATCAGGCCGGAAGAGTGCCTTAATTGGGCCGACCTGGTTTTTATCGGCGAAGCCGAGCATTCTTTTTTTGAATTTTACCAAGAACATAAAAACGGCGTTCAAAACCATAAGACCAAAGGGATAGTTTATAAAAAAGAAGGGAAAATTTTAAATAACGGCATTTATCCGCTTTGCGGGGACCTAAACTCCTTGCCTTTTTGCGACTATGATTTGAATGACCACTATGTTTTTTCAGGCGGAAAGCTGGTTCAAATGAATTTTAGTCTTCTGCGCAGTTTTTTGCCTTTTTCGCAAGCCCAGTATCGAATTATCACCACCCGCGGCTGTCCTTTTAACTGCGCTTATTGCGGAAGCGCTTTTCTGAAAGGAATGTATGAAGGAAAATTTTTGCGTACCAGAACCGTGGATAATGTTTTAGAGGAGCTCGGCTTGGCGCTTAAAAAATATCCTTACATACAATTTATCAAAATAATGGACGATTGTTTTACCATTAATTCGTTGGAATGGCTGAAAGATTTTGCCGAACAGTACAAGGAAAAAATCAATCTGCCGTTTTTTTGCTTGGTCAGTCCTTCAACAATCACTGAAGAAAAACTCGGAATTTTAATTGACGCCGGTTTGGAAAACGTCCAGGTCGGGCTTCAAAGCGGCAGCGACAGGACCAATAAAAACATTTATTCAAGATACATTTCTCAAGAGCAATTCTTCAAAGCCATTTCTATTTTGGATAGTTTTAGAAAAAAACTTTCTTTTTCTTTTGACGTTATCAGCGACAATCCCTATGAAAAAGAAGAGGATTATGCGGAAACCGCGAAATTGCTTAATCAAATTCCCCGGCCTTTTAATTTAACGCTTTATTCTTTGACTTTTTACCCCGGCACCGAACTTTACAATCGGGCGCAAAAAGAAGGAATGATCGGAAAAGATTCCCAGGAATACATCACTAAACAATTTCATCTTTTGAAAAATAATTATTTTAATAAATTATTCAGAATAATTCCGGTTTTAAGCAAAAATCAGGTTAATTGTTTTATTGAAAAAAGAGACCGGCTGGCTCAAAGGATTCGGCTTAATTTGTATTACACTTTATACCGCCGCCGAAACATTTTGCCGGTCGGTTTAAAATCTTTTCTTAAAAAAATTGTTAAATAATGGCTAAATCTTTGGAATCCAATTTTTTAACGAGTCTAAAATTTTACGCCGAAAATCTTTTTTTTCTGTCACTGACTTATTTTTTTTCACCCCTGCTTTATTTTTTTATTTTATTGAGAGGATTTAAAAAAGCGCGGCCGGGCGACTTTAAAATTCTGATAATTCAAATTGCTAAAATCGGCGATTTGGTCTGCTCCACGCCGGTTTTCCGGGAAATAAAAAAGAAATATCCCAACGCCCATCTGGCTGTCTTAATCATCGCCAAAACCCGAGGAATTATTTTTCAAAATCCTTATCTGGATGAAATTATTGTTTTGGATGAATCGCGCTACCGCGGCTTAACGGGATTTTTTAGATTATTGAAAAAATTGGCTGAAGTAAAATTTAATATCAGCGTATCTTTGGCGCCCACTTTACTAAACAATATTCTGCCTTTATGGCTTGGTATACCAAAAAGAATATCGTTTATTTCAAAATATGTTCCTAAATCTGTTCGATGGTCATTTATTTTTACAAACTATAGGAAGGAATTTTTACGCACCCAACCGGCTTTCAGACAGTATCTTGGCGTCCTTAGATTTATCGGCGTTGAAAATCCG
>Ga0208373_1003065_pt1 | contig 16994 bp, 20 predicted proteins | sample RifOxyC2_FD_184036 | JGI IMG/M metagenome (GOLD analysis project Ga0208373, IMG submission 184036) | Soil microbial communities from Rifle, Colorado - Rifle Oxygen_injection C2 (SPAdes) | ecosystem: Environmental > Terrestrial > Deep subsurface > Rock core/Sediment | place: Rifle, Colorado...
TGCTGAGTTCAGTTATCGTTTTAACAGAAGATTCTGGGAACCAGAGCTGCCTTTTCGTCTTTTGAATGCATGCCTGACACATGTTCCTATTAATCAACTGAAAATTGTTTAGAGCCACAATTTGTTTTAAATCCACATCGCTATTATCATGTATAGCGAAGTCCTGGAGCATCCGCATCTTAATGGCAGCTTCAATTATCTTATTGCTTACGTAGATTTTTAGCATTCCCTTGTATTCCCACCACTCATAATCCCCGCCGTAACAGTCGGTGTTTAAATCGAATTTTTCGCAAAACTCTTTGCTTCCATAGGCGGCATGCTGGAGGACAAATAGATCGCTCTCTAACCCATCAAAATCAATTAAATGTGGCATGATTTCCTTTTGCTTAACAAGTTACTGTGAGGTTCCGTATATCTTGAAATTTTAATATCTAACCGGGTAACATGCTGAAATTAATAATATCAAATAGTAATAATCCCTTACCCTGAATAGAAAATTTCATATCACTGTTCTTATGAGTATGCAAAGCTTAAATTCGACTTATTCCGGATTACCCTGGCGTTTTGTAAATTCCATTCACCGCCTTTTCATAAAGGCAAGGGCGACCAGGGTCAAGACCATCACCCCTGCAAGAATAACATGAATGCCCAGGGCAAAAAGCAGTATAGTGGTGTCCGCTTCCGTAGTCAGGGACCCGGCACCGGAAAGGGAGTGCATCCGGCCGCCGGTATTGGGAAACATGGCTCCGGTTAAAGGGATGCGGTTATTTTTTTCAAGATAGGGGAAGAGAGCACAATAGCGGTTTTGGTCTCTCCGAACCGGCTCAGTTTTTCAACCAGAGTGTTTAACTGGGGGATGGAGCCTGAAACAACTTTTAGAATTAAGGATTCTTTGCCGCTGATATGATGGCATTCAAGAATCTCTTTTTGTTCTTCGGCAAAAGCATAAATTTTCGAATAATTCTCCGGCCGGGTGGTTAAGGTGATAAAGGCCATGATGTCCCGGCCGAAGATGCCGGGGTTGATATCCGCATGATAGCCCCTGATGATGCCGGCCTCCTCCATTTTATATACCCGGTCCGCCACGGCAGGTGAGGACAGCCCCACCCTTCTGCCGATTTCACTGAACCCGGACCGGGCGTTCATCTCAAGTTCCCGAAGGATGTTCATGCCAATGGTATCAACCGGACTTTCAATTTTAGCGTTCATTGCCCATCATTCCTTAAATTATTAATCCCACACCGTTTTTAAACTTGAAACCACTCTTCCCTCATTTGGTTCCATCATATATCATAATTTACGATTAAGAATGATTCAATTTTTGACGAGGGATTAAATGACACCTTTGCTGAACGGAATGCTGACCGGTTTGTTTCTTCAATTGGCCCTGGGACCCGTGTTTTTCTATATTCTCGGAATCACATTGGCCGGCAGTTACATCAATAGTTTGTCCGGCATTCTGGCAGCCACCCTTGCCGATTATATTTATATTGTTCTCTCCCTCATCGGGATCGGCAAATTGCTTCAGGAAGACAAAATAAAAAAAATATTCGGGATCATCAGCTCCATCATACTGATCCTCTTCGGGTTGATGATGTTGTACAAGGGGCTGGTCTTTATCAATGCCCCCGGACAGTCCGGATCTATTGAATGGACCCCGGCCCGCAGCTTCGCCGGTTGTTTTGTCTTGACGATGTCAAGCCCGCTGACCATTGTCTTCTGGAGCAGTATATTTTCCGCCAAGGCCATTGAAAAAAATTATAAAAAGAAACAACTGGTGATATTTGGAATCGGCACGGGTTTGTCCACCTTTCTTTTTTTATCTTTCAGCATGATGATCCTATCTTTATTAAAATCCAATATCCCGGACTTGATGGTGCAGGCTTTAAACTGTATTGTGGGTTTTGTGTTAATCTATTATGGCATCACCAGAACGGTCAAAACCATAAAAAACAGATAGGGAAGATACCCATGAAAACCCATCTATCAATCCACTGCCTGAATGTCGGAGACTTTGCCGTCAACACCTATATTGTGGCCTGCCCTGAAACCCGGGAAGGGGTGATCATTGATCCCGGCGGAGAGGATGAAAAAATCATTCAAGTGATGGATGAAAACAAGATCCATCCCCGGTATATCATCAATACCCACGGGCACCGGGACCATGTCCACGGCAATGCTTCCCTATCGCGGCACTACAAGATCCCCACGGCCATGCATGTGGCGGATCAAAATTTTTATAAAGAAAAAGGCCTTGCCATCGATATCGGCCTTCATGACGGAGATATCCTGACCGTGGGCAGTCTTGACATCAAGGTGATCCATACCCCCGGCCATACGCCCGGTTCCATCTGCCTGTATGTCGGCGACTGCCTTTTCTCCGGGGACACCCTGTTTGTGGGAAATGCGGGAAGGACCGATCTTCCCGGCGGAAACCTGGATACCCTCATCCGCTCCATCCGGGAACGGATCATTGTCCTGCCCCCGGATACCCGTCTTTATCCGGGCCATGATTACGGGACCACCCCCTTTTCAACCCTGGGCCGGGAGATGGAAGAAAATATCTATATCACGGATTTTATGTGATTCTTTCCATTTATCCCTGAAAAAACCCCTTTATCCCCTTTTTTCGTCCCTTCGTCTCACAGGCTTTGAAGTCCTTCCCTTATTTCGTCTATGATCCCTTTCAACACCTGGTTTTATCCTTAATGCAACAGGAGGAAGAATGAAACTCATAGAACTGCAACGCATCACCAAACATTACCATCTGGGCCAAACCCCCATGACGGCCCTGAAAGACATCACCTTGAGTTTTGACAAAGGCGAGTTCACTGCGGTCTGGGGCCCTTCCGGGTCCGGAAAAACCACCCTTTTAAACCTGATCGGCACCATTGATGAGCCAAGTTCCGGAAAGGTTCTCATCAATGGGGAGGATGTGTCAAAAATGTCCGACAACCAAAAATCCGAATACCGGAACAAAAAAATCGGGTTTATTTTCCAGAATTTCAATTTGATCCCGGTCCTGAATGCCCTTGAAAACGTCATGCTGCCCTTGCAGATCAGGAATGAAAAAACCCGGCCCGCCAAGAAAAAGGCCATGGACCGGCTGAGCCAGGTGGGGCTGGAACACCTGGCCCTGAACCGGCCGGACATGATGTCCGGGGGCCAGCGCCAGCGGGTGGCCATTGCCCGGGCCCTGGTCACGGACCCGGAAGTGGTCATTGCCGACGAACCCACGGCCAACCTGGATCTGGCCACCTCCATCGCCATCATGGAAATCATGCAGAAGCTCAACCAAAGCGAAGGCGCAACCTTTTTATTTTCCACCCATGACCAGAGGCTGCTGGACCGCATGAACCGGCTGGTCAGGCTTGAAGACGGGTGCATGGCCGACATGGCCTGCAATTAAAGGAGAAAATCATGAATATTATCACCCACTGGATCAAACTGGCTTTCAGAAATATTTTAAAAAGCCGCCGCAGAACCTTTGTCACCCTCATGGCCGTGGGCTTCGGCTTTGCATCCATTGCCCTGTTCCAGGGCTATATCCACAGCATCTATGAAGGCCTTCGGGCCTCGGCCATCCACGGCTCCGGCATCGGCCATCTGACCCTTTACGCCAGGGGATGGGAAGCCCACGGCAAATCCGACCCGGAAGCCTATATGATCACGGGTCCGGACATGGAAAAAATTATGGCCCTGGCCCGTGAAAACCCCCATGTGGTCCTGGCCAGCCCGAGACTGTCCATATCGGGTCTGGTCTCCAACGGGAAAACCTCCACCATCTTCATTGCAACCGGGGTGGTGCCGGAGCATGAGAAAAAGGTTAAAGGTGATTTTTATCATTACCAGACCGTTATCGGCAGCCCTTTGAATTCAGGGGATGAAGCCGCCGTTGAAATGGCCGAGGGCCTGGCCGGTCAGCTTGAGCTTTCCCCGGGCCAGGACGGAGTGGTCATGGGCGCAACCCTCAGCGGTCAGATGAACGCCATGGATATCCATATCAACGGGACCTATAATACGGGAATTGCAGATACAAACGATAAATTCATCAAGGTTCCCTTTCGCTTTGCCCAGGCCTTTTATGATACCCCAAAAGCCGACAGCATCGTCCTTCTCCTGGATCACTGGCAGAACACCGATCTTGTGAAAACAGAATTATCCGGCCTGTTTGCCGCAAACCATATCGATGTTGAATTCAAAACCTGGAAAGAATTATCCCTGTTCTATAAAAATGTCAGAAACATGTTTGACATGATCTTTTTATTCATCTTTGTCATTGTTTTTATCATTGTGATCATGAGCACCACCAATACCATGGGCATGGCCGTCATCGAACGGACCAGGGAAATCGGAACCCTCCGGGCCCTGGGCTTAAAAAGAAGAAGCATCAGTTTTCTCTTTGCCGCAGAAGGCGGGCTCCTGGGCTTGGGCGGCTGTCTGTTCGGGCTTTGCCTCCACACTCTGGTCTGGGCCGTCATCCGCTACGCCCGGCCTTCCTATACCCCGCCCGGCAATTCATCGCCGGTTCCCCTGCTGGTGGATTTTCTGCCCCAGAGCCTGGCTGTGCTCATAATTTTTATGACCGGCCTCGCCCTTTTCAGCGCCATTCTCCCGGCTCGGCGGGCGGCTTGTCAGAATGTCGTCCAATCCCTGACCCATGTATAGAAAACCATAAAAAAGGAGATCTTCATATGAACCCCCTGAAAATAATCGCATTAACCCTGTTGCTTCTTCTGCCGGTTACGGCAGTAAAGGCCCAAGGCCCCATGAATCTGGAAAAGGCCACGGCCCTGCTGGCCGAATCTGATCTTTCCAGGGGCAACAGCTCCGGCCTGGAATGGGATATTGATATTGAAAGCCAAACGGAAGGGAATACCGAAGCCAACCGCCTCACCGTCCTGGTAAAGGACACCAACTGCCTGGCCGTGTACCAATCCCCCGCCAATATTAAGGGGAGGAAACTGCTCATGAAGGACCGGAATATGTGGTTTATCAAACCGGGCCTGTCCAAACCCGTCCCCATTTCCCCCCGGCAGAAACTCCTGGGAGGGGCCTCCAACGGGGATATCGCCTCCACCAACTATGCCGGGGACTATACCATTGAAAATTTTACCGAAGAGGTTTTAGACAAGGACCCCTGTATTGTCTTTGATCTGAAGGCAAAGACTAAAAACCTGACCTATGACCGGATCAGGTACTGGGTATCCCAAAGGACAAAAACCGGGCTTAAGGCCGAGTTTTTCACCCTGTCCGGGAAGCTGTTCAAAACCGCCGTGTTTAAATATGATCACAAAATCTCTCTGGATGGCCAAGAGCGGCCCTTTGTGTCCAAAATGACCATCACCGGTGCTGTGGTGGAAACGGAAAAAACCGTCATGGCCTACAGCCATATCCGGCTCAGGGACATCAGCGCCTCGGCCTTTAACCTGGACCTTCTGGTGAAATAAAGGAGAGGGCCGCCATGATATTTGCCATAAAAGCCCTGGTTCCGGCCATTCTCTTCCTGGTTTTTCTCACGGCCCCGGCCCTGGGCATGGAAGGCCTGGACCTGGGGTTCAAGGCCACGGCCCTGGCCGGGATCAACGGCCTGGCCGAGTCGGACCTTAATCCCGGCAATGGCCTGGCCCGGCTCCCGGATAAGGAATCCCTGCTTCTCCTGAAGCCGGATCTGTCACTCGTCCGTGAAGATTGGCTCGTTTCCGTAAAACCGAGGTTTGAGCTGTCCCTGAAACACTATGAAATCCGGGGGGTATCTGATGAAAACACTGATAGCAAAGCCGATATCCCGGAATTCATGGTCCGCCGGAGTCTGACGGAAAATCTCTTTCTTTCCTATGGCCGGGAAAACCTGCAATGGGGGCCCAGCTTTCTCTATTCCCCGTCCAATCCGTTTTTCAGTGATAACGAAAAAAAAAGCCTGGTTCAGGATCTTGAAGGCAAAGGCCTGTTAAAACTCGTCATGGTCCATGACGAAGCCTTTGCCGCCTCCCTGATCTATAATACGGACAAGGGCGCTTTTAATGAATCTGATTTTGAAAAAACTCTGGCCCTGAAGCTGGACTATTCCGGGGATACCGGGTACGGGTCCCTGATCCTGTCCCAAAGGGACCACGGGCCGGAAAGGCTGGGGGCCTTTGCCGGGGCAACCCTCACGGATGCCGTCCTGGTTTACGGGGAAGGAAGCCTTCAAAATGAGGACGGCCTTTCCGGCTCTCTGCTTTTCGGGGCGACCTATACCCTGGAATCCGGGGACAGCCTCTGTCTTGAATACCTCTATTATGAACAGGGTCAAGGCCGGAATCCTGATTTTCTCCGGGAGAATTATCTCCTGGTCCAATTTTTAAAGGATGATCTCATGGGCGGCATGGACCTTGACTCACGGGCGACCCTTTGTCTTGACGACGGGTCTTCCCGTCTCTATTCCTCCCTGTCCCGTGAACTGGGCGGCCATATGGAATTGAAAACGGCCGGGATGATCAATACGGGCGGGGCCCATGGGGCCTTTGGGGCCTATCTGGATTACCAGATCCAGGTGGCTCTTGAATATACATATTGATTGAAAGATTGTCTGAATCATGACAATATCCCCATATGAACCTATAATTTTCAGGACATGCCATGCCGGTCTATGAATACAGAAGAAAACTCACACTCGGACATTTGCTGAAGGATATCCTCTATACTTCCCTTTGCAGCCTCGTCATCGCCGTGGTTTTCATGCTGGTGACCTCCGTTGAGGTGACATTGAAAATTTATCTGGAATATTTTCTCATCGCCCAATGCATCGGACTTTCCATCAGCATTCTCTGCACCTTTGCCTTTCATATCCTGAAACCTGACAAAGCCGCTTCCCAGTTGATTCTGGTCACGGTATGCGTTATTTTAGGAGCCCTTGCCGGAAGCTTTCTGGCCAGCCGGCTGATCCACCACAAATTTGTAAATTTTCAGGGCCAGGTTCCGCTGCAGATGGTTTTTGTGGCCATCATTCTCGGTTTTGTCATCTCCTTTGGTTTTGTCCTCTTTGAAAAATACACCCGTTTCAAGCTCTCGGCCAATGAGGAAAAGCTCAAACGCATCCTTCTGGAAAAGGAAAAGCTCAATGCGGATTTAAAACTCCTCCAGGCCCAGGTGGAACCCCATTTTCTCTTCAATACCCTTTCCAATATCCTGAGCCTCCTGGAACACGAGCCTGAAACCGGCAGGCAGATGCTTGAAAATCTGACCCAATACCTTCGCACCTCCCTGATCCAGTCCCGAAAACCCGTCAACCGGTTAGCCGATGAAATCGACATGATCCAAACCTACCTGGATATATACAAGATCAGGATGGGAAAGCGGCTGGCCTATACATTGGATATCCCGGAAAATGTCCGGAACCTTGAAATTCCCCCCATGATCCTCCAGCCCCTTGTGGAAAACGCCCTTAAACACGGGCTTGAACCCAAAATTGAAGGGGGCGAAATCCGGATCAGCGCCTGCCGTAAGGAAGGGTTGCTGACCCTGGAAGTCAGTGATACCGGCATGGGAATCAAGGAAAAATCAGCCACCGGGGTCGGGACGGGAAATATCCGGAAACGGCTGGCCTCCCTTTTTGGCGGCAGGGCAAGCCTTTCCTTTGAAGACATGACCCCCTCGGGCCTCAAAGCCATTGTGGAGATGCCCTGTGAATGAGATCACCGCCCTCATCGCCGATGATGAACCGGAACTGAGGCGGCACCTGGTCCGGCTGCTGAACCAGCTCTGGCCCGAACTGGCCATTGCCGGGGAAGCGGACAACGGCCCGGCGGCCCTGGACCTTTTTCATACCCTGTCCCCGGATATCGTTTTCCTGGATATCAATATGCCGGGGCTTTCCGGCCTGGAAGTGGCCAAACAAATCTCGAGGAAATGCACCATCGTATTTATTACAGCCTATGACCAGTATGCCGTGGAAGCCTTTGAAAGCGAGGCCCTGGATTATATCCTGAAACCCGTCCAGAAAGACCGGCTGGCCGCAAGCCTGGAGCGCTGCAAAAAGAGAATGGCTGCACCGGCGCAGGAGAACAGGGATTTGGGGCCTCTTCTGCAATTGCTTGAAAAAAAACTCGCCCGGAACAAAACCTCGCCCTTTCTCCAGTGGATCAGGGCCCAGCACAGAGACACCATCCGCCTGATCCGGGTGGAGGATGTTCTGCTGTTCAAGGCCGAAGACAAATACACCCTGGTCATCACCGCCCATACCGAATCCCTGATCCGCAAGACCATCAAGGAGCTGGAAGAAGAACTGGACCCGGACAAATTCTGGAAAATCCACCGGGGCACCCTTGTCAATGTTTCCTCCATTCAAAAGGTCAGCCGCTTCGTGACGGGCCGGTATGTCATCCGCCTGGACGGCTACGACGACCCCCTCATGGTATCCAGATCCTTTTCCCATTTGTTCCGGCAGATGTAGGGCCGGTATTCATAACTTTTTGGGATTAAGAAATAAACCTTTGAATGGTTTCTTCATAAGAACTGAGTAATATAAAGGGTGACGAATGATGGTATGAAAAGCCATAAGACCTTGTTTTTGGCCCCTCACCAATAACAGATCAAGTGCTGGAAGATACCGGAGAGGCTCATTATAATTCCTCCCGGATCACTTTATCCCCCACCGTTTCAATGATCTGCTCCAAAATCCTGGCATCTTGCTTCTCTACAGGCTTCCAGGAATTATGAAGAACCCGATCGCCGTCGTTATCAAATTTTACATCTGATATCACAATTTCGGTGTATTTTAGTTTTGGGTCGTACTTGTGATGTGGCCAAACTTCAAAAGCCCTTAAATTAGATATCTCCAAAGTGAATTCTTCACAAATTCTGGGGATAATGTATTCAATACAGTTGCTTGTCGCTATTCCGGTATCTTCACCCTGGTCTATTAAAAGCACCCAAATGTTTTCTGTAGTAGCTTCATGGGCAATTATCAAATGACAAAAAGAATCCATCAGGCTTGGATCATTACGCTCTCGCTCAGTCCCGGAGCCTTTCCAGTTGTAAATAGCCGAATGTGTTATTTTGAAATACATGATGGACCTGAATTTTTAAATATGAATAACCTTAACCCTTCCGACCAGGCCATTTTCCAATCGGACCTTTATGCCATGTGGATGGAAAGACGATTTTGTTAAAATATTTTTTACGATACCTTGGGTCAAAATGCCTGATTTTTGGTCTTTTTTCAGTACAATGGAAACGGTTTGTCCTGGTTTGATCTGCGCCCTGTTCTGTCCGTCAGTCATTATTACCTTTACCTTTAAACTGTAAAATAAAAAACAATATACATCATTTCCAAATTTTGAAAAATGGCGAATTGCTCCTGCTGATGGGAAATCTCTTTGTATGACAACCGGTGCCGCCTGATTTATACAGCCCGTAAGGCCCGGATAAAAGTTCAGGAAACAGTTTTCTCTCCAAACCCGGAACAATGGAAGGCGTTAGAAACTGCTAAAATCCTTTTTCAGATTTGTGTCCGGAATCCTATCAGCGGTTATGGACCTCAAAAACAAGGTCGCTGTTTTTAGAGTCAAACTTTTGACGACGGCAATTTTATTCAATCATAACAATATGTTTGGAGTGGCGGTTGACCGCCACTAGTTTTTTTTACCCTTTGTTTTTTCAATCCTATACCGGAAAACCACATGACAAAAAAAACATTCATCACCGGACAGGACTGCAACCGCCCCCCGGATCATCTCCGTAAGCGGTGCCCCATTCAAACTGAGACCGCCGCAATAAATGCAGCCATTAATCAATCTATCGTCAGCATAAGTTTTAAGTTGGTCCATATATTTGCCAATCAATACCAAAAGAAGTCAATGCCCATTCAATAAAGACTTGGGAGTTCTTACATAAACATAATGTGGGGTTCTGATTAGGATAATTAACCTTGACCCGGCGCACCAGATGATTTTCAACAAAATATATTATACATTTTAATCTGGAAGAATGGCTTTTAATGATGTTTTCGGAAAATATAGTTTAACGTTCCGCTTCACCGGACCCGCGCCGTTTGCGGGGTCCGAGTGGAGCCGGTGCTTAGCAAATTACTATTTTGTCTCAAAAGCGGTTCAATACGGACAGTCATCAGTTCGACATTCCACATACTCTTTTAGTTCTCTTATTCTTGTTATTGTGCGCTTGTACTGACATTTAGCATTCGTATATGCCCAATAATGTCCCATGGAGGGCTGCTTTCCTGCTTGATAATTACAATCCTTGTCGCGAAATTTTATCCAAGCTCTTTGAGCTTCTTTTAGATCGTTCTTGGTGGAATCATTTTGAAGATATTCAATTTGGATCGTGTACAAACTATTAAGTTCTTTATCTGCGTTATCTCGAAGTTCTCTCATGCATTCCATTGCAGTCATCATGTTTTTGTCACAATCCATAGGCAGTTTTACACCATCCCATTCTATCATTTCTTCACCAGCTAATACTTCTTCTGCGGAAAATGAAGTTGCAATTGCAAAACAAATTAAGAAAAAATTTATGAAATAGCGCATCTATTGTCCCATGCTAACAAGTTATTATACAGGTCTGTGATCATGCTGTTTTGAATGATATCCAACCAAAAAATTATAAAATTTGTTCTGGAAATCCATATCAACATCGTTGAGCCCTGTAAAGCCCTTTTAAAAATTCTACTATCGAAACTAAAGACTTCTTGCATTAGCCTTAATTCGGTCCAGGTGTGCAATGGTATTATATGTCGGAATTCTCTTCCAGGTTCGAGGATTGACCGGCAGATCAATTAATCACGAATTTTGAAGAATGAAACTCATGCTTAATTATCCTTATGGGAATCGCCAGTCAGGACCTTTTTGTGTACTTGGATAAACAAAACCGCTTTGATTAAAATCATAGTATTGTCAGGAATCTTTACGATGTGAAAGACATTCAAAGCATGGACGATTCTCTTTAACTGTCTGCAAAAAAGCATTTCTTTATCAATAACCGGCATTTCCAAGGCATTTGCTCCTGTTCTTGGAATTATGGGTCAGATTTTTTTTTGTGGCACAGCCTTTGCTCTATAAGCCTATGAAATATTTTGACAAAAGTATTTTCATAAGAAGGGGCTTATTATGAACGATTATGATGTTATTATTATCGGGGCCGGTTGTGGAGGACTGAGTTCAGGGGCTCTGCTTTCAAATCAGGGGCGTAAAGTCCTTGTGATAGAGCAGAGTGAACAAGTTGGGGGGTGTTGTTCCACATTTGAAAAGCAGGGTTACAAAATTGATATCGGCGCTTCCATCATAGAATTCCCTCAGGTCATTGATCTGTGTTTTAAACGGATGGGAACCTCGTTTTATGATGAAGTTGATCTTATCCCTGTTGATCCGACTTTTTCCGCCATTTTGCATGACGGCAGTAAAATCACATATCCGATATCTTTGGAAGAAACCAAAAAGCAAATAGAAAAAATCTCGCCAAAAGATGCCAAAGGCTGGGAAGAATATTCAAAAAAAATACAGGGATTTCTTGATGCCGCCCTTGAGGGGTTTTTCGTCAGCCCTGCCGGTAATTTAACCGATGTGATTAAACTATTTGCAAAAACACCCGCCCTTCTCAAATACAACAGGCTTTTTTTCAGCAGTTATGAAGGCATAATGAGAAAATATTTTAAAAATGCGAAGATACTTGAATCTTTTTCGTTTCACAGTTTTTATGCCGGCCTGCCACCCGCTCTTTTGCCCGGGCATTTTGCCATGCTTCCCTATGCAGAGCATGCCGGAATATACTATAGCAAGGGTGGCATGATTGGAATCCCAAGAGGGTTGCAATCATGTGGGGAACGATCAAACATGGAAGTTAAGCTGAATACGCTTGTTAAAAAAATTTTAATCAAAAACAAAAAAGTAAAAGGCGTAATGCTCGATGATGGGACTGAAATCACAACAAACCTGGTTATTTCTAATATTAATGCAAAAAAAATGTATTTTGAGATGGTTGGAGAAGAGCACCTTCCATGGCTCGCTAAGGTTGGTTTAAGAAGCTATGCTTACTCGATTGCAAGCCCGATGTTATATCTTTGTCTTGACTATGAGCCACCACTTACCGAACACCACACCCTTATGACACGGCCAATGGATAAAACCAATGATTACTGGAATAGTCATTATTTAAAGGGTTCCTTCCCAAAAGAACAATTCGGGATCTTAAGCTGGACGACAAAATCCGATCCTTCTCTTGCGCCAAAGGGGCACCATATTATAGCCGTTACGCTGGCGCCGGGGGCTTATCATCTCACCGGAACAACATGGGATAAGGAAAAGCCTATGTTGAAAGAAAAAATTATCAATTATCTTGCAGACACCTATCTTCCAGGCCTTAACGATCATGTTGTTTTATCAGAACTGTCCACGCCCGTTGATTTTGAAAAAAGGCTGAGATCTCCTGAAGGCGCAATCTATGCATTAAGGCAGGACCTTCCTCATTCCATGATGTTCCGCCCTTCAGCAAAATCAAGGCACATCAAAGGGCTTTACCTGGTTGGCGCATCAACCCATCCGGGAGGCGGCGTGCCTACTGTCATAGCTTCAGGAATGATTGTAGCTGATCTAATAGAAAAATATGAAAAATAACGGAGGGTTAGAATGAAAACCGTAACAATTATGATAGCACTCATTATCCTGCTGTTTTTAATATATCTATGCCAACCCAAAAGCAGAAAAATGTTTATTTTAAATCTGTTAAGTCAGGTAAAATATCTTATCCCAAGATATTTTACCTGATCGTCCGGCCCCGTAGCTTGCTTTGGCAAAGGCGGGAGACTGCCTGTTTTTCAATGCCTTGAAATTTTCTTTCAGAAACGAAATAGGCGCTTTTGTACTGGAAACAATTTTGCTATAATCAGATAAATTTATCAATCTTATATCAGGAGGAAAACATGCCGACGACCAAGGATAATCTGAAAGAAGCATTTGCCGGAGAAAGCCAGGCCAACCAAAAATACAGAGCCTTTGCAAAAAAAGCAGAAAAAGAAGGGTTTGCAAATATCGCCAAGCTGTTCCTGACCACTGCTGAAGCCGAACGGATCCATGCAGAAGGGCATTTAAAAGCCCTGGACATGATTGCGTCCACTGCGGATAACCTTCGGGCCGCCATTGCCGGGGAAACAGAAGAATTTACCCATATGTATCCGCCCATGGTGGACAAGGCGGTTTCAGAAGATCATAAAGCCAAGACCATGTTTCAGTTTGCCGTTGCCGCAGAAGCGGTCCATGCCGAGATTTATACCAAGGCATTGGAAGCCGTTAAAAAGGGGGTTGACATGGATGTGAGCGAATTTTATCTTTGTCCGGTCTGCGGCTATATTGAGCCGGGGTCGGCTCCTGAAAAATGTCCGGTCTGCGGCGCAGGGAAAAAGGTTTTTCACAAGGTGGTCTGATTGTCTTTTCGGGCAGCCGCAAATCAATTGCGGCTGCTTGATTTCAATTTTTCAGACAGCGCCGTAAGATTTTCATCCAGTATCCTTTTCCGGTCCTCTCTTTGTTCCGGTCTTCCGAACCGCCACTGGTTATGCTGGTCCAGAACCCTAAATAGATGCTCCATCAACGCCGGGTTGTCCAACTGCCGGGAAATCCGTTTCAGCCAGGAGGCATAGGTTTCGTGGGGCCGGCGGGGCTCGCCTTTTTCAGACAGGATCTCTTCAATCCGATAAAATCCCATTGCTTTGGTCCTGCCCTTTTTTTTTCGGCCCGGCCGGTCCCTATCCTTGATTCGTTTGATCTGGCCGGATTTTCGCAGCCTTAACAGCAAAATCAGGCCCAGGGGCAACATGAGCCAAAGCCCGTAGGCCTCCATGAGTTTGGCCCCGGTTTCATGGCGAAGCTGGGACAGTTTGAATCCGAAAAAAGAAAAAAGGTCTTCTATAAATGATGTGGGGTTTTGTTCTTCATCAATATTCAAAAATGACGGCGGCGTGGTATCAAAATTCCGCCATTGCCCATTGACAAAGACCTTGGCCCAGGCATGGGCATCCCTGAGCCGGACAATCAGACCGCCTTCCAGGCGGGAATACTCATGGGCGATGAACCCGGTGGCATACCGGGCCGGTATCCCGGCCTGCCGCAACAAAAGCACCGTTGCCGTGGCAAAAAATTCGCAATGCCCGGCCTTGGTGTGAAACAAAAAATTTTCCAGAGGGGTCCGGGCGTTGCCTTTGCCCTTAAGCTCCAGGGAATAGGCAAACTGGGTTAAAAAAAAACTGTGGACGGTTTTTAAAATTTCCTCTTCGGATTTATCCTCAAGGCCGAGGTTTTTCGCTGCCGCTTCAAAGACCGCTTTTTCTTTTACGGGCACGCTATAATCGTCGGGCTCGGGCAAGGCATCAAAGTTGGACGCCCCGGTATAGGACACAACAGCCTTGATGAGGGAAGGACCGTCTTCGATCCGGAGGACCTGGACGGCATTTTTCTCGCACTCCCCGGCTTTCATTTCAGAAATGTCCATGACACCGGGAGGCAGGCTCAAAACCGCCTTGCCCTTTTGAAGCCTGAAATACTGGGTCATTTTCAGGGGATTTTCCCGAGGCGGGTTCACCTGCCAGAAACCGCCGTCCTTTTTCCCTTCAATCCGTTCAAATCCGTATTTGGCAAACCAGTTGGAAGCAGCAAAGCGGTTATAGGTGGTGCTGTGAAGGAGATAGGTTTTTCCCGGCGCATAATCCTCAAAGGAGGCCCGGATCACAATTTGATCGGAAAATTTCAAATCCCCGATTTCCCCAAGGGCCGTATAGGTTTTAAACGGGTCCAGGGTATAGGCGTAATGGGACATGACCCATCGGCTCAGGGTTCTGCCGGCTTGCCGGGCAAGGTTCTGGCCGTGGTAGCCGGCCAGGGCCACGATCAGGATGCAGGTGATCCATGCGGCCCCGGGCCCCCGCCTGGAGCGAAACTGCCACAGGCCCCAGACAAAAAACAGGACGGCGCAAAAATAATAAAATGACCCCTTTGCGTTTGCATAGGCCGACGACATGAGGCAAACAAAGGCATAAATATAAGACACATCGATTTCCTTTGTCTCATAGAACCGCATCTCGCTCTTTTTCCGGGTGGCAAAGAAAAAGGATTTGACGTCCATTCTGCCCTTTGCCGAAAATTCCTGGACCCCGATGATGGGAAAAAGGATCAGGGGGAGCCATCTTAAAAGGATGAGATTGGCCTTTTTCGCATCCGTTGTGAGGGCCGCCAAAATGGTAAAGGCCAGGAGAACCGTGCTGATGTCCACAAATTTATTAAAATCCGAGGCTTGCAGCTCAAACCGGGTCTTGGCCCATCGGGCCGACTCAAGGACGACGGCAAGGCCAAGACCCAGCCATAAAAGCCTCACCTGCCAACCCCAGAAAAGAAGGATCACACCTAAAAAAAACCGGGGCGTTTTCATGGGATGGCAAGCTCCTCCAAAACAGCCCCGATTTGAACCACCCGGACCGGGTATGAGGAGCCTCCCGTTTCCCGGACGATAGCTTCCTTTTGCCTTGCATCCTCTGCCAGGACGATGACAAAGGCCGGCACAAGGGCTTCATGGATGATCCGGCAGATTTCTTCATGGTCCCGGCTCCAGCCGGAAAAAATCAGGATGGCGCCGGATATTTTTTTAAGACCGGATTCGAGCACGGGTTTGAGTTCCAGGACGGTTTTATCCGGGCAGGATTCAACGCAGGAAAGGATTTCCAGCATCTTTTCAGAACCGCCCAGCCCCCTGCCCGATGAAAAGACATCCATCGCATGGCCCCCCGGCACCAGGTCCAGGATGGCGTCATGGGGGTCCATGGATGCGATATAGGACGCGGCAATGCTCACCGCTTCTTCAAAAACCCTTTCCCTTTCCGGAGGAACAAAGGTGTCCAGGACCAAGGCATACCGCACAAAAAATTCATCTTCAAATTCCTTGATCACCAGTTCGCCGGTTCTGGCAAAGGTCCGCCAGTGGATATGGTGCAGGGGATCGCCCGGACGGTAATAGCGCAAACTCATGAATTCATCGGAATTTCCAATGGATGAGGCCAGATTGACCCCGCCGGGGTTGTATTGGCGGCTTGATGTCAACTCCGGCGGGTCAAGGGGGTATCGCCGGGGCAGGACCAGGAGTTTTTCCGCTTTTTGTATTCTGAAATTTCGCATGAAGAGTCCCAGGATATCGGGCCGGGCCAGGGTGACCCCGGTAAAATGAAGATATCCCCGGTAATTGGGCGTAAAATCCGATGCAATGCTAAGGGTTTCCCCGGGGGGCAGGTCCGGCAGAATGATCGGTCTGAGCCTTGCTTTTCCGGACTTGAGGATCAGCCAGGCCCACCGATAATACAGGGTCTTCCTGTCCCAGGCGTTTCGCAGATGCTCATAGGGCTCCTTTCTGGTCAACAGGGTATTCAGATCCGGCCGTGGATCAGCCGGGTCCTCATACAGGATAATCCCCCTTTCCGGTTTTTGGCCCAGGTTGGTGATTTCAATTGAATATACACTCTTTTCCCCCACGGTTCCATAGGCGGGAAGGATATGCCTGAGCCTGAGCCTGGGCCGGAAGGGCATCAGGCTCAGGACGGCGGATACGAAAAGAAGGGAAAGGCTCAAGGCCATGACCTGGTAAAGGGTGGTTTTATACATGTTCAGCCCGAAAAGGGCCGTGATGCAAAAAACAGCCGTCATCACGGCCCCGGCCGGGGTGATATGCCGTTTCACCCGGAATGAAACCCAATGAAGCAGCGAATAGGACCGGTATAAAAACCTTGGCATCATCATTCTTCAGGACCCATCCTTATCCATCCTCATACAGGAACCGGAATGGATGTTAAGATCTCTTCCACAAGGGCTCGGGCGGACACACCGGAAAATTTCAGCCTTGGGTCTAAAATCAGCCGGTGGGCCATGACCCGGACCGCGATCTCCTGGATATGATCCGGCCCCACAAAATCGGTTTTATCAAAAAGCGCCAGGGCCTGGGCCGTTTTCATCAGGGCGATGGATAAA
>Ga0208373_1003066_pt1 | contig 16985 bp, 14 predicted proteins | sample RifOxyC2_FD_184036 | JGI IMG/M metagenome (GOLD analysis project Ga0208373, IMG submission 184036) | Soil microbial communities from Rifle, Colorado - Rifle Oxygen_injection C2 (SPAdes) | ecosystem: Environmental > Terrestrial > Deep subsurface > Rock core/Sediment | place: Rifle, Colorado...
AAATAGATTGAGCAATGGCAAAAGCTTCGACGCTATCTGATTGTAAAGCCATAAATCCATCAGCAGGAGTTTTAAGACGAACTAATGAAATTTCTGGATATTTTGACAAGAAACTATCTGCGGTATAACCAATATTGACAGCAACATGTTTGTCGAATAAATCTTCTATTTTTGTAATTTCAGGATGTACTTTTTTGCTGATAACAACATTGTTATCGTTGTCGATATAGGGATGACTAAACAGAATAGTTTTTTTACGTTCTTCGCTTGGAGATAAACCTGCTGCGATAATATCTATTTGCCCAGATAAAAGTTCAAGAATCAAAGAATTAAATGGCATGTCTTTAATGTGCAATTGTTTGTGTAGTCGGCGTGCAACTTCAGTGATTACATCAACCTCTAGCCCTACGATTGTCCCAGTTTGCAGATCGATTTGAGCATACGGTGGATAATCAGGAGATATTCCAACAACTAACGTATTTTGTAACTCTTCAGCTACTTCTGATTTTGGATTGTTCTGATAAAAATAATAGAGCGTACAAATCGCTATAATTGAGATGAGAAGGGTAAAATTTTTCATGAAGGAATCTTTCGTTAAAGTCTTTATTTTAGTATCGTTTTTTTTGAAAAAAAGTCTATCCTTTGAGCGCGGAAAAGATATTTTCTTGGAACGACATGTAATTGTGTCGCAAGCTGCGACACAATTACAATAGAGATTTTTTGAATGATTAAAATAAATCAGAATGTTTTATGAGCAAGATTTTTTGTTGCACGTATATTAATTGTCGATGGAATTAGCAAGAGAGGCTGCAACTTTTTCAGCATGTGTTTGGGTGCACAGCAATTCGATATGTCTTATTTTATTATTTTTATCTATTAAACAACTATTATTACGATGTACTGAATAATATTTTTGAAGGCGTATAGCTTCAATAAAAATAGCATCAGATTCAGGAGATCTTTCGGATAGTGTTACTGTTTGATGTTTGAAATTTCTATTATCTAAAAAAGGTTCCACAAATTCTAAATGTATATTTGGTCTTAGATCGCAAATATCTTGTGGTAATTTATTTTGAATTGTTATCCTATTTTTAGCTATGCGTTCATTAATTTCATCCGCATCTACATCCATACATGTAATTATTTGAGGTATAAATAAAAGCACAAAAATCTTAAAAACATTTCGCATAGTTAAGCACTCCGTAAAATTGGTAATAAAAAATAAATGAATAATAATTGATGACTATTGTACCAACTATACGGTAAAAATATAAGACATTTAAAATAAATCGGATTCGATATTTTCTGGCAGGTCAATTTGCATAGCTTTGTAAAAAGTCTGATCGTAGGTGCGAGTTTCGATAACGATTGGCATGCGGACTGCATGGCCTAAAACTAGCGCCTGTTTTTTCGTGTCTAAAGAATTCAAAACAGTTTTTAAAGTATTTGCTTGCGCTGAGCCAGACAGCACGGCTTGCACGTCTTTTTCATCGCTTAATTGCGCAATAACTTTTGTGCCGACTTGAGATAAAATCTCTGGGTCGATGCCAGAAGGGCGTTGATCGATAATAAATAACGAAACATAATATTTTCTCATCTCGCGAGCAATCGTACCAAAAATAGTTTGGCTTGCTGCAAGCGGATTTAAGAATTTATGAGCCTCTTCGATAACGATCATTAATTTTGCAGGTTCTAATTCGGTTTGCTTGCTGCCTAAAAAGCGTTCAGTTTTTTGTATGTAACTTGAGTGAATGCGTCGGGTGATAATATTTGCAACAAGCAGGTAACAAAACGTCGAAGTAAAATTACCAAATTCAAAAACAATAGTTTTTCGTTTATCTAAATATTCGATAATTGTTTGTGTGACCGATGGCACAGGGTCTGGTGTGAAAAATGGATAGCGCTCGATATGTTTTAATTTTCTATACAGCGCTGCGATTGATTCTGGATGTGCCCCAACTTCTTCAGCAAGTTCTTTTGCGTTGATACCTTTGGAGAGTAACGTCGCGAGCCAATCTTTTTTATATTTTCCATGCAGTAAGTAAGCAGCTTCTGTTGCTGTTGCATGCAGGTTTAATTCTTGTTGCAGCGCCATAATATCTTCGACCTGAATATCTTGGTAAGGAATTCGTACGGCAACATCAGGCGCGCTGCCACGTCGTTGTGTCGCAACAGGGTCGAGTGAAAATATGGCAATTTTATTTGGAAATAATGTTTTTAAACCTTTGACGAAGTGCGATGATCCTTCTTGCCGTGCTTCTAGACCGTATTCGCTGTGCATGTCAAAAATCAAACACGTTGCTTTATCTTGTTTGATGAGACCCGCTAAAATTAATCGTGTAATAAAAGTTTTACCTGTCCCAGTTTTCCCAAAAACACCGTTACTGCGTTCTGCAAGATTGTGTAAGTTTAAGCAAACTGGTGCATCCATGTCGAGTGGATTGCCGATGTTAAAATAGTTTTTTGATGGATCTTTTTCTGATCCAAAAATTAATGCAATGTCTTCTTTCATCGCTTCGCGTACTGCTGCAAAATGATGAGGCACGGTTTTGACCGGAGAAATTTGATTACTGCTGTTGAGCATGAGCATCGGTTTTAATTGTGCCGTTGCGTAGGTGCTGTTTGTCGCAAGTAAATCTTGAAGTAAATGTTCGCTCGCTGTTGGTGGAAATAAAAGAATTTCTGGATGAGCTGTTTCTAATTTTAAATCGGTAATGATAGAAAAAAAGCGATTGTTATAACCTTGAATACAGACAAACTTACCAGTTTTAATGGTTTCGATGTCGGTGGTTGGCGAAAACCTCATGATAAAGCCTTCGCTCAACGATCCAGATATAATTTGCCCGATGATATTATTCATGCTTCTTTGGTCACTAATAATTTAATTTCTTCGCGTGTAACGTGCATAAATCCTTGGAGAACAATCATTAATATTTGTTTACCGTTTGGTTGCATAAATAAAAGTTCTGAGTTCGGCTCAATTTCTACAATCATGGGAGCGTGGCCTTCTTGAATAACCATGTTACCGACAGGAGTATTAATTTCGACCCAAACAATTGTATGCTGTACAACTGAGTGTGGTTTAATGACGCTGAACTTCACTGTTTAATCTTTCGGCTTTTTCGATTGCTTCTTGTAAATCACCAACCATGTAGAAAGCTTGTTCTGGTAGATGATCGTAGTCGCCGCGTAATAATTTTTCAAAATCGTCAATCGTTTGCTTGATCGTGACGTAACGTCCAGGCATACCGGTTGCAAATTCTGCTGTAAAGAATGGTTGTGTTAAAAACTTTTGAATTCGTTTTGCGCGTTTTACGATCACTTTATCTTCATCAGACAGTTCATCAATACCAAGAACCGCAATAATATCTTGTAATTCTTTGTAGCGTTGTAAAATATTTTGAACTTTTTGAGCGATGCGATAATGGCGCTGCCCGATAACTAATTCTGATAAGCCTTTAGAGTTTGATTCTAAAGGATCGATAGCAGGGTATAGACCTAATTCAACAAGTTTACGAGAAAGTACTGCATTTGCGTCAAGGTGCATAAAAGTTGTTGCAGGTGCTGGATCGGTGATATCATCAGCAGGAACGTAGACTGCTTGAATCGATGTGATTGATCCGTTGATCGTGTTCGTGATTCGTTCTTGGAATGCGCCCATTTCTGAAGCTAATGTTGGTTGATAACCAACAGCAGATGGGATTCTTTCGAGTAATGAAGATACTTCTGAACCTGCTTGTACAAATCTAAAAATATTATCGATAAACAAGAGAACATCTTTTTTTTCAACATCTCTAAAATATTCAGCCATGGTTAAACCTGTCATACCAACACGAAGTCGTGCGCCAGGTAGTTCGCCCATTTGGCCAAAAACTAAAGCTGTTTTACTTAAAACACCAGTTTTTTTCATTTCAAGCCAAAGTTCGTTGCCTTCTCTGCTTCTCTCGCCGATACCAACAAAAACAGAAACGCCTTTGTGTTCTTTTGCGATGTTGCGAATAAGTTCGGTAACTAAGGTTGTTTTACCAACACCAGCGCCACCAAAAAGACCAACTTTGGAACCTTTCATAAAAGGGCAAAGAAGATCGATAACTTTGATACCAGTTTCCTGGATTTCATTTTCTATTTTTTGTTGAATAAAAGTTGGAGCATCACGATGAATTGACCAGTGAGCTGTTGGATTAATTTCTCCAAGGCTGTCGATTGGATCACCTAAAACGTTAAACATACGCCCTAGAATTTCTGGTCCTACAGGAGCACAAATCGGTGAGCCTGTATCATAAACAGGTAAGTTACGACTAATTCCATAGACATTTTCTATGGCAATCGCACGAACAATATCATCACCAAGTTGTAACGCAACTTCGAGTCGTGCAATCTTTTTTTCTGATCCATCGCTAGAAGGGATTTCTATGACAAGTTCGTTGAAAATTTTTGGAGCTTTGTTTTGTGGAAATTTTATATCAAGAATCGTACCGCTAATTTTAACGATTCGTCCACAAGAAAGCTTTGATCTAGATTGATTGATTGACGTTTCAGGCATGTCATGATTCCTTTTAACGATTAAATTGCACTCATATTTAAACTACTTAAAATAGCTTTGTTTGTAAAGTTTGTTTGTAGCAGCTTATTTTTGATTTTTTTACGCAAAAAAAGAGTACGTGAACAGATGCTCACGTACTCGATTAAAAATTAACCTATAATTTTAGTTTACCGATCGCTTGATAGTTCTTGCAGTTGTAAATCTGCAGGATCGCTTGTTTGCCGCATACTGACTTCCTGATTATTTCTTTTGACGACAAATTTAAAAGTTATAATTCCTAAAGCTATTAAACCAGCAGTTGCGACTATCAATTTTATAAGATGATGATGCTTGTTCATAACTATCCTTTATTTTACAAACGAATAGATATAATTAATCATATCGTGCGTAGCATTGTTAATCGCTTTCACCGCAGAACGTACTGCATCATACACTGGATAAACTTTTATAATTTTAACTTGTTCTTGAACTGGTGCAATAATAGGAGCAGCAACAGGAGCTGGTTCAACGGCTACCGCAGGTTGAACTGGTGTAGGTTCTACTTCTTCGTGCGCTTCCTCTGTTTTTTCAGATGGAGCAGCAAGAAGAGCAGGAGTTGCAACTGGTTGAGCTGGAACCTCTTTAGTTTGTACGTCTGATGCAACATGCTCAGCTTGAGCATCGTCGTGAGTTGCTGAATCTTTTACTTCAGGTTCAATTGATTGGCTGACGACATCATCATCATCATCGCTATCAGAGTCATTACCGAAAAGGTTTACAGTGATCCTGTCTATATCGTCATTATTTAATCCAGCGTCTTCTAACGATTCATCGACCGCAGCGACATTTTCAGAATCTGGTTGTATTGGACTGACAAAATTAGGATCATACAAATAATCAGAAAATTGCTGAGGGGTGTAACGATCAGGATTGTCGCCATAATTATCATATTCAAATCCAGCAATAGCTTCCTGGCGAGCTTGCTCTTGAGCTTGACCGCGTGCCAAAAGATCATAACCATAACCATAACCAGATTCACTATTAGAATCATTTTCATCATCAGATGCAACCATAAATGAAATATCTAAAGGATTTTCATTTTCTGATTCATTGTCAGATTCATCGCCGCTTGCAACAGAAATAGTATCATCATTAGATTCATTATCAGTCAAATGAGAATCAACTTCCATAGCATCATCTTCTTGTGCATCAGGATTATCTCCTGAAAACATTTGCACCTCAACGTCAGAATTATTTTCTTGCTCTTGTCCCGCCATGAGACCTTCGGTAGATCCGCCAGCCATGCCAGCAGCGTAAGCTTGTTGTTGTTTTTGCCGATTGGCATTTCTACGAGCTGGGCCGGTAAAAATTATAGGATACATCATTTCTGTTGAGGCGATCAGTGTAAAAATACCAAGTAATATAGTTTTTAAATTTTTATTCATCATATTCTCCATTTTATTTAAATTATAGTCTTTCCGTGCTCGCCATAGTCTTACAGTCTACATCAAGGCTTTGGCGTATACATTGCGACGGCTAACTTATTTATTTTTTCGATTACAGTTACATTTTGCAGATGCGCGAGCTTCTGCAGCAACTTCTGAATAAGCAACGGAATGCTTTGGATGATTTGCAACTTGAGCGCTATCTGCTCCATGCTGCTTTGTTTGCCCAGCTTGATAATCTTTTTTCGTGTCATTGACTCTATCCATAACATGCATATGACCTGTGTATTCACATGATTTTGATGACTTTGACATACTATTTCCTTTTATTTATCTTTTTTACGATATTTTCTACCTGTAATCATTGTAAGAAAAAGTAGGCGATGAATTCAAGAGTTTTTATTTTGTTTAAGCATGTTTTTTATTTTTTATGCGGATTTTATTATGAAGAGGTATTTTTGAGAATATTTTCATGTGGAAATTTTTGCAATTGTTGACTTTGGCTTGGTGTAACATGGTATTATTAATTCAGGTAGATAATTTTGTTAATATTTATTTGAAGGAGTAGTGTTGTGAAAAAATATATGTATTGTTTGTTTTTAACTGTCATTATTACAAATGTAAATCTATTGCAAGCTAGTTGGGCTCGTATTGCCGAGCGGCCAGAAGGTAAACATGAAACGTATCAGCAGTCTGTTGCAAATACAGCTGAGCAGCGATTAGATTTGCTTAAAGAAAATCGAGCAAAACATGCTCAAATTGCACAGGAAGCGAAAGCTGGGCAATACCCAAAAGGAACTAATTTCGAAGTAATTTCTGCTCAAAAACAAGAAGTGATTGATCAACCAGCGCAAGAATATTTTTGGAATTCATGGTTTCGGCCATCAAGTGAGAGCGTTGGAGAGAATGCTGCTGTAGTCAATAATCAACAAGGACAGCAATTTTGGCAGCAAAATAAACCTTTAATTAAAGAAAATTATAGATTGGCAAATAAGTTAGCAGATGCACAAACAAGGCAAAACACCTTACAAAATGCTGCTCAAATTAGATTGAGTACAAATCCTTTAGATTTAATTCAAACAGGTAAACAAGTATGGAATCTTGGATCAGATAAAGGCTCGCAAACAGCAGTGGGAAAAGTTTATTATAACGACGCTCCAATCGGTTCAACTTACTATAAAAATGTTAAAAACCCAAAAACAGGTCAATACGAAATTAGACGATCAGGAATATCAAATCAAGATGCATTTATGCCTGAAAGTGGCATTGAAACAGTTCAGCAGTATGCTGATCGTTATAAAATCGCTAATAATGCTATAAAACCGACAGATCCAGCTGCGTTAACAGCACAGCTACAGCAAGAAAATGCTGCCTTAGCAAATACAGCAATTCCAAACGCGCAAAGCATAAGTCCTAGCAGAATGTTTTCTTTGGGGAGTTCTTTGTATTCTAATTACGGCGCTGTTAAACCGTTGCATAGCAATACTGTAGACTTGTATACTAAGGGAAACAAAATATATAATAATTTTGATATAAATAAAGGCCTAGCGGGTAATTTTGCAGATGCTTATTCTACCTATCTTGCTCCAAATAATCCAGCAGAGCTTAATTAGAAACTATGAAAATTAATATCATGAAAAAGGGAAGGTCGAAGCCTTCCCTTGATTTTTATATGCTATTTTGCGCTACAAAATGGTAACAGGCAGAAGAACTCTTTCCATCACTTCGTTTGCATGGCTTACCCAAATCACATTGATATCATTGGTAAACTCTTTGATTGCAGCATATTCATTTTTATTTTGCTCAGGCAAAATGATCGAAGTCATGTGATTACGCTTTGCAGCAAGCAGTTTTTCTTTGATGCCACCGATTGGCATCACGTCACCACGCAGATTTAATTCACCAGTCATGGCAAAAGAAGCATCGATTGGGCGATTGGTGAGCGCAGAAAGTATGGATGTCAGCATGGTGATACCAGCGGATGGGCCATCTTTTGGCACAGCGCCCGCAGGTACGTGAATGTGTAAATCAAATTTAGAAAAACGATCTTCGTGAATGTTAAATTCTGCTGCATGGGAACGAGCATAGCTCATCGCTGCTTGAGCAGATTCTTTCATCACATCGCCTAACTGACCAGTTAAAATTAATTTACCAGTTCCAGGCATCATGAGCGCTTCGATTTTTAAAACCTCGCCGCCAAACGATGTCCATGCTAAACCGTTGGTGATGCCCACCATGTTTTTTGCGTGAACCAATTCATCAACAAATCGTTTTGATCCTAAATGATCTTCGAGCGTTTCATTGGTGATAACAATAACTTCTTGTTTTTCAACAAATAATCGAGCAGCTTTCGAACACAGCTTTTTAATCTGTTGTGCTAGGTTTCTGACGCCAGATTCGCGAGTGTATGCCGTGATGATAGTTTCGATAACGTCATCAGAAATTTTAAAGTTTTGTGCTTCAAGCCCAGCTTCGGTAATAGCTTGCGTCACCAGGTGGTTTTTTGCAATCGCAACTTTTTCTGCTGTTGTGTAACCAGACAGATCGATAATTTCCATACGATCTCGCAAAGGCCCAGAAATAGCACTGATATCGTTTGATGTTGCAATAAAGAGCACGTGTGACAAATCAAAAGGAATACCTAAATAGTTGTCATAAAATTCATTATTTTGTTGTGGATCAAGGATTTCGAGCATTGCAGCCGAAGGATCACCTCGAAAATCTGAACCAATTTTATCAAGCTCATCGATTAAAATAACTGGATTCATTGATTGAGCTTTTTTGATTCCTTGAATAAAACGTCCTGGCATTGCACCAACGTAAGTTCTGCGATGGCCACGAATTTCTGATTCGTCTTTGACGCCACCAAGAGAAATTCGATGAAAGTTTCTGCCCAGCGCACGAGCGATTGATTTGCCCAAGGATGTTTTTCCAACACCTGGCGCGCCAGTAAAACAAAGAATTGGGCTTGGGCCATTTTGTTTTAAGTTTTTTATCGAAATAAAATCAAGGATACGATCTTTAATATCTTTGAGTCCGTAATGATCTTCGTCAAGGACTTGTTTTGCATGGTTAATGTCCAAATTATCTTTGGTATGAATACCCCAAGGCATTGATAACACCCATTCAATGTGATTTCGTGTCACTGACGCTTCCATAGAGTCTGGCGAAATACGATCAAGTTTATTCAACTGTTTCATCATTTCAGCTTTAATTTTTTCTGGAAGTGGTTTCGTTTCGATTTCTTCACGCAATGAGTCTGAATCTTCGTCGCCTTCGCCAAGTTCTTTTTTGATAGACTTCAGTTGCTCGCGTAAATAAAATTCATTTTGGCTTTTATTGATGGCATCGCGAGTATGATTTCTGATGCGCTCTTGCACTTGCGCGACAGAGATTTCTTTGTGTAATTCTTGATAGATACCTTCGAGCAAGCTGTTTAAATTTGTTTGCTCTAATAATTCTTGAGCTTTAATGGTCTCAAGGTCAAGGTGAGACAAAATAAACTCGGCAATTTTTTCTGGATTTTGCATTTTGGTTAAAATAGTATGAAAATCTGGGCTGAATGATTGGCTGGTCATGGATAATTGGCCAGATATCTCTTTGATGTTTTTGACCAAAGCTGTAGTTTCTTCATCTTCTTCGTTTGAAAATTCAACAGGTTTTATGTTTGCTGTCAGGATTCCATCATGGGTTTGAATGGTTTCTACCGCAGCTCTGCACATGCCTTGGATAAGAATTTTTATGCCACCTTCTGGAACGTTGATCACACGCATGATCGATGCGACTGTGCCAATTTTATATAAATTGTCAGTTTCGATTTCTTGCGAATGTTCTTCGTCGTAGCTTTTTGCAGATAAGAGCAAAACCAGCTTTTGGCCACTCAAGGCTTGATTGACGCCTTGGATAATTCGTTCATCAACAACGAGTAAAGGCACAATCATGTGTGGAAAAACAATAACATCAATAGCCGGAACTACTGGAATCGTTTGTGCCATGATCTCCTTAACTGCATTATTTTTGATATTTGTCTCCATTTCCTACCCCCTTTAGTTTGTGGAAAAAACCTTCAAATTTATCGTTGCAATTTCTCTTAGCTTAAGGAGTCTGGTCTTGAAAAACAATATATTGGCATAATATTATCGTGAATGATGTTTGTTGCCGTATCTTAGTTATCATGTTTTTACTCAAAAAAAGCCCGACAGTTTTTCTGCAAGGCTTTTTTGGTTCAGATCAAAGAATAGTTTAGCTCATTGGGTAGATAGTTTTTTTTGGCTTGTCTTCTATATTATAACTTCCGTTCTTGTCAGGCCTTCCATCAGACATTTTTTGATTAATAATTGTCGTAACTTCTTTATTTTTTGGGTCATATTTTATTTCTATACGATCGTATCCTACGGTGTATTTTCCATAATACCAGTCCATTATTGAATTTTTCAAAGCAGGATACGCATGGCTGAAGTCAGAAGCCATAATACCATTTAAAGCAGGATCCATGACAAGTTTTTCACGAGCTAATGTTCCAAGATTAGCGGTAAGTTGTTGCATTGCAGTTGCATCTTTATATTCTATGTGAGCGCTTAACGTGATAATCCCATTTTCATCAGGAGCGCCAGGTTTTAATTTATAGGTTTTGCCATTTTGCTCAAAAGTTGCAAATTGCAATTCATTTGTTTGAGCATTGGTTGAGATCGTAATATCTGGAGTAAATCGATCTCCAGGAGCTCCTTTGATCACCATAGTTTTAGAAGTTTGTAATCCGCTCGATGGATTTTTAATAGCGTTTATTCTATCTACAAACTTTACATATTGTTCAGATATTGTATCCATCCAACTCTTAAATCTTGCATTAAACTGACCATCATTATGTATTTGCGCTAAATCTTGGCTCATCTGTTCAGCCGTTGGTGTTATTTCTTTTTCAGCAGCGGCGGTCTCTTGCGCAGAAAACTTAAATTTCTTTGCCATATAATTAGAAATTGTAGAAATTACATTTTTCGCTCCATTAAAAGCGTAGCGTTTTGTTCCTCGAAACAATCCGATTAATTGTTGTGAAATTGCTGCAGCTTGTTTTGGTTTTAAACTTGCATTAAAACTCGTAGTGGTTTCTATCGTAGCTCCTGTTTCGCCCTTTTTATTTGACATGGATTTTTTTGTCAATTTTTGAGTGACTATATTTGTTGTAGGATCAAAACTAATTTCAAGGGTATTATCTTCAATTGGCTTAGCAGCATTGATTATTTCTTGAGCAATATCTTTGCTCATGCCACTAATTCCAGAGAAATTAAGAGCTTGTTTAATTAAGCTTTCATTGAGTTTATTTTGAACTCGCAATGGATCAAGATCAATATTAGCATTAGAGTATGTAGTTTTTGCTGTGTACAAACCAGTTGTTTTGTCAAGAGTAACAGCTATAGCATTGAGCTTTTTCCCAAGATATACTGCTTTTAAAACTCCATCACGAATATCAAGACGCGTATTATTTTTAAATAAATCACCCGTTGGTACATCAACAATTGTAGATAATTTTTGATTTTTAGCTGCAGTTGTTAGGAGAGTAGCATTCTCTTTTAGTGCTTGTTCTTTTTGAGTTGCTTGAACTTCTTCGATTGTTGTACCATTCTTACCTTTCATTGTTTTAACATTGTCAGGTAGTGGCTGTTCGGTAGGATTGAAATGGTCTATAACAGCTTTGTTTGTAGTGCGTACACCAGCATCTATTGTAGCATTTTTCGCAGCATTGATTTTAACTTGATTGGCATCGTTCAATGTGTAAGGGCTTGCGGCTTGAGGAATATTACTTGGAATTTGTTCTTGACCGATTTTATTTGCAGCCGTAGTCCATGTATCGGCTGCTACGCCTACTACGGCATTCAATACACTACCTGAAGTTTCATGGAATTTATCTATTGTTTCTTGATTTGGTTTTGTCACAGTAGTTAAAAAGCTTTCTGGTTGAGGTTGAATATCTAAAGGCTCTGGTTGAGTACTATTTTTACTAGCGGTACCAACTTTTTGTAATAACTGTTGTGCAGTTGTATTGAATTGTGCATTTGCGTTTTGCCGAGCTTGAGGAGTTATATTTTGTAAAAAAAGTTCTGAAGAGCTTTGTTGGCGTGGACCAATGAATGAGGGATCTTGGATTGGAGTTTTTTCAATATAATTGGAAAGAAGTTGTCCTGCGACTGCAGCAGGATGTTGATTTGGGTCTACTCCTGTTACATAATTAAAAGTAGCTTTTGCAGCTGGAATTACTGTATAATTAGCCACAGTTTTTGCAGTTGAAAGAGCAACATTTGATACAGCGCCGGCAGCTGATTGTGCAACCTCTTTTGCAGCTGTTGTAGTAGAATTTACAGTAGCTTTAACTGGTTGAGCAATATGATTATCGATTAATTGAACGCTTGCGTTATAAGCGGATTGCGCAGTATTCGATACAGCATCTATAGCTGATTGCGCTGCATCAAGCAAAGGAGTTTCTATTTTGATATCAAAGCCTTCGTGCACAGGTTGTTGAGGATTTGTAGTTAGATTATTTTGAGATACAATTTCTGGAGCAGGAGATTGATTGGTAGTATTTTTCATAGCTATTGAAGGTGTATGAGTTCTAGTCGGTTCTATATAACTATGATTACCCATAACTGCATCTTGATAAGATTCTGCAGAAGATTCATTTGGATCGCGAACCCATCCTCCTAGAGGTTTATTTGTATCATAGACTTTTTTTTGTAAATGAGAAACTTGTTCATAAAGCCAGTTTCCCCATGATGAATTTGCTGCAGGGGTTTTCGGTTCGACTACAAGAATAGTAGGTTTATTTTCGTGAAGATTGTTTTCATGAACAACTCTCATCGCATCTAACCAATTCACAGACGCTATCATCAAAATTACAAAAAATATTTTGTGAGATTGTTTCATTTTTTATCCTTCATTTTAAAATTTACGCATACCACGAGTATGATATTTTTAGGTAGATGAGTTCAATGATTTTTGCATGTTGGAACCTTTGCAGGTGTCGTAGAAACATTTCGTGCTTTTTAAAATCGTCTTTGTTTTCAGATAAAGTTGTTACTGTTTTTGATGCGAAAAATAAAAAAATGGCTACAATACATAAAGGTTGGTCGTGTATGCAATGACCAATTTATTTTTTGAAGGGGTCTGTTGTGAGTTCAAAATTATCGATGCAGCACGTGAGTAAATCGTATCACCAACTTGGGGTTGCTGTTGCTATTTTCGATGATGTTTTGATCGATTTTGTGCAAGGCAGCTCGTATGCGATCATGGGTGCCTCGGGCAGTGGTAAATCCACAGCGATTCACCTGCTTGCAGGGATCGATGTGTCAACTTCAGGAAGCATAAGTTTTGATAATTGCGATATCGCATCATTTTCTGCAGAGCAAGCAGCTTTGTTTTTTCAAAAAAATATCAGCTTGGTTTTTCAACAAGCAGCATTATTTGCAGAATTGACGGTTTTAGAAAATGTGATGCTCAAGGCAATTTTGGCGGGGCAGGTAACGACAGAAAGTTATGACCATGCCAATAAATTATTGCAAGAGGTTGGCTTAGAGAGCAAAGCGCAGGCTTATCCTGCGATGCTTTCTGGCGGACAGCAGCAACGCGTTGCAATTTTACGAGCAATTTTTATGGTTCCCCAATTTTTATTGGTGGATGAGCCGACTGGAAATTTGGATGAACAGACCAGTGACCAGGTCGTTGACTTGTTGCTGCATTACCATAAAAAATATGGCATGGGATTAATCATGAGTACGCACAATCAAAAAATTGCAGATCGCATGGAATCTATTATTCGGGTTGAGAACAGGAAGTTGGTTGCGGTAAAATAAAATAAAAATTAGGCTTTTTATACAAGGATAGTTGTCATGTCACGTTCGATTATTAAAAAAACAATGGGAATTGGTAGCTCGACGTTATTGAGCCGTTTTTTTGCATACATTCGAGAAATGTTACTCATCCAGTTTTTAGGAATTGGTGCTATTTCTGATGCATTTTTTATTGCACTTCGCGTGCCTAATTCTTTGCGAAAAGTATTTGCAGAAGGGGCTTTGTCGTCAGTGTTAGTTCCGGCCTTAATTCGCGCAGAGCATCAAGATGGTGTAGCGGGAATGAATCGACTTTTAACGTTGTCGTTCATTATGATCGAAGTCTTGATAGGAGCAATTATAGTAGGCATTTATTGGGGTGCAGATTATATTGTTTTTTGCATGGCGCCAGGAGCCGGTGAGTTGCAATTGACGACCAGTGTGCAATTTCTAAAAATCTTAGCACCTTTTATTTTGTTTTTATCCTCAAGCGCAGTGTTAGCTTCTGCTTTGCAAGCGACGCATCGCTTTTTTTTACCAGGTTTTGCTCCAGCTTTTTTAAATTGTTTGTATGTAGCATTTTTATCGCTATCGCTTTATTTTTCTTGGTCGGTGACAACATTTTGTTGGACGATGATAGCAGCTTCTGTCATAAACTTATTACTCCATGTTTGGGTTTGTTTACAGTATAACTTTAAAATTGTTCGACCAGATCAAGCAACCTGGCAAAATTTTAAGCATCTTATGCTACAATTATTGCCATGCATGTTAAGCGTTGGAATTAGCGAAATTAACTTTTGGATCGATTCTGGTTTTGCTTCTTATTTAGAAAGTGGAACGCTATCATTACTTCGCTATGCGTATCAGTTCGTCAATATTCCGCTTGGAGTTTTAGTCACATCGTTATCGATGGTGTTGTTGCCATATTTTTCTAAAATTGGCCATTCTAAAAAAGAGCTCGGCGAGTATCTTGCAGAAGCGATTAAATTTGTAACGTGGATGATGCTACCGGTCACAATCATCATGATTTTATGTTCGCGAGAAATATTTGAGACCATGTTCTTTTCTTCCCAATTTACCATGGATCATGTTGTTCGCGCACAGTGGAATATGAATGCTTATCTTGTAGGGCTTACTTTTTTTGCTCTCGAAAAAATATTGCTCAATGCTTTTTATGCTTTGCAATCAAATGGTATTGCGACGTGCGTTGCAGTTGTCACGATTGGTATGAACTATTTTATGAATGGTTGGTTAATGGGCATCTATGGTGGCATGGGGCTTGCACTGGCAACGAGTATTACCGCAGCAATTCGTATTTTTATGTTTATTGCAATTTTAGCTTATTATTTTAAAATAGACTTCCAGTTTGGTCATTTGGTCAAGTTATTGAGAAATTATGTGACGCAGCTTGCTATTTTAGGATCTTTGTTTGTAGGATCTGTGATGTTGCTATCGAGCTGGATTGCAGGCTTGTTATTTTCTTGGACAATTAAATTTTGGTTTGTGCATCTTGTGTTTGATGCTCATTTTTTCTTGCATAGTCTTGGTTTTTGGATGTGGTTTGGCCCACTGGCTGGAATATTCTTGCTTGCGATTTATAGCACAAGAAAATTCTTTGGTGTATCCTTTTCGTATCTTGATTAAAAAAAATTACAATAAATAGGACAAGCGCAAATTTAAAAAATATTTGCGCTTGTCCTATTTTCAAAATAATTTTTTATTTTTTAGGTGTTAATGAAATTTTTATAGAATACCCTAACACATCCGCAATTTTTGCTAATTTAGCAACAGATGTTGTAGAATAACCGCCTTTTTCTAATCGAGCTATCGATGGTTGTTGAAGGTTAAGTTTGTTTGCAAGTTCTAATTGCGAAAAACGTGCTTTTTTTCTTGCTTTAATAAATTTTTCAAGCAACATAAATTCTGTTTCTAATAGATCATACTCTGCTTGAACTTCTTTATCTTGCAATGCCTTTTCTTTAAAATCTTCAAAGGTTGGTCTTTTATTCATTGTTTTTTACCTCAATATATAACAAATATGTTATATATTTCAAATTAAAATAGCTAATTTACATAGCATGATGAAATAAAAAAATTAGATCAAATTTAATCTTCTAGTTAAGATTTGTTTTATCCTGTAAAATAATAGGTATGGGATGTTAAAATAAAAATATAAAATTAAAAAACGTGAGGCAATGTGTTAACAATTGATGCTCGTGTCGAGCTTTTTAAAAAACAGTTTCCAAAAGAAAAAGTTGTATCCGTGCAAGAGCGACAAGGAACAGATCATTCAGTTTTAGAAATTAATCACACCTGGATGTGTAAAAGTTCTATGACGCAGGAAGGTGTTGCTTTGCTTGATCGTGAAGCGCGATTACTCAAGCTGCTGCAAGGAAAAGTTGCCACACAAATTCCTGTGCCAGTACATTACGAAGAAAATTTTTTGGTCTATAAAAAAATTGCTGGAAGTCCTTTGATTTCTTACGCTTTTTATCGTTTAGGCAATAAACAACGCTCAAAATTAATTCTTGAAGTTGCGCAATTTTTATCGCAGTTACACACAGCTTTAAGCGTAGATGAGATTGCATCATTGCATCTTGCAAAATCTGATTGGCCGTGGTCGTTTGAAAAACTACAAGCACATCGCCATCATCTTGATCAAAATAAAGATTTGTTAGAAGTCTTTGATAACATCATGGATATCTATCAAGAAGAATTGGCTGCACCATGCGTTGCAACGTTAATTCACAACGATATGGCTATTAAAAATATTATTGTCGATCCGCTGACAGGGCAATTACGTGGTGTTATTGATTTTTCTGATGTGGCTTTTGATGATTTTAATCTTGATTTGCGCATGCGACGTGAAAACCCGATTGAATTTGTTAAAGCAGTTGCTTTTGTGTATGCCATGATTCATAAAATAGAGCCAGCTCCTCAAAAAATGTATGCGTATTATTTTGCAACAGAGTTTTCTCGTTATTTTAAATATTTAGAAGAAAATGGGCTGAGGAATGTGAAGAATAGTGAAAAAAAACACTATGGCTGTAACTTAAAAATGATTAGTCATGTTTTTAAAGAAAACTGAGGTTATCAGGATACTGCCCGCAGAAAAAGATTAACTAATAAAAATGAATCAAGCAAAAAAACAGCAGCTGAAACAAGTAAAAAATGTCTACTCTTTCTGGGGAAGATTTCCTT
>Ga0208373_1003067_pt1 | contig 16983 bp, 25 predicted proteins | sample RifOxyC2_FD_184036 | JGI IMG/M metagenome (GOLD analysis project Ga0208373, IMG submission 184036) | Soil microbial communities from Rifle, Colorado - Rifle Oxygen_injection C2 (SPAdes) | ecosystem: Environmental > Terrestrial > Deep subsurface > Rock core/Sediment | place: Rifle, Colorado...
AATATCGACCATGCGCCGGAAAACGAGCATTATGGCCATTTCAACTTTGTAAACGTCACCGCCTCATCAGTTTCAGAAATGCTTTATGATTTCATTATCGGACTCGATGCCAATCTCATGGATGAAACTATTGCCACCTATTTACTGACCGGCATGATTGAAAAAACCAACAGCTTCAAAGTACCGAGTGTCACGCCAAAAAGTTTAAATATCGCTAGCGAGCTGATCGCCGCCGGAGCGGAGCGCGAATCAATTGTCAAAAATTTATATCAAAGCCGCACCGTGGGCGCACTTAAATTGTGGGGTCGCGTTTTGCTGAATTTAAAAACGGACGAACGGCAAAAAGTCGCGTGGGCGGAAATGACAGAGGCCGACTTTTTGGAGACCAGCTCCCTGCCCTCAGATCTGCTCGGCGTAATTGAAGAGTTGATCGTCAGTATTCCGACAGTTGAAATCACGGCTATTTTTCACGAACACGCCGGAGTTAAATCTTGCCTGCTGAAATCCGAGCGCGGCCTGAATCTGCGCGAACTTCTCCGCGAGCACAATCCGTCAGGAAACAAAAGCGTGGTGCGGTTTGATCTGACCGAGTCGACAATGAACGTGCTGGAAAAAATCAAACAACTAATCTGATAAACATTTCTCAAACTTCAAGAACGCTCCCATGATACAGTGCATGGGAGCGCTTTATTGTCTGCAATTTCAATAACGAAAAAATCCAGCCCTGTGGCTGGATTTCATGATTCAGTTATTGTCCAAAATCAGCCCTGTCGGTACCTCTCCTCCCTCAACCGGCGCCACCCGCCTATCCGATGGCGCGAAGGTGCCGGTGAACAAGCAGTCATTCCCGATACTTCCACGGAATGAACCCGACACCAGCACCCAGCCTTTGGCCTCGAGAGAAGCGGCACCGCGCCGGAAATTGGTAAACGAGTAATTATGACTTCCTGCGGCTGACAAATAATACTTTCCGTCAATCACCGAACCCATCGTGTAACCGTCATCCATCTTGTCCACGACGTACGCCTGCGTTTTTTCTGATGGTGCTCCTGCCACATCGACCGTCGGCTCTTCCGGCGGCGGGGGTGGCGACTGCTCCTTTCGGCCACAGTTCGAGAAAGCAAAACAGAAAAACCCGGCCAACAAAATACCAATCAATCTTTTCATCTTGTCCTCCTTTGTTCGTTTAACTTTCACAAACCCATTTCATCATTCGCCAACAAGGCCAAATCAACCACAAGAACATCGTCCGGATACTTTTGCACCAGCATCGTGCGAAGATCGGAACCGGCCGAACCGTCAAGAATCTTCGTCGCGCGGTGCGTGTAAGCGTCGATAAAATCGCACACGGAAATGACAGCGGAAATTTCGAGCACCTTCTTGATCGTGGCCATGCTCCAATCTTTGGGAAAATCTTCGAGCGTCAACCCATAGCCCGCCTTGTAAAGATTGTGATGCAGTCCGGCGCACAGTGCTGTGAACGCATGCAATCCGCGCAAAGCGCGAAATCCGGCTATGGCGTGTTCTTTCACATGCGCATATTCTTCCGCTGAAATGTTATGCCCGTCGAACAGCGATGCCGGCAAAACCAGCTTGCCCGTGTCGTGGAGAAGGCCGGCGAAAAACGCGGCTTTCGCATCCATTTTCGTCATACGAGCCACTTGCTCGGCCAAGAGCGCCACGCGTTCACAGTGCTCGCGCGTGTCGCCGTGATTGATCCCGATCAGCGCCAGAAAAAACTTCGCTGTTTGCGACAACCCGCCGCGCGGATTGTACAATTCGATTTTCGCGTTGATCATTGCCATCAGTTCTTCTTTGGTCACCATGATTATTCCTCCTTTTTAATCTCACAATTGTAAGGAACGCGGAAAAAGCAGGTTAGCACGGGGGGAATATTTTGTCAATGGTTAATTTAAAATTAAACAAAAAAACTAAATTACTTTAGTCTTTTCTGGTGGGCGGCACAAGAGTCGAACTTGTGACCTTCTCGACGTCAACGAGACGCTCTAACCAACTGAGCTAGCCGCCCTTAAATTTTCTAACTAACCCCAAAGTAAAGAAACCTTAACTGCCGCGCCCTCCGAAGCCCTGAGATAATCGAAGGGCGAAGGAGGGAGCTAGCCGCCCTTGAATTTTCATCCAGCCCCTAGGAAGTAAAGAAATCTTAACTGCCGCGCCCTCCGAAGCCCTGAGATAATCGAAGGGCGAAGGAGGGAGCTAGCCGCCCAAAGCATTTGCATTATAGACTAAATAATAATTTTTTCAAATGCGCCCAGATGGACTCTCCGCCGGAGGACGGATGCGTCCTTTGGCGCAGAACCATCGACCCCGGCCTTCTTATAATTTACCATGAAGTAATGCGAGCGTTTACTTCATGGTGCGCCCAGATGGACTCGAACCATCGACCCCGGCTTTATAAGAGCCGTGCTCTCACCAGCTGAGCTATGGGCGCAAACGGGTACAAAACACTTCTTCCTGTAGATAATAAATTAGCTGCCTGCAAAAACAATATCAGATACACAATTATTTGTCGAGCCGTTAGCAATGTTATTATCGTTGCACTTTGAATGACTAAATCATAGCAAAACATGGAACAAAACAGGTTTTTTTGTTAAAAATACCAGTTTTCTTGCTAAAATTGAACAACAACCATTGACTTTTTATTTTATTTATGCTATACTCCAAAGTTAGTACCTGAAAGCTTTTTCATTAGAAATAGCCTCGGGTTTGAACTTTGACAATTAAAAAATAAAAATAGGGGGATGAAATGGACTTCGCGCGGAACCTGGAGATTCAGGGCAACTTTGTGCGTTTTCAAATCAAAGTTGCCGGGGTTTGGATCTGGCAACTCACCCACTACCGGGCGCACCTCGACGAGGTGGAGGCCGCGTTCAGACTGATGAAGTTCGGAACAAGGGAATTTCTCAACAAACACTGTTTCCGCATCGGCAAGGAGTACCTTGTCAGAGTCGGATGCATGAAGGGCGAGTTTGACGAGCACCGCGATCACCGCGGTGAACGCAAGAAGGATGAGTGCGCGGACACGCTCGTGGCCAAGGCGCTCGGTTGTAAAGCAGACGCGGCCTTGAAGTACACGAAGGCCAACGACTGCGACGGCAAGGAACAAGAAAACGGACTGGCCTCCACGCTGTGGATGCTGGAACGTATGTTCCCGCACCGCCAGATCGAAGTCATCAACTGGGGTCTCACCGCCCTCAAGGCCAAAGACATGGCCGCGCCGGACAGCGACAACTTCTCGGTTGACGAAATCGCGAAGTACGTCGCAAAGAAGCTGCCGAAACACGCGGACGCGTGGTGTCGGTTGCTGGCCGAAGGCCGCGCCGCGCAAGCGGTCGCGTTCAAGGCGGCCGTAGAGCAGATCAAGACGGAAGGAAAAATATTGGTCATCCCCGGCCCGAAAGGAGACAAGGAGAAGGAGCGCAAACTGCGCTTGCTTGTTATCGAGTCGGACAACCCGGAGATTCCGCGCGCCGGGCGATTCAAGGATAGTGGCGCGAACGCGGATATCACACTCATCCGCAATTCACGAGGTCAGGTTGTGATCTCGCCTAACCAACGTGCCAACATGAAGCTCTACAACCTCGCGCGCATTCTGCGCTCCGAGGAAAAAAAGTTGCGTGGCAACGCCCACTTTGACAAGTGGTGGGAACTGTCGGATGAAGGACCGGGGCAAGACGGCATCTGGTTCTTTGCCCACTATGGGCAGTTCCTGATGAATGGGAGCCTCACGGCTCCGGCCACCGATCCCACCAGAATCAAGCTCGACCAGATCGTCGAGTACATCAAAATTGCCGTGCGACCGGGAACGTTCGAGCCGTCGAGCGCCAAAGCCTGTCGCCTCGGCATCTGCACCCACTCGACCTCACCCTGTCCGTGGTACGGATGGGGTCTGCGGTGGTGTCAGGCAATCCGCAAAGACGTTCATCAAACCGACGAGTAAATTTGATCTTTCACGAAAAGAAGGCCAGCCCTCGCGCTGGCCTCTTTTTTTTAATTAAATCCGAATTATTACACAAACAAAGTTAGAACAGGCGCAGAGTTAATCCGAATTATTAATTCAAAAAGGCAAAAACCGTATTGCTAATTGTTTTATTGTTTCTATGCTTCTATGCTTAAATTATTTCCAAAGAAAAAAGGGGCTCATCGCCCCTCATGTTGTTATGGTTGCTCGTCGATGTTGAACGGCCCGCTTTTCACCGCGCCGTCCTTGTAATTGTACGTGTAAAACCCGGAGAATGAACCGTCTTCTTCCACCGTGCCGGAGCTTAACAGCAATGAATACAATTCATTATCGCAGGTGAGAACAAGTTTCTTCGTTTGCATCGTGCCGGAGCACTCCGCCATTTCCAAAGGCACGCTCAACTCGAGAATTCCGAGCAAATACGACACCGTCTGATCCAACTGCAAATCGTAGACAGTGAAGTTCATCGTGTCCGAATCAAGCACGCTAAGCTTCCACTCGCCCGTCAAATCGTAAAGCGGATAATACAAGCACTTCCCGATCGCCGGCTCATAATACTGATCGGCCGGACAAAAGGAAATGCACTTTTCCGTTTCCGCGTCCCATTTGTATCCGGGCGGACAGCCCGGAACGTCCGGCGCGTCCGTTTGATCAACGTCATCGACATCCAACGCGCCCTCATCAGCCGCGTCAATTACATCCGGCTTATCCGGTTGTTCATCTGCGTGGTCATCCGTACCTTCATCCGCGAGCTGATCAACACTATCCGCGCCCAATTCGCCGTCAACGTCAGTATCCGCGACATCAACGCCTTGATCTTCAACAGCATCAACCGCGTCCTTGCTCTCATCCGTCTTTTCATCCAAACGACTATCATCAGTCGCTTCCGTTTCGGCGGACAAGTCAGCGCCATCAACTTCTGACAAACCATCCGGCGGCTTCCACATTTCTGGCGTATTCAAACAGCCGAGCGTCAATACCGTCAAGGCGAAAAAAACCACCGATTCTTTCATGTATACCTCATCAGTTTAAATGAACAATCAACAAAAGACTATAGTATAATAATGAGAATTTGTCAATATTCAACGTAAAACAACGCTAATTTAGCATATATACTCCAAGCTTTTTATCGGCCGCTCTCCGACAAAAAGCAAGTACTTGCGCAACGCTTGAAACAAGTAATCATTTTCGTTCGAGGTGATTTTCACGCTGGCGTGCGCTGGCACACGACTTAATTTCAAAAAAACACCGGTTAATTTTTCACTTTTCTTTGCCTTCAAAATATCATAACCAAGCACCGCCAACATTTTGATTATAAACAAATTTAAAAACAATTTTTTTGATCCGACTCCGTCCACGTTTGCTATACGCTCAAAAAATCGTATCGCCAATCGCCACAATCGTTCATCTTTTTCTTCATGCGAAAACTTATCCAAAAGTTCGGTAAAACAATTCCAAAACTGATAATCGATTTCATCTCGCATCGGCCAAAAACACCGCACACAAGCGTGCGTGATTCTTTTTTGCAGCCGGCCGGCAACAAAAATAAAGTCAATGATTCCCGGCGCGGCCAAATGCCCGGCCAGCTTACTTTTGATCTTACGGGCGCCAACGGCTAGCGCTTCCACTCGGCCGAAGTTTTCCGTAAAAATTGAAAAAAGCAGGTCATCTTCCCGCCAATTTCTTTTTTTCAAAACGATTCCCACTGTTTTGTAAAACTTGTCCATATTCAAAGCCGATCAAAATATGATTGCAAAATAATCGCCGCGGCCACATCGTCGTCGCCTTGTTTTTTCTTCGCAAAGGAAAAATCTCGCTTGAGCTTTTGGGCCATTTTGGTACTCATTCTTTCGTCTTCAAACTCCACCGCCGCGCCGAGGCCGCTGATCGCGTCGACAAATGTTTGCCAAGCCTGCTTCATCGCCACGTCACCGCCCAAACTCACCGGCCGACCTATGATAATTTTCTGCACCTCATTTTCCGTAACAATTCGCTTCAATTCGCTCAATTCTCTCAATTCGCTTCCTCTCTCTATCTTCAAAACGCCAAAAGGACTGGCCACTTTCACTTCGTCGTCGCCGATGGCCAACCCGATTTTTTTGAGACCCCAGTCGATTCCCAAATAATTCATATATCATGTATCACACAAAGACAGGTGTGAAGAAAGTTAATTGAAGTTAATAACAGCTAGTTAATGTTGATTTTACGATCACAAAAATCCGATAATTTATTCAACTTCAACCAGCTCTCTTAGTTTGGCGCGTAATTGCAGGCCAATATCTTTAAGTTTTTCAAATTCTCCTTCCTGGTAGTTTAAGGAATCTTCTTCGTGGATGGGGACATTTCGCGAATCATTTATCCGTTCGAATCCTTGAGCACTGATTCTTGCCGCTGGAGAATCTAAGAAATGGTCGTGTTCGCCAAGATAAACAGTCATTTTTCCTTTCAAAACTTTTGGTGTCAAATAGAAGCGTTTCTCTAAAAAGTCCAAAAAATCAGCAAACTTTTTCCCGGTAAAGCCGAAAGTGAGAAACATGGATGATTCTTTGCTATCGTAATTTTTTGAACCAAGGTCGAAGTTGTCCAATCCGGCAAATTTCCTCGCAAATGTTTGTAATAAGCTCGAATAAATTTCTGATAAAAATTTGAATTCTGACTCCGGACTGGAACCAATGCTTGATAAACCAGCCTTTATCGCACCATCAACCTCCACAACAAGCGCTTCTTTTTTCTTACGGTATTCCTCTAGTGAAACGAGGTTGTTTGGTGGTTTTTGTTCTTTCATAATGGTTTAGGTAGTTGAATAAGTCGCCAACAATTAGGTTTACATTGCATCGTAGATATGATCTTTTTCTTCATCAGAAATCTTCCTATTTAGTGGATAAATAATATATTCAAAGTTATGATTGGGTAGTTCCTTTTGAAAATTTGGGTTTCTTATTCCGACAAACAGCCATAACGGTGTTTCATGTTTGCACGTTGATGTTGAAACGACCACGGCGTTTTCACCAAGTATCGAGGAGGCGTCAAACGTATACCAGCTAAAAGTCTTGATCATGGTCGGTTTTTCTATGACAGCAAACCTATTTCGAATATATGGCCGTAATCGCTCATGTAATGTTTCAAAGGACTCACCTGGGCGTTGTTGAATTTGTTGAGATTGCGTAAATACTCGTAAATCAAAGTCAGTGTCGGGTATTCTACTATCAATTGAAGGTAAATTTTTCAATTTTTCTTTCATAGAGCAATTCTTCTAGATTTTTTTGCCTGACTATCAACTAACCTTCATTAACTCTTATTAACTTTCTTCAAGCTGTCGCGATTTCGCAGCCATGCTCCGTAACGATGACCGTATGCTCATAGTGCGCGCACAGACTGCCGTCCAGCATCACCACCGCCCAGCCATCGTCCTCGGTTTTTATGCGCCAGTCACCGGCGCTAACCATGGGCTCGAAGGCGAGCACCATTCCCTCCTTTAAAATAAAGCTTGCGCCTTCAACGTAATAATTAGCAATCGCCGGCTCTTCATGCACTGCGTGCCCCACGCCATGACCGACCAAGTCGCGCACCACGGAAAAATTTTCTTTTTCCACGTATTCCTGCACGCGCTTGGCGATTTGATTCAGGTCGACCCCCGGCTTCACCTGTTTGATCCAAATAGCTAGCGCTCTCTGTGTTACCTTCATCAACCGCCTCGCCTCGGCACTGACACGGCCGATCGGCATAGTGATGGCCATGTCGGTAAACAAACCGGTTTTTCCCGGATAACACATGCCAATATCAATACTAAGCAGGTCGCCGCTTTTCAACGCGTAATCACTAGGGATAGCATGGACCAGCTGTTCGTTGACAGAAGTGCACAAAGCGGCCGGGAAAGGCGTTTCATCGCCATAGCCTTTGAATGACGGCTCACCGCCAACCTTGGCGATCAAATCTTCCGCCCGCTTATTCAGATCGGCCGTGGTCACGCCAACGCGCGCGTGCTCTTTCAGCTCACGCATAATCTCGGCGAGAATCTTGCCGCCTGCCTTGATCCGGGTAATTTCTTCCGGGCTTTTTAAGAATGCCATTATGTTATTTTCTTTACAATTTTTATAATACTAGCCGATACGGCCGCGATTGACTGCGCGCCTTTAACAGAAAAAAACTTAAAAATCGGTCTTTGCCGAAAAAACTTAACAATCGGCCAAGTTTCCTTTTGATATACTTTTATTCTCGTTTTCACCACGGCGCGCGTCGCGTCACTGCGAAACTTGAGTGGCCGGCGACACTTATCGCATCTTTGCGTCAAGCGCGGCGGCCGAAACTTCACATGATAGACCTTGCCGCATTTATCGCAACTCATTCGGCCACTGACGCGCCGATAAACCTCCCGCATCGGCAGGCCGATCTCAATCGCCACCGGCAAAAACCGCCCCGGCGCAAGCTGAAAAAATCGCTCCAATAATTTGGCCTGCACCAAGGTGCGCGGGAATCCGTCAAGAATTACGTTCCGTCGCGTTTTTTGTATCCGGCCGATCACCGCCTCCATGACAATATCATCCGGCACGAACAACCCTTTATCCATAAGCGGGGTTATTCGCTGACCAATCGCAGTGCCACGCGCCATTTCATTGCGGAATATCGCGCCCGTGGAATAGCTGACAAAACCAAACTTCTCACACAGCATGTCCGCCTGCGTACCCTTGCCAGATCCGGGCGGTCCAATTAGAATAAAGACTAAACGCATAAATAATGAATTCGGTCTCAAGTTATAACTTTATTAATCAATCACCGATGGGCTTCCTTAGCCTATTGCCTTATTCCGCCCTGTTATAATTATAACAAAAGGCTGGAAAAATTCCAGCCCTTTGTTTATTCAAGTAATTCTTGTGTGCTAAACAGACTAAAAACCTTCGTATTCTCTCATCGTCAGCTGTGATTCGACTTGCTTCAACGTCTCTATCGCCACACTGACAACGATGAGGATACTGGTACCACCGATTACCATGGATTGCATACCGGAAAAGCCTTGAAACAGCATCGGCATAACAGCAATCAACCCCAGAAACAACGCGCCGGTCAATGTAATACGGCTAATGGTATTTTGCAAATATCCAGCCGTTTGTTCTCCCGGACGAATGCCCGGAATAAAGCCGCCGTTCTTTTGCAAGTTCTCCGCGATTTGATGCGGGTGAAAAATAACGGCCGTGTAAAAATAAGTAAAACCAAAAACTAACAAAAAATATGTAACACCATAAAAAAATTGATTTTGAAACAGCGAAATCACGCTTTGGCCAAAATTACGAATCAGCATCGAGTCGGCACGCAATAAAAACTGTGCCACCATCGGTGGGAACAAAATAATGGAAATGGCAAAAATGATCGGAATCACCCCGGCCGTATTGACGCGAATCGGCAAATGCGTGTTGGTTCCGCCATACATGCGCATACCGCGAATACGTTTGGCGTAAGAAACCGGAATGTTGCGTTGACCTTCCGTAATCACTACCACTCCGGCGATGGTTATAACCGCAATCAAGGTAAAAACCAGCAAATTGATCACTTGTTCCTGATTGAAGTTCACAATCACTTCCTGGATGGCGCTCGGAATGCGCGACACGATACCGGCAAAGATGAGCAAAGAAATGCCATTGCCAACTTTCTTTTCCGTAATCAATTCGCCGAGCCACATAAGAAAAATCGTGCCGGCCGTAACCGTAATCAACATGGCGGACATATTGAACCAATCCAAGTTTTCAATAATCGGCTGCGCCGATTGCCGCAAGATAACCACCATGCCATATGCCTGCAAAATAGCAAGCGGCACCGTTGCGATGCGGGTGTAAAAATTAATTTTTTTTCGGCCGGCCTCTTCTTTCATCATTTCTTCAATCTTTGGAATAATCATGCCGAGCAATTGAAAAATAATTGACGAGGTAATATACGGCGCCACGCCCATCATGACAACGGAAAAATTCTGCATGCCGCCGCCGGAAAAAATATTCATCAGGCCAAGCACCTGGTTGGAATTAAAAAAATCTCGCAAGTTTTCCACGTTGATGCCGGGAATCGGAATATGCGCGGCCACGCGAAAAACCACGAGCATGGACAAAACAAACAAGATCTTATTACGTAACTCTTTCAGACTCCATATTTGAACAAGTTTTTTCCACATAAGAATTTATCATGTAGCACAAAAAACAAGCGGCTTATTTTTTTTCGACCGCACCTATCTTGTCCGTCGCGGGAACAGCGCCGCCGACATTTTCAATCTGCTCTTTCGCCGCCGCGGAAACGCGGCAATCAACGATATCAAGCTTCTTGGTTAATTTATTATTGCCACCAACCAACAGCTTGATGCTCGGCCAAGTGGCACGAATCAACTTTTTATCAAGCAGCGCCGCCGGCGTAACCTTGTCACCGTTCACAAAAGCCTTTTCCAAAGAAGAAAGCAAAACCACCTGCGACTTGTCGCGCGGCTTCATGCCCTTCATCTTCGGGGTGCTCAAAAGCGTGCGGCGAAAACCGAAAAGTTCGAGTCCGCCTTTGCCGCCGGATCGGGCACGTTGACCTTTCTGGCCTTTACCGGAATACGTACCGTGACCGGACGAATTACCGCGGCCGAGGCGCTTGCGCGCCTTTTTCTTTTTACCGATATTGTGGAGTTGCAGTATCATATGATTTTATTTTTCATCAGCCGATGAAACAATTAAATTTTCATTGTTCTCCGCCACTTTGATTTCTTGAATAATTTCTTCATCCAATTTCTTCGGCTCTAGTTTTTTTACCTTCGGCACTTCCTTTTTCACTTGCCGCTCCGGTACGGCCTTAAAAGAAGACAACGCCACCATAATCGCTTTCACGTTGGCGATACGATTGCTCGTACCGATAATCTTGCCAATAACATTTGATACTCCGGCCAGCTCAAACATCAGCCGCACCGGTCCGCCAGCCTTGATACCGGTACCGATTGGCGCCGGTTTTAGCAATATGCGCGCCGCTTTGTATTTGATGAAAATCGCGTGAGGAATGGTTTCCCTCACTATCGGCACTTTGATCAAACTCTTCTTGGCCTTGGTCACGGCCTTTTCCACCGCGATACTCACATCCGCACCCTTGGCCAAACCAAAACCAACGCGACCCTTTTTGTCGCCAATGGCGACGCAGGCGCGAAAACGCATGCGTTTGCCGCCGGCCATAACGCGCGTCACGCGCGCCAAATCGATGACCTTTTGGTCAAACTCTTTTTCTTCCCGATCTTTTCTTTTGAAGTCGCGTTTAGGCATATAAAATAATTGACATTAAAATTTTAACCCGGCCGCACGCGCCGCGTCCGCGGACGCCTTGACCCGTCCATGATATTGGTACGCGCCGCGATCGAAAACTACGCTGGTAATTTTTTTAGCCAACGCCTTTTCGCCAATCAGGGAGCCGACCAGTGCCGCGATTTCAATCGGCTTCTTGCCCTTGGCCGCCTTCACTTCCCGATCATGCGCCGCGCACAAAGTCACGCCTTTAGCATCATCGATGATTTGCAACGAAAAATGTTTCAAGCTCCGAAAAACGGATAAGCGCGGCAAGCCGGTGTTTCTGACCTTTCGCCGCGTGCGAGTCAATCGGCGCTCTCTGTTTGCCAATTTTATTTTTTGAGTATTCATCATAAAAATCTATTTTAAGCGGCCGTCTTGACCGTTTTTCCGGCCTTGCGGCGAATGACTTCATCGCTATACTTGATGCCTTTGCCAAGATAAGGCTCCGGCTTGCGAATGCGTCTGATATTGGCGGCCACTTCTCCGACCATCTGCTTGTCCGCGCCGATCAAAGAAATTACGTTTTCCGTCACCTTGCAAGTGATTCCCTCCGGCACCGCAAACACCACCGGATGCGAATAGCCCACGTTCAATGTCAATTTCTTGCCACTGGCCACAGCGCGATAACCAATACCGTTGATTTCCAATTTCTTCTCAAAACCCTGTGTCACGCCGATGACCATATTGTCGATCAGACGGCGGAACAAACCCCAAAGCGCGTTCTGCTTGTGCTCTTCCGGATTCTTCACGGTGACGTTGGCGACTTTTTCCGCTACATTGACTTCAAGCTTGACGACCGAATGCAACTTCTGTTTCAACTCCCCTTTTGGCCCTTTGACCGACACAAAACCATCGGCTTGTTTTATTTCAACGCCGTCTAATATCTTTATTGGTAGCTTGCCGATTCTTGACATAAGAAAGAATTACCTCTCAATATATTTTAATACACTTCGCAAATCACTTCACCGCCGAGACCCAAATGCTTGGCTTCACGATTGGTCATAATCCCTTTCGACGTTGACAAAATTGCGATACCGAGGCCATTCAACACGCGCGGCAACTCATCTTTTTTTGCGTAAACGCGTCGGCCGACCTTGCTCATCCGCTTAATCATGGAAATCACCGGTTTTTCATCCTCGTATTTTAACGTAATTTTTATTTCCGTTTTATCTTCAACGACTTGCACTGCGGCCAAATACTTTTCTTTTTCTAAAATTTTCGCAATCGCAAACTTCACCTTTGAAAAAGGCACATTTACTTCCACTTTGCTCGCGAGCGCCGCATTGCGGAGGCGAGTAAGCATGTCGGCGATTGGATCAGTCATTGTCATATAGAATTAATAAGGCTATATAAGGTGAAATAAGACAACGGGGCGATCTGGGCAATATGGCGAAACAGCCTGTAAACAACCATTACCAACTGCTTCGAGTAACGCCGGGGATTTCTCCTCTTTCGGCCAGTTGGCGAAAACAAATGCGGCACAGACCAAACTTGCGCATGAACCCATGGCGGCGGCCACAGCGCCAGCAACGATTAACCAAGCGCGTGGAAAATTTCGGCTTACGAACGGATTTATAATATTGTGACTTGGTAGCCATAAACGATGCGAGAAAAATTACTTGTTATCTTCTGTTTTAAATGGAAAGCCTAGTTCCCGCAATAAAGCCCGACCCTGCTCTTTGTTCTTCGCCGTGGTGCTAATGCAAATTTCAAGACCGTGCATTTTGTCCGTTTCATCCTGATGCACTTCCGGAAACGCCACATATTCTTTCATGCCAAGAGCGTAATTGCCATGGTCGTCAAAAGAGTTCGCCGATACGCCGCGAAAATCACGTACGCGCGGCAAAGTAACCTTGATAAGCTTTTCCACAAAGTCCCACATCCGCTGACCGCGCAACGTCACCATGACGCCGACCGCTTGCCCGATTCTGATTTTAAAATTGGAAATCGACTGACGCGCCAGCGTTTCCACCGGTCGCTGACCGCTAATCTTTGCCACCGTTTGCTTGACGGCGTCGACGAATTCCTTATCTTTAAGCGAAGCGCCGAGGCCGACATTAATCACAACCTTTTTCAGGCCGGGCACCATCAATTTATTCTTGAATCCAAACTTTTTCATCAAGACCGGAATCACTTCTTTATTATATTGTTCTTTTAACTGATTCATATCTTTGATTAATCAATGGCCTCGTGACACTTGCGGCAAATGCGAATCTTCTTCCCGCCCTTCAAATCGCTGGCGAGCAACTTGTACCCGACGCGCGTTGGCGCGCTACACTTCGGACAAACCAACATGACGCTGGAAATATGAAGCGGCGCTGCAAATTCCATACGTTGCCCCTTTTCACCTTCCCGTTTCGGCCGCATATGCTTGTAGCGTAAATTCAATCCTTCGACCACCACCTGATCCTTGGCCACGATGACTTTCGTCACCTTGCCTTGATTGGCAGTGTCTTTTTTCTCACCTTTGCGGTTGCGTTTCACCCGATCCTTGCCGCCGATGATTTGCACTTTGTCGCCCTTCTTAATTTTCATATATTAATTTGGTATCTTATACGTTAAAGCACTTCCGGCGCCAAGGACATGATTTTGGTAAAACCGCGCTCGCGCAATTCACGCGCCACCGGCCCAAAAATACGACTGCCACGCGGATCTTTTGTTTTGGTATCAATCAAGACTATGGCATTATCTTCAAATCTAATGTAAGTACCGTCTTTGCGCCGAGTTTCCTTTACAGTGCGAACCAAAACGCCATGCGCCACTTCACCCTTTTTCACCATGCTATGCGGTCTGGCTTCTTTGATCGAAACGGTCACCACGTCTCCGAGACGCGCGTATCTTTTTTTGTATCCACCACCAACATGAATGCACTGTATGCGTTTGGCACCGGTATTGTCGGCTGATTTTAATATTGAGCGATGCTGTATCATAAGAATAATAGGGCTAAATAAGGCGCAAGAAGGCAACAATTTATTTGGTAATGACTCTCCAACGCTTATCTCGGCTGATTGGTCGGCACTCCTTAATCGTGACTTTATCGCCAACGCGACACGCACCTTTTTCATCATGCGCCTTGTACTTGCGGCTGACCGCATATTGCTTGCCGTAAACTTTGTGTCTGACAACGCGAGAAACCAGAACTGTGACCGTCTTTTGCATCTTCGCACTCACCACTTCTCCCGAAAATCGGCGGTGTAATTTGGCTTTATTCTCTGTCATATTATTTATTGTCTCGTTGCTTTAATATTGTGTTAATGCGTGCCATGGTTTTCTTCACATCGCGAATTTCCCGAACGTTTTTCAACTGCTTGCTGGCCACTTTGAACTGTAAATCAAACCGACGGTCGCAAATTTCCGCGTACATTTTTTGCAATTCCACAGTTGTCTTATTTTTTAATTCAAGCAATTTCATATTGGTAAACTACTTTCTGATAACAAACCTCGATAAAACCGGAAGTTTATGGCCGGCGAGGCGCATCGCTTCGCGACCGGCCGCTTCGCTCACACCGCCGATTTCAAACATCACTGTGCCAGGCTTCACCGGCACCACGAAATGATCGGGCGCGCCTTTGCCGCTACCCATCACCGCGCCGTGCGTGGTCACCGGCTTGTCCGGAAAAATGCGAATCCAAATCTTGCCGCCTCGCTTCACGAAGTGCGTGATGGCGCGACGAGCCGATTCAATCTGCCTTGACGAAATCCAACATTCGCTTGTCGCTTTGAGTCCATATTGGCCAAAAGAAACTTCCGTCGCGCGCGACGCCAATAGGCCGCGAAAACGACTGCGTCCCTTTTGCCATTTGCGATGTTTTGATTTTTTCGGAGTAAACATATGTTATTTGGTTTCCGATTCTTTTTTCAATGGCGCCTCTACACGTTTCGTCTCTTTGGTAAAGACCTCGCCGCGGCAAATCCAAACCTTGATACCGATGACGCCATACAAAGTAAATGCTTCCACCAAAGCATAATCAATATCCGCACGGAGCGTGTGGAGAGGCACCTTGCCAAAAAGCAACTTTTCCGTGCGCGCGATTTCCGCGCCGTTGAGCCGGCCGGAAATTTCTACCTTAACGCCCTTGGCTCCGGCTTTTTCCACCTTGCCGATTGCCTGCTTCATCGCCCGGCGAAACAAGACTCTTTTTTCAATATCAAGCTTTATCCCAAGCCCGACCACCATCGCGTCCAAATTCGGATTGGATATTTCTTTTATAGTGATGTTGATCTTGGCATTTTTACCAAGCTGAAATTTTCGAATCACCTCCTTTCTTAAGTCTTCAATGCCTGATCCGCCTTTGCCGATAATCACACCCGGCCGCGCGCTGTAAATGATAATATTGATATCTTTCGCCGTTCTTTCGATATGAATCGCAGACACCGAGGCCTGCGCCATCTTCTTGCGGAAAAAATCTTTCATCTCCAAATCCTGACGTAAAAACTTGGCGTAATTTCTGACCGAAAACCAGCGCGAGTCCCAATTTTGAGACAGCTTTAGGCGAAAAATTTTTGGATTGATTTTCTTTCCCATAAATATTAATCGGAACGTGGTACATGGTGCGTGGAAGTTGGTTTTGATTTTGGAAGATAGAAAATGGCCACCCAATCTCTACTTTCCACTACCCAAACCAGCTTCCATATACCAGTCACCGACTTCCAACTGGTGCTTACATGCCTGACTTGCGATTAAACATTTTCTTAAAAAAACCTTTAGTCTTCTTTTGCGTTCTTTCCTGTTTCATTGCGCCCCGGAATCCGGCCCGCACATTTTGATCCAAAACTTCCTTGTGCTCGATGCCGACGTCCTTGCCAACCTTGTCTTTCCGTGACAAATCCACCGCTTCCACCGATTCTGATCCGCCAATCGCATCAACTTTCACTGTGTTAATTTTGCTTTTTTGCTTCAACGGCTTGCTCGCGGTCGGATTTTTCTCCGCTAGCATCACCGTAATATTCGACGTGCGCTTGCGAATCTTCGTGGCTCGACCGTGCGCTTTCGGCATCCACCGATAAAGAATCGGTCCGCCGTCCACTTTAATTTCTTTTACCACTAAATTTTTTTCTTCCAAACCAAAATTGTTTTTCGCATCAGCGCGCGCCGTCTGAATAAGCTTTGCAATGAAATGAACTCCCTTGCGGTTGACAACAGCCAACCGATCAAGTGCCGTCACCAAATCTAAACCACGCACCAAATTCGCCACCATTCTGACTTTGAGCGGCGCCATTCTGACATATTTCGCACTTGATTTTACTTCCATATATTATTCTAAACTTATACTTTTACTTAGCCTTTCCCGTCGCTTTCGGAGCCGGTGCTGGCGCCGTGGCCGCTTGCGCGTCCTTGGCCTGATCCTTCGCCATCTTGCCACCGTGACCAACAAACTTACGGGTCGGAGAAAATTCACCCAACCGATGGCCAACCATGTTTTCCACCACCACCACGTCAATAAAGTCTTTGCCATTGTGCACGCCAAACACAAAGCCAACCATGCCCGGCGTGATTACCGCACTGCGCGACCAAGTTTTGATCGGTGTTTTGTCGCCGGCTTTCAGCTTTTTCATTTTGCCGAGCAAGCGTTCATCGATAAACGGCCCTTTTTTTAGACTCCTTGACATATTATTTTAAACTTGTTTTTTACGTCTTTGAATTATGAGCGTATCGGACGGTTTGTGATGTTTGCGCGTCTTGACGCCGAGCGCCGGCTTGCCCCAAGG
>Ga0208373_1003069_pt1 | contig 16970 bp, 15 predicted proteins | sample RifOxyC2_FD_184036 | JGI IMG/M metagenome (GOLD analysis project Ga0208373, IMG submission 184036) | Soil microbial communities from Rifle, Colorado - Rifle Oxygen_injection C2 (SPAdes) | ecosystem: Environmental > Terrestrial > Deep subsurface > Rock core/Sediment | place: Rifle, Colorado...
GATCGTGTCCCCTGTAAGCAGGAGCATCGCGGCCATCCCGACGATGGAGAGAGGCAGGGAGAACATGATCGCCAGAGGTTCCAGGAAAGACTCGAACTGGGCGGCCAGAATGAAATAGACGAAAAGCACCGCCAGGATGAGGGCCTCGGCCATGTATCCGAAAGACTCGGCCATCTGCTCCGCGTCTCCGGAAAAGACGACCCGGTAGCCAGGCGCAAGCGCAAGTTGTTTTGACGCCTCCTGCACCCTTTCCACGGCCGTGCCCAGGGGGAGATTGTCAAGGTTGGCGCTGACCGTAACCTGGCGGGTCAAATCCTGCCGGTTGATTTCCGAAGGGGTCGCATAGGACGAATAAGAAACAAAGTTAGAAAGCGGCATGAGCGTTAAGGCCCCCTTTTCATTCGCCACGGCAAGGCGCAGGTTTTGGACCTGCTCCGGATTTTCCCGCAGCCTTTCGGGAAGACGCACGCGGATATCTACCGCATCTCCGTCCTCGTCCTCGTAGGTGGAGACAACCTCGCCTCCGATCAGCGCGCCGAGAGTCCGGACGATCTGATCAGTCATAACCCCGGCGCTCGCCGCCTTCTCGCGGTCCACGACAAGCCGGTATTCAGGGATGTCATGCTCAAGGCTGACCTCGATGTCCCTGATTCCCCGTATCGCATACATCTTGTCACGGAGCTCATCCGCGTAGGCTTTAAGGCGCATGATGTCCGTCCCGCGAAGGTTGACCTGGAGGGGTTTTTTGCTCTGACCGGATTCGTCAACCTCTTCGATGGAGGTGATAATTCCGGGAATATTGGTGAAACTCCGGCGGAAATCCTGCTGTACCTCCCTCTGGCCGAGCGTCCGCGCCGATTTTTCCTTAAGCTTGACGAATATAAGGCCGCTGCGAACCGTGCCGCTGTCTCCCGCGCCGATCGTGGCGTAGGTATGGGCCACGGCGGGATGGGCGCCGATCACGTCGAGAAGCGCCTCCAGACGTCCCCGGCTCTCGGCGATCGAGGCGTCCGGTGCTGTCTTGAAGGTTACGTTAAACTCCCCGCTGTCGATTTCGGGAAAGAAGGCGGATTGGAGCGAACCGAAGGCCGCGATCCCGCCAATAAAGGCCGCAAGGGCGATCCCGAGAACCGTTTTGCGATGGTCCAGGGACCAGCCGATCATCCGGCGGTAGCCGTCCGAGGCTCGGTCGAACCAGGCGTTAAACATCTCCAGCAGCTTCGCCAGACCTCTTCTCTTGCCTTTGGCTGCAATCGCCGGATCGTGCCAGCGCGAGGAGAGCATCGGATCCAGCGTGAAGGAGACAAAAAGCGACACAATGACGGCGAAGGCGACCGTCATTCCGAACTGAAAGAAAAAGCGGCCGATGACCCCCTTCATGAAGGCGACCGGTACGAAGACGGCGACGATCGACATCGTTGTGGCGAAGACGGCGAGTCCGATCTCGCTTGTCCCGTTGCGAGCAGCGGTTAAATGGTCTTCCCCGCGTTCCAGGTGGCGAACGATGTTCTCCCGAACGACGATTGCATCGTCAATCAAGAGTCCGATGGCGAGCGAAAGGGCCATCATCGTCATCACGTTGATCGACATCCCCAGGGCTTTCATGACGATGAACGACGACATTACCGAGATCGGGAGCGTCACCCCCGTGATCACCGTGGAGCGCCAGGAGTTGATGAAACAAAAGACGATCAGGATCGTCAGGATGCCGCCCAAAATCAGGGTCTGTTGGACGTCATCGAGGGATTCCCTGATGAACAGAGAGCTGTCGCGAACGATAGAGATCGTCGTGCCCGGGGGGAGTTCAGCCCGCATGCCTTCCGCCGTCCGTTTGACCGCGTTGGCGACCTCGACGATGTTGGCGCCGGCCTGTTTCAGGACATCCAGCGATACGGCAGGGATCCCGTTGACGAGTGCCAGCGAGCGCTGCTCCTCAACCCCGTCCTTCACCTCGGCGACTTCCCCGAGTCGGATCGGTCTGCCGTTGCGCGCGGTGATCGCCATCTCCCGGAACTGCTCGACCCGGTCAGGCTTTCCTGATACCCGGAGATTGACCTCCGTTGCCCCCTGGTTCAGACGGCCCAGAGGGGTGTTCACGTTTTCCGAGCGGAGCCCGGCCACGACAGTGTCAACGCCGAGTCCCAAGGCGTTTAGCCTCTCCGGATCGATGATCACATTGACTTCCCGCTTCGCCGCGCCGACCAGGTCTACCTTGCCCACCCCGGCGATTCCCTCGAAACGGCGCTTGACGCTCTTCTCAACCAGGATGGTCAGGTCCCGGGGCGAGAGTGTTTCCGACCGGATGGCGAGCGACACGATGGGCATGGCGTTGAAGTCCAGCTTCTGGATGATCGGTTCTTCTATCCCCTTGGGAAGAATGCCGCGGATGGCGCTCACCTTGGCACGTGCCTCCTGGGCCACCTCGTTGAGCTTCTCCTCCAGGCGGAATTCGACCACGACAGTGGAAACACCCTCACGGGAGTAGGAATAGACGTGCTTCACGCCGGAGATGCCATTGACGGTCTCCTCGATCCTTTTGGAGACTTCGCGTTCCACGCTCTCGGGGCCGGCGCCGGGGAATTTCGTAACGATGGAGAGAACCGGGATCTCCACGTTTGGATACATCTCGACGGGGAGCCATTTGTATGAAAAGATCCCCAGGGTTACGAGCACCAGGACCATCACGGTCGCAAATACCGGCCGGCGGATGGAAAGATCGGACAGAATCATGGCTCAGTTCCCCCGCTTCCGGGCAATGATGAGCTTATCGCCTTCTTTGACGTTAAAGGCGCCTCTGACGACGAAGATCTCTGCGGACTTGAGACCGGAGGTGATTTCCACCCCGCCCTCCGCTGCGAGACCCGTCCGGACCTCCCGGGACTTCGCCCGGCCTGACTCAACAAGGATTATCTTTGCCGTCCTTCCCTTCACGTCCCAACCCGAGAGGGCCTCGCGAGGCACGAGGATGACCCTGTCGCGTTTTCTTGTCACGATTCGTCCCTGAACGAACAGCCCCCCTTTGAGTTCACCCGCGGCGTTGTTTACCTCCGCGATGACCCGGACCGAGCGGTCGGCTTCGTTGACCGCCGGATTGATGAACATGACTACTCCCTTGAAGGTTTTGCCGGGAAGGGCGTCCGTCGTAAATTCCAGCGGCTGCCCCCGGCGCAGGCCGGCCATTGCAGCCGAAGGCACGGAAACAGTCATATTCAGGATGCGGTTGTCCACGATGTGGAAGAGTGGTTGGTTTGAGCCGGCCTCGCCGACCAAATCGCCTACGTTCGCCCTCCGTTCGGAGACGATCCCCTCAATTGGGGATGTGATCCGCCCTTTGGCAAGACGGGTCCGCACCTGATTGAGATCCTCTTCGGCAGCGCGAACCTGGGCATGCGCCGCTTCGACCCGCGATGCCGCGGCCTCTGCCTCCGATACGGTGTCGTCGAGTGCCTGCTGGGTCGCGAGACCATTTTCCTTAAGTTTTTTCATCCTTTCGAGTTCACGCCGGGCGCGATTATCGGCGACCTTCGCCTGGAGTTCCGAGGATTTCGCCGACTCCAGCATGGCCTTGGTCCGCTTGACAAACGCCTCCTGCTCGCGGATATCGATCCTGGCCAGCGGATCCCCCTTCTTCACGCGGACCCACTCCGTGACAAAGACCTCTCTGACGAGGCCGGCCACTTCCGATTTTACATCTACCTCGAACTTGGGGGTTAGCGTCCCCGTCACGTCTATCCCCTCGGTGAGGACACCGGCCGTGGCTATGGACGTCTCCACGGCAACGGGGGGACGGGCAACCACCGGGGCTGCCTGCTTTGCGGTTTCTCCGCTTCCCGAACAGGCTGCGATGAGAAAAACCGCCGCCGAAAAATATCTAATAAACTGGTACCTTGTCATACACCTTTTCCCTTTCCGTTATCGTTATCAGGGGCCAGCCAGCTTGCGATATATTCCGTGCCTGCTGATTTGATTCGAGGATCATTGATGGCCCAATGTCCTTTCAATCCAAGCTCTTCTGCCACCAGTTCAAAATGACACATCGCAATACCAACATCAATGTTCTGCAGCTTTATGTCTTTGATTATGTTCTCATATCCGGGTGTTCTTCTTAAATAAAAGTGAAAGGCATTTTTATCCCTGCCTTTTACGATTCGCCACGGTTGTTTGTTCGAAGCGGAGGGAGCTATCCTTACACATTCCAGGGGCTCTGCAAATCTGCCGGATTTTTCCTTATCAAGAGGCGTTTCCATGTCGTGAAGATAAAAAAGTTCATTCCAGGGTTTTCTCTTATCGGATGCGGCAACAAATCTAAACATTTTTTCCACGACCGATCGCTTCTCCCCAGGGTATCCTACAGGGCTGATAACCGGCAATAATTCCCTTTCGCCGAGGTTGATTTTTCCTGCAAAGCCGCTTCTTTTAAAAGTGCCCCCCAATAGGCAGGTTCCCAGCCCCATTGAAGTTGCCTTCAGGATATTCTTTTCCATGCAGTATCCATAATCTTCCATGGCCTGCGGCTGTTTTTCAACTGTGCCGGCAATGAATTGCGTGGCGCCTTTGATGACGCCATAGGTGGTAAGTTTTTTGAGCTCCCCGATTTTTAGTTGATCGAAATCCAGGAGAAGAAAACGAACCTTACTTCCGAAAGGGGCCTCTTTGTTCGCAGTAAGGAATTGTTTCAGCTCGGTTAACTTATCAGGCTCAATTGGTTTGCTGCCGTATGTTCGACAGGAAATACGGGTTTTTATGGTTTCAATAATGGTCATGAGCGCCTTTTCTCTCAGGATTTTCAGATGCTCTCTCCAGAAGCTCACCGACGAGCAAGGCCGTTTCGCCGACAATTCGTCCGCATTCCAGAACAGTTTCACTCTTGTAAAAGTTCTTGGTCTGTTCCCGGTCTTTCCAGTTAATTTTGGCGATTTCCCGGCAGAGTATGCCCCCATGTTTCTTTACGATTTCCGTCTTGAATCGCTCCAGAACCTCATGGGTATATGACCACAGCTTCAGGTCCTCCTTCTCATCTTCCGAGCCGCGACTGAATCTTAGCCCCATAACGGCCAGAGCTCCGGCAACCGCCCCGCAGACTTCCCCATTTCCTCCGAGGCCACCGCCGAAGGCGCCCATCGCTTTTATAACTTCGCCGTCTTTCTTCCCCAGTTTCTCCTGCCCGACCGCAAGAATGGCCTGACTTCAATGAAACCGCTTCATCATCATTAACTGGATGGCCCTATCCTTCATCTCTTCCCTGGTCATTTTTCACCCCCTACAAATTGCCCCTCAGCATGATTGTCCGTAGCCTTTACGCTTATCCGGATTTCGTCATTGTGTCTATTTGCTTCACACAGCCTTCAGAATGCTTGGAGGTATAGGCGGGCTGTTTTTGCTTGTCAAGAAATATTGTAAAGCACGGTCTTCACCTGTCTGTTGTTTAAATGGGCGCGCTATGGTAAAGGTCACCCTCCCCGCGGCGCAGGAATTGTGCGATTTAGAAATATGCTGACAAGCCCGGGAGCAGGGCGCTTGCGAAAATCAATTTCCATTATCCGGGGGCGAAAGAAAAAACAGGGAGAAGCAGGAAACGATGCTGCGCTATTTTGCCAAACGAATGCTCTTCATGATCCCGCTTTTACTGGGGATTACCATAATTTGCTTTGCCGTGATGCATCTTGCGCCCGGCTCTCCGACGGATTTACAGACGCAGATGAACCCGCACGCCTCCCTTGAGATGAAGCAGCGACTAAAGGCCCTGTATGATCTCGACAAACCGCTTTATGAACAGTATTTTTTATGGCTGAAAAAAATTGCCGTCCTTGATCTCGGCACCTCTTTTTCGACCGATCGCCGGCCGGTTTCCGACAAGATACGGGAAAGACTGCCGATCACGATTCTTTTGAACGTACTTTCATTATTTTTGATAATGGCCGTGGCGATTCCGCTTGGGGTCTTGTCCGCGGTGCATAAAGATTCTCTTTTTGACAGAACTGCGGGGGTATTTGTTTTTATAGGCTTTGCCGTGCCGACCTTCTGGCTGGCGCTGCTTTTGATGATCCTGTTCGGCATCCACCTCGCCTGGCTGCCGATTTCCGGGATACGTTCGCTGAACTACGAGTATTTTCCGCCGGGGATGGCTCTTTGGGATTTTGTCAAACATCTGATTCTGCCGGTTTTGCTTTCCGCATTCGGGGGGCTGGCCGGTCTTTCCCGCTACATGCGGGCGAATATGCTTGAAGTTATCCGTCAGGACTATATCCTCACGGCCCGGGCGAAGGGGCTTTCGGAAAGAGACGTTATCTATAAGCACGCGCTGCGAAATGCCCTGCTGCCGGTGATAACCATCCTCGGTCTTTCGGTGCCGGGGCTGATCGGGGGAAGCGTCATTTTTGAGACGGTATTTGCGATTCCCGGGATGGGACAACTTTTTTATATGGCGGTTATGGCAAGAGATTACCCGGTGGTGATGGGGATCCTTTTGATCGGCGCGGCGCTTACGCTTCTGGGGAATTTGCTTGCCGACGTCTCCTACGCGCTTGCCGATCCAAGAATCCGGGTATCCTGAGGCAATGAAGATGGGGAATGATTTCTGGAAGAGATTCAGGAAAAACAGGATGGCGGTAGCGGGTGGCGTTATCGTTGTCTTTTTGTTTGTCATTTCCCTGCTGGCGCCGTGGATTGCCCCCTGCGATCCGAATGCGATCGATCTGACCGATGTGCTGGCGTCGCCTTCAGGCAGTCACCTCTTCGGAACCGATCAACTGGGAAGGGATGTTTTTTCCCGGATGATCCACGGGGCGGGGATTTCGCTGAAGGTCGGCTTTGTGGCGACGGGAATCGCCATTGTCATCGGCACTATTCTCGGGGCGGTTGCCGGATATTACGGCCGCTGGGTGGATGCCGTCATTATGCGATTTGTTGATATCATGCTTTGTTTCCCAGCGTTTTTTCTGATTCTTGCCGTTATCGCCTTTCTGGAGCCGTCGATCTGGAACATCATGATCGTGATCGGGCTGACCGGCTGGATGGGGGTGACAAGGCTCGTCCGGGCGGACTTTATCTCGCTCAAAGAACGGGATTTTGTCCAGGCGGCCCGGGTTATCGGCGCCAGTGATCTCCGGATTATCTTTTTACACATTCTGCCGAACGCGATGGCCTCGATTATAGTAACGGCAACGCTCGGGATAGCGGGGGCAATCCTCACCGAATCGGCGCTGAGTTTTCTGGGAATAGGGGTGCAGCCGCCAACACCGAGTTGGGGAAATATCCTGACTGCGGGGAAGGACAATATCGACATCGCCTGGTGGCTTTCGCTTTACCCGGGGCTGGCGATTCTGATTACCGTCCTGGGCTACAACCTTCTCGGGGAAGGGATTCGCGACGAGCTTGATCCGCGCCTGCGAGGTTAATAACGGCAGTTTTTAAGGGGTAACTATGGGTGAATGGCTTCTGGTTTTACCGGCCTGGTTTAAGGTAGGGGTATCGTTTTTGGGGATATTGCTTTTGAACAGGTTCGGCCTTACGCTCGGGTTAAGTATTTTGCTGTCTTCGATAGTTCTTTCCGTCTGGTCGGGCGCGGGGATGGCCGGTCTTTATTTCCAATTGGACAATTTTGTCCTTCCGGAAAATTACCTGCTGCCCGTTGTCATCCTTTCGCTGCTTTTTTTAGTCGAGGTTCTCGGAAAGACCGGCCGAATGGAGCGGACAATGGGCGCCCTGCGGGGTATGTTTAAAAGCAAAAAAACGCTTTTTGCGGGGTTGCCGGCCCTGATAGGAATGCTGCCGATGCCCGGCGGCGCCCTTTTTTCTGCCCCCCTCGTGGCGTCCGTGGATGAAAACGATGAGCTCCCTGTTGCGGAAAAGGCCGCCATAAACTACTGGTTTCGCCATATCTGGGAATACTGGTGGCCGATGTATCCCGGTGTTATTCTGGCCGTGAGATTCTCGGGGCTTTCTTTTACGAAATACATGCTGCTGCAGTTTCCTCTTACGATCGTCTCGTTGTTAGGCGGATATTTTTTTATTCTCCGGAAGGGAACGGCAACAGATTCAGCGATTAAATTGGCATTAAACAGCAAAAGGGAAGATGTTTTTTCCGCCCTTGGCCCCATTTTGCTGCTTGTTCTGACCACAATTATGGGATCATCCGTACTTTCCGGCAGCGGGGTTTCAAAAACAGTGTCGTCCCTGCTGGCAATGCTTGTCGGGATAATTCTGGCAATAACCATATCCCTGAGAGGAAAAAGGCGCGCATTCGCGCAATCAGCCGGTATTTTCAGGCAGCGCAACTTGTGGCTGCTGCTGCTTCTGATAATAAGCGTACAGATTTTTTCCGCCGTCCTGAAGTGTCCCCTGGGCAACGCCGGGAACAACATCGTTGCCGGTATGCGCGACGAGTTTGTCAGTGCCGGCATTCCCGTATTTTTGATTATTATTATGGTACCGTTTATTTCCGGATTGGTTACCGGAATTGCCTTTGGTTTTGTGGGGGCGAGTTTCCCCATCGTCTTTGCCATTATCGGCCCTGATCCCGCCACCGGGGTAGTCGCCGCCGCTACAGTTCTGGCGTATTCCAGCGGCTACATGGGGATGATGCTTTCGCCCCTGCATGTCTGCTTTGCCGTTACCTGCGAATATTTTGGGACCCGTATGGTGAGCGTTTACCGGTACCTGGCAGGACCTTCCCTGCTGATTTTCCTGACTGGACTTATTCTGGCGGGGCTTTACCTTACTTTCTTATAGTGATTTCCATCAATTTAGTTTTTTATCGGGGGAAAGATGCCGGCGCGTGGTGTTTTTTCTATGGGGTGTCTTCACCGCTTTCGAGAGGTGTGGTGACGGTATCGTCTTGCGGCTCCTCTCGACGGGCAATTCTGACCTTCAGTATCGCCGTTTCGGTGACCTCTTCGCAGGTCAGAATAAAATCCCGCCATTCGACCTTCTCTCCTTTTTGGGGGAATCTGCCGAAACGATCCAGAATCAGCCCGGCCAGGGTATCAAAGGGCAGTCCCTCTTCAACGGCGATGCCCAGATGTTCCTCCATCTCATTGACTGGCAGCAAGGCATCCACCATCATGCTGCCGTCGGGCAGTTTCTGAACACGGCGCGTTTCGCCGACGTCATGTTCGTCCTCTATTTCCCCGACAAGTTCCTCGAGCAGATCCTCTGTTGTAACCAGGCCGCTCATTATTCCGTATTCATCGACAACGAGCGCCATCTGGATTCTTTTTCTCTGCATTTCCCGAAGCAGGCTGCTCACCTTTTTCCCCTCCGGGACAAAAAGGAGGGTACGCATTATTTTCGCGAGGTCAATTTCCCTGCCGGCGCAGAGGTTGCCGAGAAGGATGTCTTTCGTGTGGACGAACCCGATTATGTGATCCATGTCACCCTTGAAAACAGGATAACGGGAGTACATATTGTCACGGACGACGCGGACGATCTCATCGCTGGGGAGCTCCAGGTCGAGGGCGACGATTCGTGTTCTCGACACCATGACTTCTCTTACGGTGGTGTGGGAAAATTCAAAGACGTTTTCTATGTAGGTATGTTCCGTTTCTGTCAGAGCGCCGGTTTCGCTGCCCTCGGACAGAACCTGCTGCACCTCCTCGCGGGTTACAAAGGCCTGTCCGCCTTTGGGTTTGATTCCCAGAAGCCTTAGGACCGTCCGGTTGGAAAATGTCAGGAAACGGACGATTATGCTTGCCGCAATCGAGATAACATGGATGGGTTTGACGACGTTCATGGCGATCTTTTCTGAATACTGTAATCCGATCGTTTTGGGCGCCAATTCTCCGAAGACCAGAAAAAGATAGGAAATTACCAAAACAACTATTGCTATGGAGAGAGGTTCCGCAGCCTCGCTGATAAAAGGCGCCGGCACGGATTGAAGCAAAGGCCTCAAATACTGGATGGCCGCCGAACCGCCCAGCGCAGAGGCGAGTGACCCGACGATTGTAACGCCGATCTGGATGGTTGCAAGAAAGTTGTGTGGTTCCTTCTGAATTTGTTCAACCAGTTTGGCTTTCTTGTCCCCGGTGGCGGCGATGCTGGAGATTTTGCTCCTTCTGCTGGAAAGAACGGCCAGTTCCGCGGCGGCAAAAAAACCGTTTACGATGATCAGGATAAAAATGACGACAAGTTCGCTGAGAACGGGTTCCAAGACTATGTTTCTCCCTGCATGATCGAGGACGTACAACTGCCCGGTTGTTTAAAAACCTCAGTTAAAGTATTCACGATTTTGCTCAACGCCTGTTTCCTTTCGTTTTCGTCACCGACAAAATTATAGCCTGTTTTTTCAGGGCTTTTTCTTTCCGCGCAGCAGTGCCAGAAGTTTTTCATGATGCCAGGAGCCAAGAATGGTAATAACGACTCCTACGGCGATTACTGCTGCCATCGCACCGTTATGGTTATTTCTCGCGAAGCTGCCGCTTAATGACAACAAAATGGTGCCGGTAAGGCGGCCGGTTGCGCAGATCATTATAAAGGTTGATGCCTTCAGCCGGCTTAGTCCGATTATGTACGACAGGATGTCTTTGGGAAACCCGGGGATGAAAAAGAGGACGAAGATGACCGGGATTCCCTTGTGTTCGATAAAATAGTCGTATTTTTGTATTGTGGCGGGACTGGTGATCTTCTCCACGAAGGGCTGCCCCAGCCACCGGGCCAGGAAAAAGGCCAGCAAGGAGCCGATGGACAGGCCGATTATCGAATACAGCGTCCCCAGGACAGGTCCGTAAAGATACCCTCCGATGAAGCCGCTGATCTCTCCGGGGATCGGGGCAATGATCACCTGGAGAACCTGCAGTCCAATGAAAATGACTACCGAAAGCGGGCCGAACGAGTTTATGAAACCGATTACCCGTTCGCGGTTTTTGAAGAAATTATAAAGATCGAAATGAATAAAAAAGAAGATGCATAGCGAGATCAATGCGATCAGGAGGAAAATTTTTACTACGATGCCCCTGCTCATGGCGCCGAGACCGATCTAACCTTCAATTGCGGCTCCTGTCAAATATTTTGCCGTAAAATTCTTGACCATAACGAAATCATTAGAATGTGCGCGGGTGGAAAATAGCAAAAGTATCGCTGATTGTAAAGCCCGATGTTTGAAATTGAAGAGAAGATCAGTGTTATTAGTATGTTGCCATCAATTGCCTGCTCACGATAAGATAAATTCAAGTTGACGGGGCCTCTTTTATATAGTAGCGCTTGACAAGAGAAGAGCAAAGAAAATCAGCCCGGTGCCGGGAGGGATGGGGATGGGACGGAGCTGACAAGTGGTGATACAGCATAAGGAAGAGTTTTGATGGCGGGTTTGCTGTTAGGGCTGGTGGCGGGTTTCATGGGCGGCCTCGTCGGCGTCGGCGGAGGGGTGATAATGACTCCTTTGATGACGGAGATCCTTAAATTCAGGCAGCAGGAAGCCCACGGCACCAGTCTTGTTGCCGTTGTTTTTACGGCCCTTATGGCTTCGGTCATTTATTATCTGCATGGTTCGGTGAACATTCCCTTTGCGATCCTGCTGGCCGGATTGGCCCTGTGCACAGTCCGCCTCGGGGCAAGGTACTGCAGTCTGCTGCCGGAATACAAATTGAAGCGCTATTTTGGGATGCTGCTGCTGTTGGTCGTGGTGCTGCTTTTTGCCAAGCCGTATCTGCCCCACATTGTCGATGAGTCTTCGCCGGCCTGGATGCGCTGGAGCTTGCTTGCAATAATAGGTCTGTTGACGGGATTTATCTCGGGGATGATGGGGGTGGGGGGAGGCATCTTTATGGTGCCGATGATGGTCCTTTTCGTGGGCATCAGTCAGGTTGCGGCTCAGGGGATATCTCTTCTTGCGATGATTCCGGCCTCGACCCTCGGCGCCTGGACCCATTGGAAAATGGGAAATACGAGAACAGAAATCATTCCGGGGCTCATTGTCGGGGCTCTTGTCGGCGCGTACGGCGGCGGAAGCATTGCACACCGTATTCCGGAGGAGGGGCTCAGGGTGGTCTTTGCGCTGTTACTTGTCTATACGGCGGTTCGGTATCTGCGGGCCAAAAAACCGGCGCCGTCGCAAGCTGGCCATTAACATTTAGCCCTATTAACATTTCGCCGCTCTGCGGCTGGGGCGTTGGTTATTAATATGGACAGGCTTCCCACTTTCGCGGGAATGACAGCTTGGGGGGAATTTTTAAAAGGTCTCTCAGTGGGCCTCCTCCATCGCCCCGGCTATGTACATCATTGTGAGGATCAGAAAAACTATGGTCTGGATGAAGGAGGTGAAAATCATCAGTACAAAAACCGGCAGCGGTACCAGAAGCGGGGTAAGCATCAGGATGACGGCAAGCACGATGTCCTCCCCCTTGATATTGCCGAAAAGTCGGACGGAAAGGGAGAGTGGACGGGCCAGATGACTGATGATCTCTATCGGCATTATCAGCGGGGTCAGCCACCAGACGGGTCCCATGAACTGTTTTATGTATTTTACGCCGTGTACTCTGACGCCGACTATGTGAGTTATGGCGAATACCGAAAGCGCCATGGAGGCGTTAGTGTTGAGATTGGAGGTCGGAGACTCGAAACCGGGGATCATGCCGATAAGGTTGGAAACGAGGATGTAGATGCCGAGTGTTGCCACGAGAGGGAAGAATTTGCGTCCATGCGGCCCCATCGTGTCAACCATAAAGCCGTCAATCGTTTCGATTATCAGCTCCATAAAGTTCTGCAATTTCCCGGGAATAATAGTCAGATGGCGGGTGGCCATATAGGACAGGACGGTAAGCAGGGCCATGATAAACCAGGTGTAGCAGACAATGACGAGGTGATGTTCCTCAAGCCAGTGGTTCTCGAAAAACAGGAATGTTTCCATCTTCAAAGCTCCTCAATAGTGTTTTTACGAAAAATGGTCAGTATTGTTGTCAGTGTTATATCCAGAACAATTACCGAAAGGCCGATGACAAGGCCGATTACATCGGCGATATTGCCGGAGATAATCAAAAACAGCAAGATGGCGGTTATGGCCATGCGGATATAGTAGCGACGCACGACAGCCACTTTGATGCGGTTAACGTCCTGAACAAAAAAATTTCTTAAATTCCCAGACAACATGTGAAAATTCATGACACTGATAATGCCGCCGAGGGCTATGCCCAGGGTCAGGCGGTACGACCGGAAAGGCAGGCTCCCTGCGATCAGCAGGGCCAGCAGCACCCAGCCGGCGAGCTCAATCTTTTCGGGAAAAGGTGTTGTTCTGCTTGTTTTCATTGTTATCTTTGCCTTCTGAATCAACGTGTTTCTCGTCGTCTAAAGAGCGCCTAATCATAACGTATATACTCCTGAAACCGGCGGCTACCCCCATCAGGAGAAAAAGCATGGTCAGATAGGGATCCGTTCCGCATTTCTTGTCAAGCCAGATCCCGAGATAAAGGGAACCGAAGATCGAAATGACCATCGATATGCCGATGCTGCTTGCATACGCCATTCGAAAAACCGATCTTTTTGTTTCCCTGTCCACCGACGTCGCCCCGCTAACACAACCTGTTTTTAAAGTCAACTGGAAAGGCGCCGCCGCTCATCCCCGGAACGGTTTTTTCAGGGCCTGTTCAGCGGCTGCCCGTTTTCCCGATACCAGGCAATGGTCTTTGTCAGCCCTTCCCGGAAGCCTGTTTGGGCCTGGAATCCGAATTCCCGGGATGCCCTGCTCGTATCAAGCATGCGGCGGGGCTGCCCGTCCGGTTTTGACGCGTCCCATACGACCCGGCCCGAAAAGCCGGTGAGCTCCACAATGAGATCGACCAGATCCTTAATGGATATCTCGAAGCCGGCGCCGATGTTGACCGGGTCGGATTTGTTGTAGCGCTCCGTGGCAAGCAGTATCGCCCGGGCGGCATCCTCCACATAAAAGAATTCCCGGGTTGCCTTACCTGATCCCCAGACGACGATCTCTTCTGCGTTGTCGGCAATGGCGTCCACGCATTTTTTGATGAGGGCGGGAATGACGTGCGAAGAGCGCGGGTCGAAGTTGTCGCCCGGTCCGTACAGATTTACCGGCAGCAGGAAGATGGCGTTGAAGCCGTACTGCCGGCGGTAGGCGTCAGCCTGGACGAGCAGCATCTTTTTGGCGAGGCCGTAAGGGGCGTTGGTCTCTTCCGGATAGCCGTTCCAGAGGTCGTCCTCCCGGAAGGGAACGGGCGTGAATTTCGGGTAGGCGCAGATCGTGCCGAGGGCGACGAATTTTTCTATCTTGTGGAGGAAGCCCTGGTGGAGGAGCGGCACCCCCATCATGATGTTTTCGTAGAAAAGCGAACCGGGATTCTCGAGGTTATAGCCGATGCCTCCGACCTTTGCGGCCAGATGGACGACAATGTCCGGTTTTTGTTCATCATAAAGCCTTAGTATGTCTTCAAGCCGGGTAAGGTCGTACTGGGGCAGATCGGCCAGCAGAATGTTGTGATAGCCCTTCTCGGCGAAGTGGCGGACGAGATGCCTTCCCAGAAAGCCATTTGCCCCGGTAATCGTTATTCTCTTTTCGTGCATGTTTATCTCCTTATTCAGACAGCTCCGTGATTGCCGCAGGAGTAGCCGGCGTCCACGAGCGTTTTTTCCCTTTGGGCCGCCTCCATGTCCGCTGCAATCATGATATCGATCAGCTCTTCAAAGCCGATTTTTGGCTTCCATCCCAGTACCTTGACTGCCTTCCCCGGATCTCCCAAGAGGACATCCACCTCTGTGGGGCGGAAGTAACGGGGGTCGATAGAGACGTACTTCTGCCAGTCAAGCTCCAGCTTGGTGAAAACTTTTTCCACAAATTCACGCACGGAATGGGTTTCTCCGGTCGCGATAACGTAGTCGTCGGGGTTTTCCTGCTGCATCATCAGCCACATCGCCTCGACATAATCGCCGGCGAATCCCCAGTCGCGCTTTGCCTCAAGATTGCCGAGGAAGAGTTTGTCCTGGAGCCCCAGCTTGATCCTGGCCGCCGCGATGGTGATCTTTCTGGTGACGAAGGTCTCGCCGCGGCGCGGCGATTCGTGATTGAAGAGGATGCCGTTGGCGGCAAAGAGTTTGTAGGCGTCCCGATAATTGCGAACGATATAGTAGGAGTAAACCTTGGCCGCAGCGTAGGGGCTCTGCGGCTGGAATGGGGTGGATTCGCTCTGGGGCGGCAGGGCTGCACCGAACATCTCGCTTGATGATGCCTGATAAAACTTTGTTTTTATACAAGTTTTTCTGATCGCCTCCAAAAGTCGCAGTGTCCCCAGGCCGGTTATGTCGCCCGTGTATTCGGGCATGTCAAAACTGACGCGGACATGGCTTTGCGCGCCGAGGTTGTAGATCTCGTCAGGCTGGATATCGTGCAGAAGGTCAGTCAGTTGACCGGAGACGGACAGATCGCCGTAGTGGAGAAACAGCCTTGCCTGGGGATCGTGCGCATCCCGGTAAAGGTGATCGATCCGCCCCGTGTTAAAGGTGCTCGCCCGGCGGATCAGTCCGTGAACCTCGTATCCCTTGCCAAGCAGCAGTTCGGCCAGATAGGAACCGTCCTGTCCGGTTATCCCGGTGATAAGTGCTTTTTTCATTGCTAAACCTCTCTTTCTGCAATTTTTTCCGCCGTAAACCGGGGGAGGGGCTATCCGTAGTATTCCCGATACCAGAGTACGAAACGTCTGATTCCTTCAGAGATCGGGGTTGCCGGCCGGAAGCCGGCATCGGCCATCAAATCGTCCACATCGGCTTGGGTCTCCGGCACATCGCCCGGCTGCATAGGGAGGAAATTCTTGACGGCGGTTCTGCCGAGCTGCTCCTCAAGGGTTTTGATGAAATCAAGGAGTTTTACCGGGCTGTTGTTGCCGATGTTGTAGAGCCGGTAAGGGGCAAAACTCGAAGAGGGATCGGGTGAATCTCCACTCCATGCCGGATTCGGTTCCGGGGTTCGGTCCGCAACCCGGACGAGCCCCTCGACGATGTCGTCTATGTAGGTGAAATCGCGCTTCATATCCCCATTGTTGAACACATCTATCGGCCGGTTTTCCAGGATCGCCCGGGTGAAAAGGAAAAGGGCCATGTCCGGTCTGCCCCAGGGGCCGTAAACAGTGAAGAAGCGGAGCCCCGTACAGGGGAGCTTGTAGAGCGAAGCGTAGGTGTGGGCCATCAGTTCGTTGGCCTTCTTCGTTGCCGCGTAAAGGCTCAGCGGGTGATCCACGTTGTCATGGACGGAAAACGGCATCCTTGTATTGGCTCCATAAACGGAACTCGAAGAGGCAAAAAGCAGGTGCTTTACACGGCTGTGGCGGCATCCCTCGAGGACGTTCATAAAGCCGACGAGGTTGCTTTCCACATAGGCATGCGGATTGGTAAGCGAGTAGCGGACACCCGCCTGGGCGGCCAGATTGACAACAACGTCGAAGTTGTTTTTGGCAAACAGTTTTTCCATTGCCGCCCGGTCGGAGAGGTCGGCCCTTACAAAGCTGAAATCAGGATGTTTTTCTATTATTTTGAGACGGGCCTCTTTGAGCGTGACGTCATAGTAAGGATTAAGATTGTCAAGGCCGCAGACCGCGTTCCCCTCCGTTAGAAGACGTCGGGAGAGGTGAAAACCGATAAAGCCGGCCGCCCCTGTCACCAATATTTTTCTCATATACCTCCGGAAAGCGAATACTATTTGCCCCTCACCCCAAACGTTTCCCGCAGGGAGAGAGGGAAATTTTGAGACTTATGCAATTGCCACTACAGAGTTTCAATTGTCGTTGCGCAGGCGGCGATTGTTCGGTCGATATCGTCGTCCGTATGGGCGAAGGAGACAAAACCCGCCTCGAACTGGGCGGGCGCGAGGTTGATCCCCGCCGTCAGCATGCCATGGAAGAATTTGCCGAAAAGCGCGGTATCGCTCTTCAGGGCGCTTTCGTAATCGACCACCGCTTCTTCCGTAAAAAAGAGCGTAAAAAGAGAGCCCGTCTGGTTGATTTGCACCGGTATTTTGTTTATCTGAAACAGCTCCC
>Ga0208373_1003074_pt1 | contig 16959 bp, 19 predicted proteins | sample RifOxyC2_FD_184036 | JGI IMG/M metagenome (GOLD analysis project Ga0208373, IMG submission 184036) | Soil microbial communities from Rifle, Colorado - Rifle Oxygen_injection C2 (SPAdes) | ecosystem: Environmental > Terrestrial > Deep subsurface > Rock core/Sediment | place: Rifle, Colorado...
GCCTAGTCCGACAGTCATAGATAGAAAAATAATAAATTAAAAAAATAATAAATTAATTTTTTTTGAAGATACTTTTTTAATTTCTTATTTTTTTAATTTCTTATATAACATTTCGTATTGGAGGATTTGGGTTTTTATATCAAAGTTTTTGGCTACAAAATCACGGCAGGTTTGGGGTTTTATTTTACCAATCTTGTCCCAAGCTTTTTTGGCCGCTGTTAAATTATTTTCCGGGATAATAAATCCGGTTTTGCCATTGGTTATGAGCTCCGGACTAGCGCCTTTATTGAAAGCGATTACTGGTGTGCCACAAGCTAGGGCTTCGGCTGTGACGCGGCCAAACGCTTCAGCGTAGTGAGATGACATCATTAAGGCTTTGGCATTGCCGAGGAGCTTATTTTTTTGAGTTTCGTTTTGTGGTCCTAAGAATTTTATCAACTTGCCGTCAATTTCTTTTTTAAGTTTATTGAAATACGGTTTGTCCTCTACTCGGCCTCCGATTTTCAGTGGGATTTTATATTTCTGACTGAATTTGATCGCAAATTCAAGACCCTTATAATAATCAATTCGTCCCAAAAAAGCAATATAGTTTTGCTTCTTGGTTTGGAGAGTGTACCGACTAACATCAATCGCATTATAAATCAGCTTTGATTTCAAAAAGTTGTCGTATTCTTTCTGGATGTATTTGGAGACACTGACAAAAATACAGTGTTTGGGCGACTTACTCTTTTTTATAAATTTGAGCCATGAGATAAAGTCAGGACCAAGGATGTCATAATGGCCATGAAAACTAACCACTGCCGGTGTATTTGAAAACAGCGCGCTGTAAGTAGCTATGATGTCATGGGTGACAACATGGACAACATCAAAATCATTCATACTAACATAGGAAAAAAATTCAAGGTAGGCTTCGATTTTTCGGTCAAAACGTTTAGATAATTCACTAAACGACTGGTTGACTACTTCTTGTTTTGTTTTTAGTTTTGAATTTACATACTGATAAAATTGATCTCCAGCTTGATATACATTATAACTGTTTTCCGAGTGTTTTGGCGAGTATAATTTTACTTTTGGCGCGAGGATTGAATCTTTGCCGGCCAAGACAGTCACTTGGTGGCCGCGCTCGGCTAGGTATTTTGACAAGAGGTAGACAAAATTACCCATTCCACCGCTGAAGGGCTCTTTGATTGTCGCGTAAGGTTTAAAGGCGATAGCAATTTTTCTGCCGGAGGCAGACCAGCTTCTGGCTGGCATTTTATTTATCATAAAATTTTAAAAACTTCTCAGTTTGTTTGATAAGTCTAATCGTATCTTTCTTTCTATTGTAGCTAGACAATAAAAATGATGACCTGAGGGCATTCCAAGCTTGAAATAAATTTATTTTGTTTTCAATGTTTTGGTTGTACTTGATTTTTCGAATATTGAAATAACTACTAATAAATAGTTTTTGGTAGTTGTCTATCTGCCGTTTGGAATATTGGTTGCCCGTCATATATCCTAATTGTTGAAGAAACGATCCAAGGTCTTGACAATAATCTGATATTACCGCATCAGTAAAATCAATTAAATTAATTTCACCGGTTTGAGAGATAATAATATTTTCCGGATGAAAGTCACCATGAACAAAATATTTTTGTTGGCTGTTAATTTTAAGATTATTAAACTCTTGTTTAATAATCTTAAATAATTTAATAATAGTCTTCCTTTGTTCAATTAAAATAGTATTGTTTTTATTTAAAATGCCAGCCGGATCCAGTATTTTTTTACTAATAGTAAATTTTTTTAAAGTTTTGGGTGGTTTTAGTTGGTGAAGATGGGCCAGTTTTATGGCTGATTGTTTAATAAAATTTTTAATCTCATGTCCTTGTTCGATATGAGAGAATAAATTGTCACCCCTAACTCCTTCATAAAATAAGGCTTGAGTATCATTATCATAAAATAGAGGTTTTTGGGAGGTAATTTGTTTTTTGTAGCTGATTTTAAGAATGGTAAATATTTTTTTTCGACTGCCATCGGAATGAGCTGAACAGTATAGGTGATATTTGTCATCAGCCTTAAAGTGGAATGAGTATAAGATGACGCTGTGCTCAAATATTTTATCAAAATGTTGTTTGATTGGCCTGATATATAATTTATTGGGTTTGGTAAATATATCGTGGTCGGATGATAGATTATTTTTGAATAATTTTTTTACATAATTAACATTGGCTAAATTATGAAGTGAAAGTTTATTCTTTTTATTTGGCATATTTTTTCCAGTGTTTATCCCAAATTGCCTTAGTTAACGCTACATAAATTTTTTCGGCTTTTAATTTAGTTTGGGAATTTATTTTTTTCAGCGATCTAATGCTGTTTATTAATTCCTTAAGCCCTTTTTCAATCTCGGTTGGGTTCCAAGTGATGGGTGAGAATACGTCAGGTTGTCTCTCGGCTGCCCACCACCAAGAGCAACTTGATAGTCCTCGGTCAAGGTGGTTCCTGGCCCAAAAATATTGGGGGTCTTTTTTATCTTTCTCCACCGCCATAATCGCTAACTCTCTTAAATCCCAAAGCAACTGGTGAATTTTGTTTTTGGGGTTATTCCATAGTCCATAAAAAATTTTGTTTTTAAGTTCAGCTTCCGTTGATTCCCAACTCGCTTTCTTGGGTGTGATAAATTTGGTCTTTTGTAATTTGCTGATGTATTGGGAAAATGTATTAAATTTTATCTGCGGGTGAGAAAATGCTTGTCCAGTAAAATTTTCTTTATCAGTATGCCAATGACCATAAAGTTCGCCATCATGGGCGGTGATGATGTTATCCTCACTAATCTTGGTTAGATTATTAACAATTGACCTGGGGGGAAAGTTTTTTGAGTACTTACGGCTTCTGAAAACCACCACTAGGCCATTATTTTTAATTTTGTATTTGATAGAATTATTAATAACTTTTCCTGGGAAATGAATACTATCTAAGACGATCCATTTGAAGCCCATTTTTTTTATCACATCAGCAGATTTTTTGTCATAAGCCATCTCGGGCAAGAAAAATCCTTGCGGTTGATAGATTTTACCGAAGGTTTCTAAAGATATATTATTGTGAAGTTGAATTTGACGCCTAATTTCTGAAGTTGGCAAGAGTGGCAAAATCGGGTGGTACATTGCGCTACCGACCAGCTCAATTCTCTTCTCTTTCACTAGTTGTTTAATGTCGTTTGCGATTTTCAACAGGCCGTTGTTTTTCATTTGTTCCAAAAGTGACCCAGAGATATTGAGGGTGATTTTAAGGCGAGGATGTTGTTTAAGTAGTTTTATAATATAACTATAACTTTCTTTGGCAACTTGATCTAGAATTTCCTTGTCTTGATTTGGTGGTTGATAGATATGTAAAAAAAGTATCCAATTCATAGATTAAAAAATTAAGAAAATAAGAAATTAAAAAATTAATTTACTTTTTTTGACTTATTATTGTTGTTTTGAGCTTTAAGTTTGGTGGCTGTTTTATATAGGTCAATATATTTTTGGGCTGGAATTTTCCAAGAGTTCGCTTCTTTCATCCCAGAGGTGACCAATTTACTCCAAACATTTTTATGATGATAGTTTTCTAGGCATCTGATCATAGCAATTAAAAGATCTTTTGAGTTATAACGTCGAAAATGGAAGCCATTGCCAGTCGGCTTTTCTGGTTTGAAGTTTTCAATCGTGTCTGCGAGGCCGCCAATATGATGGACAATCGGAATACAGCCATATCTTAAGGCAATCATCTGATTAATACCGCAAGGTTCAAATCGAGATGGCAACAGAAAGATATCAGCGCCAGCATAGATTGATGTTTCTTGGTCTTGATTGAATGGAATAGTGACAAATCTTTTTGGATATTTTTTGTGGATTGTTTCAAAGAAGCTTACCATTGATTTGTCACCATCGCCCATAATAATGATTTGAATCTTGGTTCTTAGGAGTGGTTCAATAATTTCCATTAGTAATTTAAAACCTTTTTGCTCGGCAATGCGAGAGGTCATACAGATTATTGGTATATCCTCATCAACCTTGAGCTTGAAATGTTTTTGAAGCCATCTTTTGTTGGCCTTTTTTCTTTCTGGTGATTTATAGCTATAACGTTGGATAATACCTGGGTCAGTGAGTGGGTTGTATTCTCGATAATCAATGCCATTGATAATGCCGAACACTCGATTTTCTCGATTTTTTAAAATACGATGCAAGTCTTCGCCAAAGTCCTTGGTCATTATCTCATCTCGATATGTTTCTGAAACAGTGTTTATTGCATCAGCATTTAAAATCGCTCTTTTGGCAAAATTAATCCGTTCAATTTTCTGGTCGTTGTTGATAGAAGGGAGACCCGATCGGCCATCGTCTCGGTCGGTGTCTTTGATCGTCCACCAATTATGGCCGAGCTGAAAAACTAGATTATGGATAGTAAAAACGGTCGCGGTGTTGTGCCAGAACTCATCATTTTTGAAGCGTCCTTTTAAAAAATATGGTATTAGCCCGGTGTGCCAATCATGGCAATGGATAATATCTGGTTGGAATTTTAAAATTTTTAGTAGTTCTAACGCGGCAGCATCAAAAAATAAAAATCTGACATTTTCATGTCTAGATCCATACAAACTCTTTCGCTGGCTAAAGAATTTATCATTTTTTACAAAGTAGATTGGCAGGCCCGGCATCAGCTCTCCTTCAAGATAATCGGCTTCATATTTTATTTTATAAGTGGTGTCAATTTTCTGGTTTTCAATTATGGTTTTCAGTTGGTGTTTTTTCTGGTCAATTGTTTGGGCATAAAATGGAGTAATTACAATCACCTCATGGCCCAATCGTTTGTGAGCTTTGGCTAAAGATCGGCTAACATCGGCCAAGCCGCCGGTTTTTGAGAAGGGATCAACCTCGGAAGCGATATGAACTATTTTGAGTTTTCTTTTGGCCATAATTTCTCAAATTTTACCTAAGGTTTTAGTAGCGATAATAAACATGGCATGGCTCCAAACTAGTGGATAAACGCCAATACGCGAGTCGTTAAATATCTGTTCCGGAATAAATCCTTGGTATCTATCAATATTATCCAGCACCCAATTAAAATAATGTTCTGCTTTTTGATCGTTTTTAATCAAGTGTTGATAAATACTCATCCAGAAGTTTAAAATCGGCCAAGCACCGGCGCCTTCACTGGCAGTGCCTTCACCATCATAATAATCAAATTGAAATCTTTGGATTCCGCCCTCATTAACGACTAGATTTTCTTCTATCTTCTTGGCGGTATTAATCATCCGCTCATCACTGGGGTCAATGACTTTAAACGGCCAAGCCAGTCCTAAAAGTGAAGCATCAATATTGTAGTCTGACAGCTTCCCATAATTACGTAAAAAATACTTTTTGTCAAGAGAATAAGCATCATTAATTCGTTTTTTCATTTGTTTGGAACACTCTAACCATTTATTGTTGGCAATCATTTGGTTGGCTAGCTCAAGTCCTCGGGCACAGGCGGCGAGAGAATAAGTGTGGTTGTTCTCGACTTTGGTGGATGTCTGGCGACTGCCAGACTCCCAGAGGTCAGAAGTATTGTGGAAAAAGTAGTTGCCACGCCAATCACTGCACAGACCATCAGCTAGTCGTCTGATTAATGTCTCAAACTCCATGGCACGGCTTAAGTCATTTTGATAATATTCCCAAATTGACCACAACACAGTACCGGCTTGATCCGGCTGGAACTGTCGCCAGTGAGCTCGGCCATTAGTAGAATAGTTTTGAAATAGTAGTCCTTCCTTTTTAAAGTCTTCTGGCCTTTCTTCCAGCCATTTGAAAAATGGTATTTGAATTGGCAAATTTATAACTTGAGCGGCCACACAAATATAGGCGGCATCTCGAGGCCAGACAAAATGATAGTTGGAGGCTGACCGAGGATAATATGATTGGTCAGTATTGGCGGCGACAATCGCTCCATTGGGCAGAGCGGCATCAGCAATAACTTGTTGACTCTTCTTTAAAATGAAAGATAGCTTACTGTCCATAGATATTGATTTGATTATTACTGGCACAAATCGCTACTGCTAGCGCATCAGCCGCATCGTCCGGCTGTGGGATAGATTTTAAGTTTAAAATTGCCTTGGTCATTTGTTGAATTTGTTTTTTGTCGGCTTTGCCATAGCCAGTCACCGCTTGTTTGATTTGAAGCGGGGTGAACTCTAGCGGGGTGATGCCGTGTTTAATCGCCGTCAACAGTATCACTCCTCTGGCATGGCCGATGGTCAGCGCAGTCTTGACGTTTTTGCAAAAAAATAATTCTTCAACGGCAATGCGATCGGGCCGATGTCGCCTAATCAACTGGTCAAGCTTGTCGGTTAAAATTTGTAGTCGTTGAGGTAGGCTTAAAGTTTTGTCAGTTTGGATGGAGCCGTAGTCAATAATAGTCAAAAGATTATTATCTAAGGTGATTATACCATAGCCGGTGTCTGCCAGACCCGGGTCAATTCCTAAAATGGTTTGGATCTTTTTTTTACCAATTGGCATTAGTGTAGACATTACTGGCATCATCCAGCTCATCTAAAGTAGTAAAAAGTCGGTCGATTTTATCTTGGGTCTCGCTGTCAGTGATATTTAATTCGTCTTTGGCGATATATCCTAGATTGGATTCAATAATTTGAAGATTTTTGCTTTTGAGTTTTTTTTCGGTGGCTTGGAGTTCATCGGGTAAAGTATAAATTTCCCAAGCATCGTCGTTTTTAATAATGTCTTGGGCACCAGCATCAATAATATCAAGCTCAAGCTGGTCGTGGTCAGTGGTAGTTGTTGGATTAATAGTGATAATACCTTTATGTTTATACATCCAAGCGACACTGCCGGTTGCGCCCATTTGACCACCGTTTTTATTGAGAGCCATTTTGACATCCGAGAGAGTTCGGTTTTTATTGTCAGTGACGGTTTCAAGGATAAAGGTACTGCTGGCTGGACCAAAGATTTCATAGACGGCTTCTTCAATGATGTTTTTGCCGTCGCCAATGCCAGCCCCTTTTTTAATCGCTCGGTCAATATTGTCTTTGGGCATGTTTGACGATTTGGCTTTTTCTATTGCCAACCTCAATTTAAAATTGCTTTCAGTATCACCCCCGCCTTCTTTGGCGGCAATAACGATTAAATTGCCAAGTTTGGTAAAAATCGCTCCTCGTTTGGCATCGGTTACTGCTTTTTGACGATGGGTTTTGGCCCATTTACTGTGTCCGGACATAAAAAAATCCCATTAGTTATTATTGAGATTATTAACTAGATTATAGTATAAAATCAATTAAAAATCAATGGTGCAAATACATAATTATTTTCTTTGAAAATATTCAAATTTCATCATTTCGAAGCTCCGTAGTAATCTAAATTATTTTTTGATATTATTTTTTTGTCTTTTGTGGCAATTTTTGTTAAGATTAAGTCAAACATAATTACCAATCAAATGAACAAATTAGATGATGCGCAAAATCTAGCCAAGTGTGATCAACATCAGATGACGCAATCTATTGCCGACTTGCCGTTTCAGATAGAGCAAGGTTGGCAAGAAGCTTTGAGTGTAAAACTGCCCAAGAACCACTCCCATATCAGTAGTATCATTGTGTGTGGTATGGGTGGGTCAAATTTGGCATCAGAGCTGGCCCGAGCGGTATTTGGCCGTGAGATTAAGGTGCCATTTGTGTTGGTCCGTGGCTATGATCTGCCGGTGTTTGCTGACAAAAATAGCTTAATAATCATTTCTAGCTACTCTGGTGGCACTGATGAGCCAGTGAGCTGTCTCAAACAGGCAACCCTTAGGAAGCTGAAAGTATTGTGTCTAGCTGGTGGTGGCAAAGTGATCGCCATGGCAAAAGCAAACAAACTGCCATATTATCAGATTAATAAAAAGTATAATCTTTCAGGTCAACCTCGTTATGGCGTGGGGTCGCAACTTGGCGCGCTGTTGGCGTTGCTCAAATCTGCCGGCGTCATCAAATTATCAGCGGGTGAAATGACCCGAGCGGTAGAAAGTCTTGAGGTTTTGGGCGGGTTGTTTGACACTGATCGCGCAACGACGCAAAATCCAGCCAAGTGTCACGCCTCGTGGCTAAGTGGCGGACTACCAATACTGGTGGGAGCGGAGTTCTTGTCAGCTAATGGTCATATTATTGCCAATCAAATCAATGAGAGCGCCAAAAATTTTGCGGTGCCGTTTGTGATTCCGGAATTAAATCACCATTTGATGGAGGGGTTGCTTTTGCCATCAGCGGTGACTAGTCGGATTAGATTTGTATTTTTCAACTCCAGCTTGTATCATAGTGAAAATAAGAAACGCTTTGCTATTACCCAGCAAGTTTTAAGGCGCCAGCAGATCAAATATATGGAATATACAATTAATGGCAGTAGTCGGCTGGAAGCGGCGCTGGAGATTCTGCTGTTTGGATCTTGGCTTAGCTTTTATCTGACAGTTATTAATGAACAGAATCCGACAGACATTAAGTGGGTTGATTATTTCAAGGCGGAGTTAAAAAAATAACAATTATGTCTTTCTCTCAACTGTTTTTTAAGTTGAACGCATGGTTGGAGGGCAATAGAATATTTACTTATCTATTGCTTTTTTTGATTGGTTTGATATTTTTCTTTTCAATGCAGACGGCGCCGGTGTTTTTAGATCCGGACTCATTCTATCACATTAAAATGGCGGAGTTGATGAGCCAAGAGGGGGTAATTTTGGATTTTCCGTATTTTCAATTTACGACTTTGCGTGACAGCTATACCGATCATCATTTTCTTTATCATATCTTTTTAATTCCTTTTGTCCGACTGTTACCGCCGATGATTGGCGCCAAAATTGCTCATGTTCTGCTGGATTGTCTGGTGCTCATAACCTTTTTCTGGCTACTTAACAAGCTCAAAGTCAAAGGCGCATTCTGGTATGCAATACTACTATTGTTAATTGAGCCGTTTATCTTCCGTCTGGGCTTGGTCAAGGCGCAACCGGTGTCACTGATTATCATCTTTGTGGGGGTGTATCTAATCTTGACCAGAAGGTATTGGTGGCTGGCACTAATGTCATTTGTGTATGTTTGGGCTTATGGTGGCTGGTTTTTGTATCTGATTTTGGCGTTACTTTATGTGTTTATCTTGTCACTGGACAATGCCTTGATAGAGATGCGGGGTGGGTGGTTGAGACAGACAGTGGCAAAATTAGGCATTAAGCGGAGACATGCTTTTAAAAAGTTTATTAAAGTTTTCTGGATGAATATCTTTTCACTGCCACATCTGAAGTTGGTGTTAAGCGTGTTCGGCGGTACCGGACTGGGGGTACTTATTAATCCATACTTCCCGAAAAATTTGTATTTTTTTTGGATTCAGATTATTAATATTGGGATTGTAAATTATCAGCAAGTGATTGGTGTCGGCAATGAGTGGTATCCGTTTTTATTTTCTAACTTTTTGCGGGGGATGGTGATTCCATTGGTTTTGTCGTTGTTGGCGTTGGTGGTATTTCTCACGCACCACCGGAAATACTCCGGAGCGGTCAAATTCTTGCTGGCAGTATATATTTTGTTTCTAGTCGCGTCTCTCAAAGCCCGGCGTAATGTGGAATATCTGGCGCCATTTTCGGTGATCTTTGCGGCGGTGATTTTCAGCACCGGGTATCAGATCAGAGAGATAAGAGCGGGTTTTATATTGATTAAAAAACAGATTGTCAAATTTTATTTTTATAATGATTGGATTAGCGCGTTTTTGGCGACCGTGATAGTGGCTTCAGCTATTACTGTCATTGTTTACCTCCCAATTAAAGAAGTCAGAACTTTTAAACACGGCATTAGCTTTAATTATCTAAAGTCGGCTTCTGAATTTCTGACTGAAAATTCTAACTCTGGTGACATCGTGTTTCACAGTGATTGGGATGATTCGCCAATCTTGTTTTATCATAATCATAAAAACTATTATATTGTGGGGCTGGATCCGACCTTTATGTATTTGGCTAACAAAGATTTGTATTTTAAGTGGTCAGAGGTGACGCTGGGTCAGCGTCTGCCGACAATGTATGATATCATTAAGAATGATTTTGGGGCCAGATATGTGTTGGTGAGCAAGGATCATAAAGATTTCATCCGCAATTTAAATTCAAATTTTAATTTTGAAAATGTGTATGAAGATGATGAGGCGATAGTGTACCGAGTATTGTAGAGTGGCGATAATAAATTAAAAATAATATGAAAATTTTGGTGGCCTTACCGGTTTATAACGAAGAATTAGTGGTGGAGAAAAATTCCATTATTGTTTTGAATTATCTGCAGAAAAATTTTCCAACTGATGAGGTGATGGTGGTGATTGCTGATAATAATTCGACTGACAGGACAGGTGAGATTTCTAAGCAGCTTGCCAGTGAGCAAAGTGGAATTAAATATTTGTTTATTACTCAAAAAGGCAAGGGTAATGCTTGGCGGACGGCGATGCTACAGTCTGAGGCAGATGTGTATCTGTTTATGGATGTGGACTTGGCAGTTGAGCTGACTGCAGTGAGGCCGCTAGTAGAGAATATCGTCTCCGGTTATGATCTGGCGATCGGGTCTCGGTATCTGCCTGACTCAAAAGTGGAACGGTCATGGTCTAGGGGGGTGATCTCTGCAACTTATCGGTTTTTGGCCGGGACACTTCTGGGCGTCAAAGTCAGTGATTTTACTTGTGGCTTTAAAGCCATTAGTCATGAGGTTAGGGAAAAGGTTTTGTCGCTTACGCAAGATAATATGTTTTTTCTTGATACCGAGCTGATTGCGTTGGTAAAAAAACAAGGATATAAAATAAAAGAGGTACCGGTAAATTGGTCGGAGTTTCGGGATTTGGAGCGGAAAAGTACGGTCAATATTTTTAGGACTACTAATGAATATCTGGTAAAAATATTTAAACTGCGGAAAAGAATTAAAAGTTTAAAAAATAGCTGATTTTGGCTGTTTTTAAACCGGTGACTATTGACAAAAGATATTTAATTTGATATCATAGAATGTTGTACAAGTTGTAAAAATACAGAAAACGCACAAACCACAAACAAGGAGTAGAACAATGGAAATGGACAAGAAGTTGATTGGAGTGTTGTTGATAGGATTGTTGCTATTGTTGGTATGTTTTCTTTTTGGGTGTACTACCACCACCGATCAGTACGGCAGTCACTCGGACGCCGGGACATTTTCCGGGCGTCAGCGGTTGCAGTATTCGGATCCGTCGCGTCCGGTGGACTCGTCGCAAATCACGGCTCGGACAGCTGATATTGATCCGGAGATTGCGGCGGTGATGCTGACGGCTCAAAATATTGAGGATCCGGTCAAGCGTCAGGATGTGCTGGCAGCCATCACCAGCATTTCCGAGCATCGTTCTTTGGGCTATGGTTATGGTGGCATTGGCTACGGCGCGGGAGTTCGGCGGGGATTATTTGGCCAGCGGAGTTTTATGGTCCAGTATCACGAGGGTGTGATCACCAATAAAACCAACGCCAGTTGCGAAGTGTTTGTGGACGGTCAGTCAATTGGCGTGCTTGCTCCGACTGGAGCAGGGGTTGGCTCGGCCAGCTATCGCTTTATATCGCTTGTGGCCGAGACCACTCACAATATCCGGGCGGTTAATCGGGCCGGTGAAGTCGTTTTTGAGGTTGATCGTGAGATTGACGGCAAACGGAAAGATAGCACTTTTTTTTATCCTCAAAGTCGTGACTCGGTCAAAGTTGACTGGGGCATAAACATCAGATAGAACTATAAAAGCGGCGGCTAATACAGCCACCGCTTGTTTTTTAATGATGTTTGTTTTTTAAGCGGCGGTCCCACCATCAATCATTGCTCCTTGCAGTGAAATAATCACAAAATGGGTAATAATATAAGAGAGTAAAATTATAGCCACGCCAATGATAGCATTTTTAATCAAGGTTTTGGCTTTTTCTACTTGGGCGCTGTCACCTTGCGAGGTCATCCATAAATAGCCACCGTAGATTATAAGCAAAACCATAATAATGCCTAAAAATCCCAAGACAATTGAAACCAAGTTGCCAATTAAGACTGTCAGGTCTGGCTCACCACTCGCTAAGTCACCGGCCGCATTATCAAGATTGGGTATAATATTAGCGAGTGCTTGAGCTGTTATTGGCGCGCAAACCAATACCAGTAGCGAGAAAAACAAAACCATTTTTTGAAATTTGAGATTTGTTCCGGTCATATTAGTATTTAAAAATTATATTCTTTATGAAATATTAAAGCCCTTGAAAATATACAAGGTAATAGCATAGGCACCCAAAATCAGCGTCAGTCCGACTACAGCCGTAATAATAATATTCTTAGCTTTTTGAACTTGAGAGGTGTCGCCTTTGGCTGTGCCCCAGATGAAGCCAGCATAGATTATCAGGATTATCAGCAGGACGCCGAGCAGTCCGAGTAGCCCTCTAACAATGGTGCCGACAATTTGTGGCAAATCACCTCGGTCTTTCAAGAGGCTGGGGGTGGCGCTACCAAGATTACTACGAGGATCAACTGTGCCAGCCAAGGTCAAAATCGGCAAACTCAAAAAAACTAAAGTTATTATAATTATAGTCAAATATTGTAAAGTGGTAGTTTTCATGTATTAAATGATTTTTCACCAAAGGGGGAGTCGCCTCCCCCGGTGAAAAATTATATATCCCTATAGTACATCATTTTGAATTGAAGTAAAGACAAACCTGACAATAACCCAAGCAAGCAAAATAATTACTAAGCCAACAACGCCGGCAATAATCATTTTTTTGGCTTTTTCAACTTTGGTCTCATCACCAGCCGAGGTCATCCAAGTAAAGCCACCCCAAAGGATAATTAAAACCGCTAAAATACCTAAAAAACCAAAGATCAAAGCAATAATATTATCAATAATCACATAAACATCTCTAGTATCACTATTAAGGCCATCAAAAGCAGCGTTTTCTATACCAAACGGATCATCGCCAGCAGACACAACAGCCGGTAAAGCAAATAATGACAAAGTCATAATAGTTAATAGTAACGCAGCAATTCTTTTTGTGGTTAATTTTTTCATTTTCTCACCCCCTTTCTGTTGACGCGCCAAAGCGCGTAGGTTAGTTGTTTTTTATATTATACTAAATTTACGACATTTTCACAAAGTTTGTTTATCCCCTATTTAAGTTTGGTGCTACATGGTCCATTCCACTCGCCACCAATTGCGCTGACCATAGCGCCGGAATTACCGCCATAAAGAGACAGGGTTATCAAATTGATAATTGTCCAGGCAAATAACACGATAAATATCCCAACGACCGTGGCGAGCAAAATATCTTTGCCCCATTGAACCCTAGCATCATTGCCATAGGCGGTAATCATCATCAAACCGCCGAAAATAAACATCAAAATCGCAAACGCGCCACTAAGACCAATTATAATATCAGAACCATTAATAAACAGCTGGACAAAGTCACAAGGATTGCAATCTTGATTGTTCCCACTTGCCAAGCTATAGGCGCAAGGAATTTTGTCCAGCAAGCTTCCCGCCAGCTCATCATTAGCTAAGACAATATTGGCCGTGGTTGAAGTGCCAATAATAATAAGGATAATTGTGAGGAGGATTTTTTTCATCATTTAATCAACGGTTTGGTTTATCTTACTAATAGCACGATTGACAATGCCTTCTTTTTCTTTGTCAATGGTCGCTTCCAAGTAGGTGTCTATCATCTCTTTGAAGGCTTCCTCGGTGGCCGGCTGATTCTTGCCGATATACCAGTTGCTGGCAGTCAGGATTTGGGTCGCAGCAGCATAAAGGTCTTCGTCTTCAAGCTGGGAGTTGACTAGGGACTTCAGGGCGGTCGGGCTTTTGGTCTTGTCTAAGTAGCTTTTGACATTTGCTTCCTTGGTGGCATAGAGAATAAAATCCCAAGCCTGATTGGTGTGGGCGGATTTTTTGGATACGGTCTCAAGCCAATAACTGCCGTAGTTGACCGGGCTGTCCGGCTTAACTTGAGGGATTGGCGCAATACCCAGATTTAACCGCGGCGCTTGCGCCCGGATGCTTGACAGATTATGATTGTAGTTAAACATCATCCCGACTTGACCGGACAAGAAAGAGGCGAAAGAATTATCCATAGTCAAGTCCCAAGTGTAGGAGCTTTGGGTGGGGGTGGCGAAATCAGTGTAAAATTCAATCGCTTTTTGACCCGGGTTGTAGTCAGACCCTTTGTCCACACTGGTAAAGCTGGCGTAGCCTCGACTATTGGTCATAGTGGCGCCACTTTGCATCATCAGAATTGATAAAATATCAAAGCTGTTGTTGGTATTTGATCCGGTTCCCATGGCGGCGCCCGCTCTGGCTACATTGCCTTGGGAGTTGTAGCGGGTAATCTTTTGGACAGCTTCAACGAAGGTATTCCAGTCAGTCGGGGCTTGGCTGATGCCGGCTTGATTGAGCAGGTCGCGGTTGTAAAACATAATTAAGGTTTCCAGTGACAGAGGAAAGCCATACACCCGACCATCAATAACAATGTCATTATAGACGGTATCGGCAAAAATTTCTTTGATCTCGCGGTGAGTTGGCGTCGGGCGAGTCTCAAGTTTGTAGGCGATTTCCTTTTTAATCCCGCTTTTAGTATATTGGACTGCCATTTTGGTCTCGGCTGGCATTGGCTCAATCTTGGTCTGGTATTTTCTTAGCCAGCCCTCGTGGATTGAAAAGATGTCAGGTCCTCGGTCTTCAGCCCAAGCTTCAAGCAGGGCTTGCTCATACTCTTCATACCTGAATTTGCGGTAATTAATGGTGACATTAGGGTGGATAAGCTTGTAAGCGGTGATTATCTCCTCAAAGGCGTCGTCATCATCCCAAACTCGCCAATATTCCAAAGTGATCGGTTTTAAATATTCTTTGAGCTCGCCAGTCGGGCTTTTACAGCCAAAACCGGAGGTGATTAAAAACACCCCAATCAGTAGGAGGCATAAAATTTTGATCTTTTTTTGGCTCATAATATTGCTGATATTTACCCGGTACCATTTTAGCTGTGGTTTTTGGGAAAAAAAGTGATGCTAGATTTTATTAACTATATTATACAATATTTCTTGATTTAAATAAAACTACAAGTCCCCAATAATGTGATAGAATATAAATATGCCCAAATATTTTGAGCTTCGGAAAAAGATAAAAATAATCTTGGATTATTTGCCAGTCAGCTTTTGGCTAAGTTTGGGTGTCTATATAATTGTCCTTGTTACCTATAAATATTTTAATTTGCCGTTTGAGGCGACCAAATTTTATAACTTTGTCTTTCTATTGGTCACATCGGTGACGATAATCTTTGGTATTTCTTTCTTTTATTATTCTATTGATAATCAGGAAGGATATTTAACATTGCAACTCGTCAAAAAAGTGGTTTTGACCACTTTTTATTTTTTTTGGCGGATGATTCCCTTTTTTCTTTTTGTGATGGTTTATAATTTAATTCACGATGTCGCTCATCTGGTCAATGGCTATGAGCTTGATTTCTTGTTGATACGGATTGACCGGATGTTGCTATTTGGCAATAGTATTTCTCTAATGCTGGAGAAAATCATCACCCCTTGGCTGACTAGTCTTATGGCAACTGCTTATTCACTATACTTTGTCTTTTTCATCCTTGATCCGGTGCTTCACTATTTTGCCAAAGATAAGAAGAAATTCAATCTGGTGTTGCTATCAGTGGTGCTGACTTTGTATTTGGGGCTGATTGGCTATATCTTGGTGCCGTGCGTCGGTCCGATATTGGCTCAACAGGACGGGTTTAGTAAAGATCTGATCTTGGTCAATGGCCAGAATTATATGAGTCGAGATAATGCGATTTGGGGTTATATCAACCGGCGGGGGTATTTTCATTGCTTTCCGAGTTTACATTTTGGCATCACTTTGGTTTGGCTTTACTTTGCTTGGAAGTTCTGGCGTCGGAAAAAATATCTGAAATATGTGTATTATCTCCATCTGCCGGTGGTATCGGCGCTATGGCTTTCAACTTTGTATTTGCGCTGGCACTATCTGATTGACTGGGTCGGTGGGTTTGTGGTGGCGGTGTTGGGGATTTGGCTGGCGTATGTCATTGATGGCTGGTGGAATAAAAGGGTTGACAAATTGTAAGGTGGTTTTAAGCCAAAAATTTGATATAATATGTAAAGATGATTATAAAATGGTTTTGTAACCATCTTTAATATAACAAATTAAGCTAAAACTATGAATTTATTATTCTTAGATCAGGACATTTTTGAACTTTTGGGCTTGGGAGACATAGATGCCGAGCGAAAAGCCAAACTTTTGACTCGGATAAATAATGTGGTGGGCGATCGGATTTTATATCGGGTAATGGATGAGTTGTTAGAAGTTGACAAAGCGGAATTTGGTCGGCTGGTAGATGGTGAGGCCGGGGAAAAGGCAGTCAATGAATTCCTAAGCGGTAAAGTGGATCTTAAGCCGATTATTGTGGAGGAAGTGACCGAGTTTAAGGAGAGAATGGCCAAAGACGTCGCGTCATTAAAAGAGGCAATCAAGTAGGGTTGGCTTCTTTTTTATTAATTTTTTAAATATTATATGGCGAAGAAAAAAGATCAACTCAAAGCCTTGGACGAAGCTTATAAAAAGTTTACTGTTGATGTGGCCAAAGCCAAGCAGAAATATAATCAGAAGATTGATGCGATTTTAAAAAAGATTGACGCGATTAAAATCAAACAAATAAAGAAAAATATTAAATCGTAATATATGACGAGTAATAATTCAGACAAAAAACCCGAGAGGCAATATAATGATACTGAGGAGATTGAAAAAGAGACTGAAAGGGAAGTTGTTGTTATGGTTCTTGAGGAGATAAGGAGAAAAATCAATGAAGGGAAAGAATTAAAAGTTGAAACGGTTCAAGAAGTTGAAGCTGGCAACGAAACAGTTGAAACAGCCGTTGAACCATTGGCGGAAAGTGAGGCACAATCGTTGGTGGAAGAGGCGGCAACCGCCG
>Ga0208373_1003075_pt1 | contig 16952 bp, 15 predicted proteins | sample RifOxyC2_FD_184036 | JGI IMG/M metagenome (GOLD analysis project Ga0208373, IMG submission 184036) | Soil microbial communities from Rifle, Colorado - Rifle Oxygen_injection C2 (SPAdes) | ecosystem: Environmental > Terrestrial > Deep subsurface > Rock core/Sediment | place: Rifle, Colorado...
GGGAGAATAGAGGCATAAATTGTCATATGCGCTCCAGAATATCTGCCTTTGCCGCTCATATAAAGTATCTAGGTGGAGGATATCATATGAACCAGTACAATTTATTGACATTAAAAATAAAAAGGTTAAACTTATAAAAATATGAAAGGAAACGCCAAACAATCATCTATGCGCAGGTGGCATTGTTATTTTAACGACTTAAACCGGCGCTTTTTCTTTTCTTTTGATTTTTAGCTAAAATCATTTCAAGCAGATAATTTTATGAAAAGGCGCCGAATAAGGCGTTTTTTTATTTTGCCTTTCATAAAATTAGATTTTTAAAACTCCCGAAACCTGATTCTATGAGCGGCTAAATCCGCTCAATAGCACTATAAAACTTCATAAAAAAAGGAGAAGTAAAATGATTATTTTAGGAGACCAATTTCCGCTTGGTGGAGGACTTTTACGGCATAAAGCTTTGCTTAATTCTATGGCGCAAAATAAAATGCCTGCAGAAGAAATAAGGTATGACTGGCACGATATTGATGCCCCCTGGAAACAGAACGGAAATAAAGACGTAAAAATAGCAAGAAAATTTACAGATTACTGGAGTTTAGGATTAAGGCATCCGTTTTCTTTAATAACTCCAGAAGTTCGTTTGGAAAACGTCGGGTTATCTTTTAAAAGTCCAAATGGTTTATCATTTTTGACTGGGCCCAAAACTAATAAAACCATCCGTTCAGAAAACAAAACATCTTTAGTATTGGAAAACGTAAAAGAAATAATTATTGAAGATGTTGAGTGGATGTCCAAAGTAGCAAAAATTATCGGAAAAAACGCAAAAGAAACCGAAAAAAAAGAAAAGATTATATTTGAGGCTGTTGGTAAAAGCCAAACTATAATTGAACTTTTTTGTTTAATCGGGGAAATTTGCCTCGGGTTTAGTGGAATAAAATCCACTTTTGAAATTTATGAAGAAAACCCGATAAAAGAAAGATTTTTGCCAGACAAATTTTTCTGGAAAATATCAAAAGATAATTTTAGAAGAAGCGAACTTGTAGACTCTTCTTTAAACGGAAAAGAAATAATTGTTCCAAAAGGAGTTGCGCTATTTCTGGATTTTTCTTTTCGTGGATTTAAAACTGGGTTTACCGGATGCGGCTATCTTTCCAAAACAGAAGAACTAAGAAATCAGTTCCTGCCATCGGTAAAGTTAAAATTTATTAAAATATCTTTTAACTGGACTTTTCCGGAAAATCCGATTGATATTCTTTTTAATAAATTTCTGGAAAGAAAAAGAAAGCGTGGAGAAAACATTCTAGAAATGCCGACTGAAAGCCTTCAAGTTATCAAAAATTTCTGGCAAAATCGCCCGACGGAACTAGCTTATTTTTTCTTAGGCGGTGAGCTTAATTCTTCAATTCGCGAAATAATTTTATGAAGTTTTAAAACAAATGCGGGAATTTCAGATTTTGCAAAATCTGAAATTCCCGCCAGCATTAAAAAATAAAAAGTAAAAAATGAAAAAAGAGAAAAATAAATTAAAAAAATTAGATATTTTAGCTTTTGGCGCGCACCCTGATGACGTGGAATTTGGCTGCGGTGGCTTGCTTTTAAAAGCAAAAAAGGCGGGATTAAAAACCGGTATTGCGGATTTAACCCTATCGGAACTTTCAACGAACGGTGATACAAAAATCAGGCAAAAAGAAGCAAAAAGAGCGGCAGAAATATTAGGAATTGATTTTAGAGATAATTTAAAACTCCCGGATGGATTTATTGAAAATAGTAAAAAAGCGCAGAAGAAAATCGTTGATTATATTAGAAAACGCCGACCGGCAATGGTTTTATTTCCTTACACCTCTGACCGCCACCCCGACCACGAAAATACCGGAAAATTAATTAAAAAAGCATTATTTTTATCCGGGCTAAAGAGATTTAAAACAAAAAACCAGCCTTTCCGCCCCCCTTATGCTTTAATGTATATGATTTGGAACGAGTTTAAGCCGTCGGTTATTTTTGATATTTCCAGCGAATGGGAAAAAAAGAAAAAAGCGATGTTTGCCTATGAGTCACAATTTGTTTTTAAAAAGGGAAGTGAAAAAACTATAGATAATAATGGCAACGCAGAACAATTTGCCAGGGTTCGGGCTGGAAACTACGGATTTTATATAAACTCCCAATTTGGAGAGCCGTATTTAAGCGCTTACCCGGTAGGATTAAAAGATATTTTTAATCTCCTGCCAAATAATTTCTAGTAAAATATCTTTTTACGGATTTAACAAAACGCCATTTTTTATGTTACTTTTTTATATTTAATGCATTAAAACTTTTCCACAGCGTCTATTTTTCTATTTATTGTATAATAAACTTATGACTAAAAAAGAATTTATTTTAATATTAGCAGTTTTAATAATTATAAGCGGCACTTATTATCTTTATAACAATAAAATCTGGCCGTTTTCAAATGTGGAGTCGTCCCTTTCTTCTACTCCGGTTTATGCCATTAGTGGAGTAGCTAAAGAAGTTTACGACACGGTATTAGTTTTACAGACCATAGATTCCGAAAACTCAAGATTTGGGGAGCTTACAGCTGTTATTAACGATGACACGCAAGTATTTAAATATGCCGACTCTTCTGGGAGTGAAATTATAACCATTCCGCTTAAAGTATCAGATATAAAAATAGGTGATAGAATAGCCATTACCTCAAACGATGATATTGCCACAAAAGACAATAAGGTTTTTCTTGCCTCTTCTATCGCTGTTTATAAATAAGCGTCTTACGTTTTTACTGTAATTTTAAAAAAGCCTTTTCTTGAAGAAGAAGGCTTTTTTATATATGCTTTTCTTTAATGATAATTAAGGTAAAAGTTATTTCTTCTTCTCGCCATCCGGAAATAAAGAAACTAGAAAACGGAACTTTTATTATTAAAGTGAAAGAAAAAGCCTTGGAAGGAAAAGCTAATCAAGCAGTTATTAATACCCTAAGCACTTATTTTAAAGTAAAAAAACAAGATATATCATTTCTTCACGGATTAAAATCAAAAAATAAACTAATTGAAATAAATCTTAAATGAAAATATTTTAAAACTTTTTTTCCAATTTTAGTTTTCAACAGCACTTTCGTGTTGTTTTTTTGTTATAATTAAATTAAGAAACATTTTTTATTATGCCAGAAATTTTTTTAGAAATTAGTTTAGTTTTAGGTCTCGCGGTTCTAGCGGGATTTTTAATGCGTTTTTTTTGCCAACCGCTTATTGTCGGCTATATTCTTTCGGGAGTATTAATTAGTTTTATACTCTCAAACTACGTTGATTTTGAATTACTGAAAAGTTTTTCGGAAATCGGCGTAGTTTTACTTTTATTTATGGTTGGTCTCGGTCTAAATCCTGGCCTCGTAAAAGAAATGGGCAAAGTTTCCATTTTAACCGGTGTCGGCCAAATATTTTTTACCACTATTTTAGGATACTTTTTAGCTTTAGCTTTAGGAATGAATAGCTTAACAGCTTTTTATGTAGCGGTTGCTTTTACTTTTTCAAGCACGGTTATTGTTGTTCGCCTTCTTCACGAAAGAGGCGACACGGAAACGCTTTACGGCCGCATATCAATTGGATTTCTTCTTGTCCAGGATTTTTTTGCTATGGTCTTTCTTATTATCATTTCCGCTTTTAGTAAATTTTCCGGCGCCGGCGCTTTTTGGAACTCGTTTAATTTATTTGTTTTATACCTTTCTTTAATAACTCTCTTTTCTTTTTTGCTTATGGAATATGTTATTCCAAAAGTTGATAAGGTAGCTGCAAAAAATAATGAGCTCCTTTTTCTTTTTTCTCTGGCAGTTTGTTTTATTATTGCCTCTATTTTTCGTTTAGCGGGATTTTCTATGGAAATGGGCGCTCTTTTAGCCGGTGTCCTTTTAGCTTCTTCTCCATACCAACGGGAAATAGCTTCTCGTATTAAACCGCTCCGAGATTTTTTTCTCGTAATATTTTTTGTTTTTCTCGGTTTTAATATAAATTTAAAAAGTATCAGTTTGTATTGGAAAGAAGCTTTAGCTTTCTCCGCTTTTATTTTAATTATCAATCCGCTTATTGTTTGGGTGTTGATGAAATTTTTAGGCTACTCTAAAAAAACCAGTTTTTTCGCCGGTCTCACTGTCGCTCAAATAAGCGAATTTTCCATCATTCTTCTAATAATGGGCGCTTCCTTAGGTCATATCAGTAACGAAATAGTCGGACTCGGCACTCTAGTTGGCTTAATTACTATCGCCGTGTCTTCTTACGCGATTTCTTTTGCTGATAATATTTATAAAAAAGTAAAGCCGATTCTAGAAATTTTTTGGCTGGAAGATAATCTTGAACTTAATAACAGCGAAAAAAAATTTGACATTATTCTTTTTGGTTGCGACCGTTTAGGCGGAGATATAATGGAGAAACTTAAAAAATCAAGAGCGAATTTTTTGGTAACTGAAAACAATCCGGAAATAGTAAAAAACCTGGAAAAAAAGAAAATAAACGTAGAATTTGGCGATGCCGACGATTGGTCTTTTCTTGAAAGCCTTCCTCTTAATTATGCTAAACTTATCATTTCCACTATTCCCGATAAAGATATCAATCTGGTTCTCTTACGCTATCTTAAAAAAATAAAATCAAAATCAGCTGTCGTTTGCGTGGCTAATTTTTCAGAGCATGCTAAAAGCATCTATAAAGAAGGCGCGGCTTACGTAGTTATGCCCCATCTTTTAGGCAGAAAATATATTGCCGATCTTGTTACTCGCTTTGGTTCTGATAAAAAGAAATATGCCTCTGAAAAGAAAAAACATCTCCACGAACTAAAATTTGTTTAGCTAATCTTTTAGTTTAAATAAAATGTCCCAGTGGTTTCCCACTGGGACTATTTTTACATTCTTCAGATTCTCTCTTTTATTATTTTTAGTTCTTTAACTAAATCAATTAAAGCTTCAGCAATAGCTTTTAAAGCTAACACTTCAGCTTTTTCCATTAATGTCACATTTTCCAGTATTTCACTTTTTCTCAAACACCCATCCACTTTTTCTAATGTTTCTTCTGCGTTAACCATTTATTTTCTCCAGCTTTTTTATTTAACTCCTTTTTTATACTTCTAGTAATTTAAGATATTTTTCTTTCTTTGTCAACTAATTCTATTTGCCCATCTTTCTCATCTGTTCTACAATTTCCTTATGCCTTTTTACAATAATTACAAAAAAATTCTTTTTGACCCCAAAAGTTCTACATCCTTTAAAATCAGCCGCAGTAAAATTGATCTTTTTTTGGAATGTCCCCGCTGTTTTTATTTTGATCGCCGGCTCGGCATTAGCCGTCCGCCGGGATTTCCTTTTTCTTTAAACTCCGCCGTTGATACTCTTCTTAAAAAAGAATTTGATATTCATCGCGCTAAAGGAGAGCCGCATCCTTTAATGAAATCTTATGATATTAACGCTGTCCCTTTTAACCACGAACGAATGGATGAATGGCGTGATTCTTTAAGAAGAGGAGTGCAATTTCTTCACGAGCCCGCTAATCTTATTATCACCGGTGGTGTTGATGATATCTGGGTAAATCCTTCCGGTGAGCTTATTATTGTAGACTATAAAGCAACCAGTAAATCCGGTGAAGTTAATTTAGACGCCGAGTGGCAAAATGGCTATAAAAGACAAATGGAAGTTTATCAATGGCTTTTCCGCCGGAACAAATTTAAAGTTTCCGATACCGGCTATTTTGTTTACGTTAACGGTAAAACAGACCGTGAAGCTTTTGATGCCCGCTTGGAATTTGATGTTAAAATAATTCCTTATACTGGAAATGATGATTGGATTGAACCAGTCATCTTAAAACTAAAAAAATGTCTGGAAGGAAATCTTCCTCTTCCGTCGGATACTTGCGAGTATTGTTCTTATCGCGCCAAAGCTCATCAAGCCGAAAAACAAAAAACCTCACTTTTTTAATTTTTTCCGCTCGCCGCTTTTTCTGCTATAATTTAAAAGTGATTACTAATTTTAAAGAATTAGCGACAACTCCTTTAAGGGAGAAAGCCTTAAAAATAATCAACGCCGCCTACGACGGCATTGATATTAAAAAACTTACTACTGAAAGGATCTGTCTTATCGGCGATGAACTTCATATTTTAGAAAATAAATATAATCTTAAAGAATATTTTCGTGTTTTTATTGTTGGCTTTGGTAAAGGCTCCGCTGATCTTGCTTTTTCTTTGGGAAAAATTTTAAGCTGGCGCCTTTCAGATGGTATTGTTTTAGATGTAAGAAAACCGGCAATCCCTTGGTTTGAAACTATTCCTAATATTGAATTTTTAGTTGGTAGCCATCCTTTACCCTCATCAAAAAATATAGCAGCGGCAACAAAAATAGAAAAACTTGTTGATAATCTTACTCGCCGTGATCTCCTTATAGTTTTGATTTGCGGCGGCGGTTCTATTCTTTCCTGCTCTTCATTCCAAGAAATGTCCGATTTAATTTTTACTGATGAAATACTAACCCGCGCCGCCGCGCCCATTGAAAAAATTAATTTAGTCCGTAAACACTTTGGATTGTTTAAAGGCGGCAATTTAGCGCATCTCGCTTACCCTGCGAAAGTTGTTAGCTTAATAGTAAACGATGTGCCGTCGGAAGACTTGTCTCTCGTTGCTAGCGGACTCACTTTTAAAGACTTAAGCACAAAAAAAGACGCGGCGACTATTCTAATGGATTATGGTTTGAATCCTTTCCGCTTTAATCTTCTAGAAACTCCGAAAGACGATATGTTTTTTTCTAATGTGGATAATCTTCTTTTTTCCTCCAATCGTGACGCGGTTTCTTTAATGAAAAAAGAAGCTGTTAATGAAGAATTTAAAGTAAAAGTGGAAACTTTAAATTTAACAGGAGAAGCAAAAGATTCTCTTTCTAAAATATATTCTTCCATTAACTCCGGCGAAGCTATTATTGCTTCCGGTGAAACTACCGTAAAAATAAAAAAATACTTTGGCAAAGGAGGACGAAACCAAGAAGCGGTGTTAGGATTTCTAAAAAGCATAAAAAACACGGGAGAAAAAAATTTTCTTGTCGCTAGTTTCACAAGCGATGCCCGCGATAACTCGGAAGCCGCCGGCGCTATCGGTGACGAAGAAGTTTTAAAAAAATCTGCTAAGCTTAATCTTAGTTTAAAAACTTTTCTTGATGACCACGACTCTTTTGATTTTTTTTCTCGCACCGGAGATTTACTTTACGCCTCCGATTCCAGTTTTAACGTTTCCGATCTGATGCTTCTTTTAAAGGAATAATTTTTCAAACCGCTTTTTAAAAATTTATTTCCTTTTATTAACTTTTAATCTAAACTATATCTATGTTCACTCTAAAATTTAAAGAAGTTGGTATTAAAGACGTTCCGGAAGTCGGCGGGAAAAATGCCTCGCTCGGCGAGATGATTAAATTTTTAAAACCGAAAGGCATTAATATTCCAGACGGCTTTATTGTTACCGCTTCCGCTTATCGCTTTTTTCTAAAACAAACCGGCTTGGATGAAAAAATAAAAGATATTCTTAAAAGCGTTAATGTAAAAAATTTAGAAGAGCTTGAAGAAAAAACCGCCGCTGTTAGAAAAATTATTAAAGAAACCGAAATGCCTTTGGAGCTTTCCGAAGAAATAATTTTAGGCTATCGTGCTATGGAAAAAGAATATGGCAACAGAGTTGATGTGGCAGTGCGTTCCAGCGCTACCGCCGAAGATCTTCCGGATGCCAGTTTTGCCGGTGAGCACGAAACTTTTTTAAATGTCCGCGGCGAAAAAGAAGTTGTCAAAAAAACCAAAGCGGCCATGGCTTCTCTTTTTACAGCTCGCGCCACTTCTTATCGTGTAGATAAAGGTTTTGATCATTTTAAAATTGCTCTTTCTGTCGGCATTCAAAAAATGGTGCGCTCCGATCTCGGTTCTTCCGGTGTTATGTTTACTCTTGATACCGAATCTGGATTCAAAGATATTATTTTAATAAATGGTGTTTTTGGCTTAGGAGAAATGATTGTACAAGGCGAAGTAACTCCTGATGAATTTCTTGTTTTTAAACCTTTTCTTTTTGATAAAAAACTAAAACCGATAATAGAAAAAAAACTGGGTGTTAAAGACCGAAAGATGGTTTATAAAAAAGGGGAGAGTAAAACTACAAAAATATCCAAAACTTCCGTTGAGGAAAAAAATAAGTTTGTTTTAAATGATGAAGAAATCTTAAAACTGGCTCACTGGGGTTTTCTTATAGAAGAGCATTACACTTCTGTAAAAAGCAAGTGGCAACCAATGGATATAGAATGGGCGAAAGACGGTAAAACTGGCGAGCTTTTTATTGTCCAAGCCAGACCGGAAACTATTCACTCCACAAGGGATTACACAAAAGTGCGCTCTTATCATCGTTTAGAAGAAGGAAAACTGATAGTTAAAGGCGCTTCTGTTGGTAGTAAAGTTGCCTCCGGTCGTGCCAAAGTCATTTTAGATGTCAAAGGAATTCACGATTTCAAAGCCGGAGAAGTTCTTGTCACCGATATGACCGATCCCGATTGGGAACCGATAATGAAAATAGCTTCCGCTATCGTTACTGACAAAGGCGGACGCACTAGCCATGCCGCTATTGTCAGTCGCGAACTTGGCATTCCTTGCGTTGTCGGTGCCGCTGGTGCTACTAAAAAAATAAAAACTGGTGATGTTATTACTATTGATACCACTGGCAGTGACGGCTTAATTTTATCTGGCGACATTAAATTTAAAATCACCGAAGTGGATATAAAAAAAGTAAAAAAGCCTAGAGTTAAAATAATGATGAATATTGCCACTCCGGAAACTGCTTTTGAAAAATCTTTCTTGCCAAATGACGGCGTCGGCTTGGGGCGGGTGGAATTTATCATTGCCGGTGATATTGGTATTCATCCAATGGCGCTTGTTAATTACAACCAGCTTGATGAAAAAATCCGCCGGGAAATTGATAAAAAAACTATCGGCTGGGAAAAGAAAACAGATTTTTATGTTGATAAACTAGCTTACGGCATTGCAAAAATTGCCGCCGCTTTCTTTCCTAAACCTGTTATTATCAGATTTTCAGACTTTAAGACTAATGAATACTCTTCACTTTTAGGCGGCGCGGAATTTGAAATTAAAGAAGAAAATCCGATGATCGGCTGGCGTGGCGCTTCTCGCTATTATCATCCGGCTTTCGCTCCCGCTTTTGCCTTAGAGTGTCAAGCTATAAAAAAAATAAGAGAAGAAATGGGATTTTCTAATGTGGAAGTAATGATTCCTTTCTGCCGCACCGTTGAAGAAGGAAAAAAAGTTTTAAAAGTTATGTCTGAAAATGGTCTTTCTGTCGGTTCACGTAATTCCACTCTTAAAGTATTAGTAATGTGCGAAATTCCCTCTAATGTAATTTTAGCGGAAGAATTTCTTAATATCTTTGACGGAATGTCTATCGGTTCAAACGATCTTACTCAACTGACTTTGGGATTGGACCGCGATGGAGGAGAAAGAATAAGAACTATTGCTAACGAAAAAGACGCCTCGGTGAAAAAACTTATTAGCGAAGTTATAAAAATAGCCAAACGCCGCAAAAAATATATCGGCATTTGCGGCCAAGCTCCAAGCGACTACCCCGACTTTATCGCATTTTTAATGAAAGAAGGAATAGAAAGTATCTCTCTTAATCCGGATTCTATAGTCCCGACAATGCTTAAACTCTCCAAATCCAAAAAATCTTAATTTACCCTGTTGAATAATTTGCTTTGCAAATTAAAAATCTGAAGATTTTTTATTTAACTGGGGTAAACTTTTCAACTTTCAACTCTTCTTTATTTGTATCATTCGCATGCATTTGTATATTAGTATCACTTTCAATTCTTTTTTTGTGTTATAATAAAAATAATGCGCCTCTCTGACGCCACCGTAAAAATAATTTTTGATTCCCGCCGGCAAGAAACTCTCACGGCGGAACTTTTTTCTGAAAATTTTTCTGCCTGCGCCTCTATTCCTTCTGGAAAAAGCCGCAGTAGTTTTGAAGCTTTTGTTTTAGCGCCTCATCGCGCTGTTGAAATTTTTAATAAAGAAGTAAAGTCGGAGCTTTTATCAAAAGATTTTCTTTTTCAGGAAGATTTTGATAATTTTCTAATTAAACTGGACGGCACAAATAATAAAAGTCGCCTTGGCAGCAATCTTATTCTTTCCCTCTCTCTCGCTTTTGCTAGATTAAAAGCAAAAGCTGAAGGCTTGGAACTTTTTGATTATATTAACAAACTTTATCGCGGCTCTTTGCATTATCTCCCGCCATCTTTTATCCCAAAACCAATCTTTAATGTTATCAACGGCGGCGCTCATGCTAAAAACAAGCTGGAATTCCAAGAATTTCAAATAATACCCCAGCACTCTTCTTTTAAAGATGGTTTTGAAGCGGCAAGAAAATTTTATAAAGAACTGGGCGAAAATCTAAATAAAGAATTTGGCAAAGAAGAAATATCTCTAGGTGATGAGGGCGGTTACTCCACTCCTTTTAGAAGTAATGACGAAGCTTTTCAAGAACTTAAACAAATATCTTCAAAATTTTTCTGGCGCACCGGTTCTTTTTCTTTTCACCTTTCTTGCGACGCCGCCGCTAACAGTTTTTTTATTAAATCAGAAAACAAGTATAAGATTAACGAAGAAAAATTTTCTCCGGAAGAACTTTACTTATACCACGAACACCTTATTCATAAATACAGCCTCATCGCTTTAGAAGACCCCTTCTGCGAAAATGCCTTTTCTGATTTTTCTAAAATTAACAAACAAAAAGGAGTTTATATTATTGCCGACGACCTCACCTCCACCAATCCCAGTCGTCTCAAAATGGCTATTAACTCCGCCTCTGCCGACGCTTTAATCATTAAACCTAATCAGATTGGCAGTTTATCCGAAACCTTGGAGGTGGCGCGTTTAGCGCATAAATCCGGTTGGCAATTAATCGTTTCCCACCGTAGCGGCGAAACCGAAGACGACTTTATAGCTGATCTCGCTGTTGGTTTGTCAGCTTGGGGCATAAAAGCCGGCGCCCCAGCCACTCCCGAACGCCTTTCTAAATATCATCGTCTCTTAGAAATAGAAAAAATAATCAGCCGGCTTTAACCAAATTATTAAAAAAAAGCGAAAAGGGTAAAAAATTAACAAGCTTTACTTAAAAAGCTTATATTTAGCTTAGATTTTTTATAATAAAAAAACAGGAGGGTATAAAAATGTGCCTTTTCCAAGTTTTAATTTTTTAAGTTTTTAGTTTAATATAGCTTTATGGAAATCATCATTGCTTTTCTTTTTCTTTTAACTGCTATTGCTTTTTTTTCTGTCTTTTTACTTTGGCGCCGCTCAAAAAACGCCTTTAATAATAACGAACAAAGTAACTCTTTTCTCCTTCTCCAAAATCAAATCAATGAAATCAGCCATCTTTTAGATGAAAGGATGAAAGACACTTCTCGGGTTATAGAAAGCCAGTTTGGGAAAAGCGCCAGCATTATCCGTGATGTTACTGAACGTCTCACTAAACTTGATGAGACTAACAAGCAAGTTGTCTCGTTTGCCGACCAGCTGAAAAATTTTGAAAATATCTTAAAAAATCCCAAACAGAGGGGAATTTTAGGCGAGTATATGTTGGAAACTGTCCTAAAAAACATTCTTCCTCCTGCCGCTTACGAAATTCAATATAAATTTACCGATGGTGAAATTGTAGATGCCGTTGTTTTTACTAAAGAAGGCATTATTCCAATTGATTCTAAATTTTCTCTTGAAAACTATAACAAGATAGTGGAAGAAAAAGACGAAACAAAAAAAGAGGAATACGAAAAAATTTTTAAAATGGATTTAAAACGCCGTATAGACGAAACTTCCAAATATATTCGCCCTAAAGAGGGAACAACAGATTTTGCTTTTATGTTTATTCCGGCGGAAGGAATTTATTATGATCTTTTAATTAACCAAGTCGGTGCTATAAAAGTAAACACTCGTGACCTTATAGAATATGCTTTCCGCGAAAGAAAAGTGATCATTGTTTCTCCTACCACTTTTTATGCCTACCTTCAGACAATTCTCCACGGCTTACGCGCCTTAAAAATAGAAGAGTCGGCCAAAGAAATCAGAAAACGAGTTGAAGATCTGGGAAGGCACTTATCGGCTTATGAAGAATACTTTCGCAAGATAGGAATAAATCTTTCCGCCGCCGTCGGCAGTTATAATTTTGCTTATAAAGAACTCGGTAAAATTGATAAAGACGTCCTTAAAATCTCCGGCGAATCCGTCGGCGTGGAAATAAAGGAAATAGAAAAACCTTCTACTGAATAAAATTTTTTATGGGTTTTTTAGAAAAAGAAAGAAAAAATAACATTAACAACCGCCGCCTCGCTGTTCTTTACGATAAAAAATGGAGAAAATTTTTAAAACGAGCGCGTCTTTTCCGTTTTATTCCTTTTGTAATAACGGTATTTGGCGCTGGCTCTATGGCTCTTGGCTCTGTTCGTAAACACTCTGACTTTGACGTTCTGATTATCGCGAAAAAAGGCCGCATTTTTACTACTCGATTTTTCTCCGTTTTGTTTTTTGACTTTTTCGGTTGGCGGCGTAAAAGCATTATTCACAAAGAAGAAGCGTCTGATAAAATATGCTTAAACCATTTTATAACTAGCTCCGTTGAAGATCCCGGTTGGCCTTATAATAATTATGGGGAAGAGCTTTATTGTTCTCTTATTCCTTTATTTGGCGCTAGAGAAGATATTAATAATTTCTTTTTTTCTTTAAAAAAAATCTCTTCCCGAGTTTCTTTTACCGAGGACTTAAGATATAGGGGAGATGGAAAAAGTTTTTTAAAATCCGCTCTTGAAAAACTCTTTTCCGGATTTTTAGGTAACACGCTGGAAAAAATTCTTAAATTTTTTCAGTTAAAACGAATAAAAAAATCCCTCTCAAAGATTTCTCTTCCTAAAAAAGCTAGAATAAAATTTTCTGACGACGTTTTAGAATTTCACCCTTTAATCAAACCATACTCTGATAAGCTGGATAAAGTATTGACTTCAAGCGAAATATCTATATAATACTGCTTGTATAAGTTAGGTCGTTAATTTTTATTTTTATATTAATAAAATATGTTTAAACCTCTTTCTAATCGGTTATTTATAGAGCCGGTCGCAGATGAAAAAAAGACCGAATCCGGCATAGTTCTTCCCGAAACTGCGGAGAAAAAGCCTATTAAGGGAAAAATCATCGCGGTTGGAGACGGAAAATTTAATGAAAAAGGGGAAAGAATTCCTCTTTCGGTAAAAGTCGGTGACACCGTTCTCTTCAAAAAATACGGTCCGGATGAAATTGAAATAGACGGAAAAAAATATTTAGTCGGAGACGAAGACGACATCTTGGCTATTATTGAATAAATTTTATAATTAAATCTTTTTTACTTTAAGATATGGCAAAAGAAATTTATTTTGGAGACCGCGCCAGGCGCAATCTCTTAAAAGGAGTTAACGCTTTAGCCGAAACAGTGAAAAGCACTCTTGGACCTCGCGGTAAAGCGGTTATTTTGGATAAAGGCTATGGCTCTCCTTTAGTTACTCACGACGGAGTAACTATCGCAAAAGAGATTGATCTTGAAGGTAAGGTAGCCAATATCGGCGCTTCTTTAGTAAAAGAAGTAGCCTCAAAAACAAATGATGTCGCCGGTGACGGCACTACCACCGCTACTGTCTTGGCGCAAGTTTTAATTAATGAAGGAATGAAAAAACTTTCCAGTGGTGTTGATTCGGTAAAAATGCATCAAGGTATTGAGAAAGCAAAAGAGATAGCGCTTAAAAAATTAAAGGAGCTTTCTAAAGAAATCAAAAACAGAGAGGAGATCGCGCAAGTTGCCACCATTTCTGCGCGAGATGAGGAAATTGGCAACCTTATCGCTGAAGTTATTGAAGAAGTTGGTAAAGACGGCGTAGTTACCGTAGAAGAATCACAAACTTTTGGTTTATCCAAAGAAATGGTTAAAGGACTTCAATTTGACCGCGGCTATGTCTCTCCTTATATGGTTACCAATCAGGAAAAAATGGAATCTGTATTAGAGGATCCTTATATCTTAGTTACCGACCAGAAAATTTCTTCTATCAGCGACCTTTTGCCTCTTTTGGAAAAAATAGTTAAAAGCGGAAAAAAAGACTTAGTTATTATTGCTGACGAAGTTGAAGGGGAAGCTCTCGCTACTTTAGTTATCAATAAAATTCGCGGCATCTTTAACGTTTTGGCTGTAAAAGCTCCCGGCTATGGAGACCGTAAAAAAGAAATGTTGCAAGACATAGCTATCGTTACCGGCGCCGAACTTATTTCTGAAGATTTAGGTAAAAAACTTGAAAATACCGACATTACCAGTTTAGGCCAAGCTCGCCGGGTTTCATCTAATAAAGATAACACCACTATTGTTGATGGTAAGGGAGATAAAGATTCCATAGAAAAAAGAGTTGCCCAGATTAGGGTGCAGATAAGCGAAACCGACTCCAGTTTTGACCGTGAAAAATTAAACGAAAGGCTTGGTAAACTTTCCGGCGGTGTAGCTGTTATTCGTGTTGGCGCGGCTACCGAAGTTGAGCAGAAAGAAAAACAACATCGCATTGAAGACGCTGTTTCTGCCACTAAAGCGGCTATTGAAGAAGGAATTGTTCCCGGAGGGGGGGTTGCTCTCGTTAGAGCCGCTAAAGAAGTTGTTAAATTCTTTTTAGAAAAACACGAAGAACTTTCTGAAGCCGAAAGAGCCGGCGCAAAGATAATGGTTAACTGCCTTTATGCTCCTTTAAAACAAATTGCCGATAACGCCGGTTTTGACGGTTCTGCCGTCTTAGCTCGCGTTTCCGAAAAAGAAGACGACTTTGGCTTTAATGCTGTTTCTGGAAAATATGAAAATATGTTCCAGTCCGGAATTGTTGATCCGACAAAAGTTACCCGTTCCGCTCTGGAAAATGCTGTTTCTGTGTCAGCTATGATTCTTATTACCGGCGCCGTAGTTTTTGAAGCTCCGAAAAAAGAAGCAGAACATAAACACGAAGGCGGCGGAATGCCAGAAATGTCCGGAATGGAAGATTACTAATTCTTTTAAGAAAAAATTCTTAAAATCAAAACCTCCTTTAAAAAGGAGGTTTTGATTTTATTTTAATAAGTTATAAAAAAAATAAAGGGGAGAAGAGACACCGGGCTGTATTGAAGAATTAGCTCTCGGCCGAGAGAGCGCAACTCTTTCTATGTCTCTTTTCCCCTCGGATCCCTTATTGGGAGAGGGAACGGGAAGATGCTTATAGGTGGGGAAAAGGAGAAGAAGATAAACGTAAAAGGCGTTGTCTTCTTAGAGCTTCTTCCCGCTCCCTGCTATTTTTAGTATAAATTCTTTTTTAAAAAAATCAAATTATCTTCCTTATATATTCTTTTAAAAACTCTTTTTTAAATTCTTTAAATTTTCCTTCCAATATTGATTTTCTTATTTTATCCATTAAATTTTGAAACCAGAAAATATTATGCACGGTTAAAAGTTTTGCTACTTCCGTTTTTCTGGGATTTTCCGATTTTATCATTTCTCTTAATTCTAAAACTGAAAAATCAAGGCAAGTTTGGCATAAACACTTTTTTTCAATTCTTTCTCCTTTTTTGAATTTCATACTTCCTCTTGTTAAATCAATTCTCCTATTTTTGGTATAAACCGATCCGTGCCTCGCTTCCCTTGTTGGAATTACACAGTCAAAAGTATCCATTCCTCTTTCTATTCCACAAAACAAATCTTCCGGCTTGCCGATACCAAGCATATGTCTTGGAAGTTCCGGTTTTTCTTCAAGAAACGGCTGTATCCAGTCTAAAACTTGAATCATATCACTGCGGTCTTTTCCAAGCGGTCCGCCAACGGCTATTCCTTGAAAATCTAAACTGTTGATAAACCTTGCCGATTCTTCTCGCAAGTCTTTAAAAAATCCTCCTTGAATTATTCCATAAAGTGCTTGTCCGCTTTTTTTTATTTTCAGGCATTTTTTTGCCCATCGGTTTGTTCTTTCTAAAGATTTTTTTGTATACTCATATTCGTGAAAAGGGGAGGTGCATTCATCAAAAGCTAAAATAATATCTGCTCCAAGTTTTTCTTGAATTTTTATTGACTCCTCCGGTCCTAAAAATTTTTTCTTTCCGCTTTCATCTTTAAAGAAAACCCCTTTTTCTGTTATTTGCGCCAGATTTTCTTCTTTTACTGTTTTTACTTTAGATTTCCCCGGAAAAAATCCAATTTTTCCTATCCCGTGCTCGCGTGAGAATCCGTAACTGAAAACCTGAAATCCTCCGCTATCCGTCATTATCAACCCTTTAAAATTCATATATTTATGCAACCCGCCGGACTTTTCCATCTCTTTTATTTTATTTGTGCGCACTCCTAAATGGTAAGTATTAGCCACCAGCGCTTTTACTTCTTTTAAAGATTTTTTATCCAAAGTTCTTATCTCTGCGTCCGTTCCCGCGAAAACATAAAGCGGTGTCTCAAATTCTCCGTATTCCGTTTTTATTATTCCTACTCTTGCGCCGCAGAATTTACTTCTTTTTTCTTCTTTAAACTCAAACATTATTTTTTAAAATATAGGCCAAATATAACACCTTTCTTTTTAAATAAAAACATTCAACAAAAATTGACAAAACATCAAAATTTTATTATACTAACACCAGCATTAAAAAAATTCCAAAGAAAGAAGGAGGATGACGATGTCACAAACATTGATCACCAGCCGAGACCCGAAAGGTCTCCACGCAGTCGGTCTCTTCGAGGCCGTCTACAACAAGTCCAAGCTCGACGAGGCACGCGCACAGCGGCTCAACGAGCGCGGTGGCGAACTGCAGGACGGGATCGCGAAGCTCATCGCTGATCTGTCCCAGTCCAACCAGTACGCCAACGAGGAAGTTCGTTCCAACTACACGTACCCGAAGGAG
>Ga0208373_1003083_pt1 | contig 16924 bp, 15 predicted proteins | sample RifOxyC2_FD_184036 | JGI IMG/M metagenome (GOLD analysis project Ga0208373, IMG submission 184036) | Soil microbial communities from Rifle, Colorado - Rifle Oxygen_injection C2 (SPAdes) | ecosystem: Environmental > Terrestrial > Deep subsurface > Rock core/Sediment | place: Rifle, Colorado...
TGGTACTCATCGACTACTTTTCACAGAGTACTATATTCATGGAGTAGCACCTGCAAATTGCCACTGCTTCACGAGTATATGGATGGATAAAGGATATCTGATAAGCATGGAGCATGTGCCTTTCGACCCGTCTTAATAGTTGATTTTCAATCGGTCTGCGGTCGTATTCTCTTTCTCCAATAACCGGATAACCTACGGACGCCGGGTGAATTCTGATCTGATGACTCCTGCCGGTTTCAATTTGCACCTCCAGATAAGATGCATTCTTACCTCTTTTTAAAAGCTTCACATGGGTTACGGCCCTTTGTTCCCGTATGGGAGTATCTATGTAAATGTTTGTCTGCTAATACTGCCCCGTACAATAGCTCTGTAAAACTTTTTGATACGTTTTTTTTAAATAAGGTTTTCATGCGCTCGAAGGCGTCCGTGTTCATTGCAAAGATTACGGCACCGGAAGTATCTCTGTCCAGCCGGTGAACCGCCTGTATGTGATTATTATGAAAACGCGTCTTGAGATTAGCCTCGAGGCTTTCATGACCGTTTGTTAATATATTTGGGGGTTTTGAGACTATGAGATAATGATCGTCTTTAAAGAGGATGCTGTCCTTTTGGAATCTTGTTCCTGTATCTCCTGAATATAAATCCGGCAGTTTGGTTTCTTCCGTAATAACTTCAATTACATCCCCTTTATTCAGTTGATACGATGCAATCCAGACACGCCTTTTGTTCACAAAAACTACCCGTTTGTCGAGAAGCTGTTTTGCCCTCTTTTTTGATAAGGTCAATTTATGTGCTATGGAATTTAATAGGGTATGCATATCTTTTTTATCAAGATAGGTAAATCTTTGTACAGGCATTTGAGGTTTTTTTAATATTTTCTCTTGTGTCTAAACAATGCGAAGCAGTATACGAAAAATTGTAATTACGGTTACTTACGGCGAAATCAGCGAGGCGGTTTACCGCATCCTCTGGATTTGTTTGTTAGACGCTAAAGAGGGGTAAAAGGTGTCAAGAGGCAAAAGAAAGAAAAGCAAGAAAACAATTTGATGTCGGGTTGAATGACTTGTTAGATAGTATTGCTTTAACCTAAAATACGTTTGGCCAAATTACGCACTCTCCTTGGAATTTCCCGGAGTTTGAACCCTAAATTAGTCCGTTGACTTGGATGTATGCCTCTTCGTCTCTCTTCAGGCCACATCTCACCGGGTAAACTATTTACGATTGGTGTGGAGAACAGCTTGTGCCGTGTCCCTTTTACGGCGACGAGCGTGTCTCTGTCCATCCGCTGCATCAGCACGGCAGGATTTTGACAGGTATAGACGGAAGTAAAACCCGCGCGAGATAATAAATTGAAAAGCGAGGGGCGGGTCAACCAGAAACTCTTTTCGTTATCGAGTGAAGACCGAAGCGATTTGAGCCTTTCTTCTTTTGTGGATTTTGATGAGTGCTCTTTATATGACCAGCCGTGATACTCTTGGCCCTGATAGATATAAGATTTATTTGCGTTTATTCCAACATGCGTGTCAATAATTGTAACTCGTTTACAAACATCTGACATTCTCTCCACAAAATGAAAGACATCCGGAGCATCCAAGTGATACAAAATACCCAGACATAAAACTACATCAAACAGCCCGTACTTTTCGACGTTGAGATTCCTAACGTCATCCTGCATAAACGTAATATTGTCCAGGGCGAGAACATCTTTAGCAAAACGTGCTTTCACCACGTTCGCTTCTCTACCCTCTATGCCAATGACTTCAGCACCGTGTCGAGCCAACTCTATTCCATAAAGTCCCTCTAAACAAGCAAGATCAAGCACCCGAAGATTATTTAGTGGCTGATTCGTTATATCTGAAATGATCTGAATAATGCGCTGAAGACGAACCCCGCGCTTTACCAGAAGTTCTTTAAATCTAGGATGATTCTGGTTATATGTGTATGTATCATCCGTCAAGTACATGTTGTGCCTTGTCCAGTCACCAAATTGCTCGACGATCTCTCGTCTTTTAATCCTTAATTGTTCTACATTCATAATGAGCTTTCAGTATATGTCATCTGCTGAAGATTTCTGGCAACTCTGATGTCATAGTCTTATGCACGAGATGATAGGAAATTGCTTTTTTAGCTTGAAATAGTATTAGACCAAAAACAAAGAAAATGTCAAGCTTTTTTAATTCCTTCAGCTAACCCAAGTTTCGAAATCAGGTGAGAAAGACTTGTAAAATCAAGGATTATATCAAGTATCCTTCACTACGAATTCCTTGATTTTTACGCCTTTTAACGTTATCATTATTTTTCTCTTTAACCATTTGGGTTACCTCCTCCTCCTCCTCCTCCTCCTCCTCCTCTTATTATTAGGTTAATTTCACTTACCCTATTATAATGAGGTAATCCTTATGGTTTCACCTTCTTTTATCTTGTACTTGTGCAAGATTCAGGTTAAATATCATAAAGGCTTTAGACCATCAATTAAGATGGTAAGTCTTCAAACCAAGAAAAGGAAACGCAAATGAAAAAAGTGCGATTTCGAAAGATAGTGTCCCGTATCAAGCGGAATGCAAAGCGATTAATCCATAAAATCCAGGGAAAGCAATACGTGCATCTGCTCCATATTGGAAAAACTGGCGGAACAGCTGTAAAGTATGCTTTGAAAAACCATTTAATAACAGATAAATATGTGATTAAACTGCATCGGCATAAAGTAAGATTGAGAGACCTTCCCAAGAACGATCTCGTTTTTTTCTTTCTGCGTGATCCAGTAAGCCGTTTTATTAGCGGTTTTTATAGTAGACAACGACAAGGACTGCCCAAGTATTTCTTTCCCTGGAGTCCAGAAGAAAATGCAGCCTTTGATTACTTTGATACCCCGAATAAGTTAGCAATTGCCCTCTCATCTGAACACAAACAGGAAAAGGCACGAGCTGAAAAGGCAATGAGGAGCATTTTCCACGTGAAGGATTCGTACTGGAAATGGTTTGATAATGAACAATACTACCATTCCAGATTGTGCGATATTTTTTTTATTGGCTTTCAGGAAAATCTTAGTGAAGATTTTGACCTCTAAAGTTAAAACTAGGCCTGCCGAAGAGCCTGGAGCTTCCTACCGATGATATTCAAGCACACAAAAATCCGGAGCATCTTGATAAGACGCTCGAAGAGAGGGCGATAGAAAATCTCAAAAATTGGTATAAACAAGACTACGCGTTTATTAATCTCTGTAAGGGTATCGCTGAACGGATAAATAAATTATCATGTGCGATTACGTTTCACTTATCAAAACCAATACGTATGAAGAAAAAATTGGCTGCTTAAAAATTTAACAAAATACTGCTATATGATAGTTTATTGGCTTGAAAGAGTGTTGTAGACTTTGAGAGTATCTTCAGCCATTTTCTTCCAGGAATACTTTTTCACTTGCTCTCGTCCTTTTTTACGTAAATCAATTTTCATTTTTTCATTTTTTATCACTGAGCTGACTTTACTGGCTATGTCTGCTACGTTATATGGATCAAAGTAGACAGCCGCCTCTTGATAAACCTCCGGTAAACTCGTTGCATTGGCGGCCACCACCGGGCAACCAACCGCCATGGCTTCCAGTCCCGGCAAGCCAAAGCCTTCTGAAAGCGAGGGAAAAACCAAACACTCCGCCTGGGAAAGAAATACTTTCAGATATTCATCAGAAACGCCCGGGACGAAAACGACACGGTTTCTTATGCCCAAATTTTTGGCTTTAGCAGTAATTCTTTGAGAAAAAACATCTCGTTTGATAATACACACCAGGGAGACCTGTGGATCAATTTTTAACAACGCCTCCATCAGCCGCTCTAAATTCTTGTGTGGGTAAGCATTTCCCAGATAAAGGATATACGGGGACTTAATCGAATAACGTCCCAGGACTTCTTTTACCATCCCTTCGCCAGGAAAAAATTTTAAAGCAAAATCATCGGCGCTTTCGTACGTGGTGACAATTTTATTTTTATCAATTTTCATTGTTTGAGAAAGCTCGTTTTTAACAAACTCCGAAGGAGTAAAAATCATTTGTGCCCTTTTGAGGGCTTGTTTGAGTATAAATGTGAAAGCCAGGTGTTTGGCCAACGGTGAATGGAGCGTGGCTGCCTGGTCTCTGAAATTAATTTTTGTAAGGTCGTGTAGGGTAACTACAAACTTGCCAGGATAAAGCAAGGGGATGTTAATTTGAGGGAAGTGCACCAGATCAAGTTTTTGCGCAAGAAGACTTGCCGGCATAACCACCTGTTCTTTCAGAGAATACCACTGAACGTCAGAGAGCACTTTGTGAAAATTTGGACATCCTGGGTTATAAAGAGAGAAATTGGCTTTCCTCAGAAAAATGAAGTAATCGTTTTTGTTGTCAAGAATTTCCAGATTTTCAATTAACTTCTCAGTGTAACGACCAATACCGGTGCCTTCCGGCCCAAGGAATCGTCCATCAATCCCTATTCTCACCTTACATCCTTTTCATCAAAAAAACTCTTCCGACACCTTCGGGTCAGGCAGTTTTGTCTTTCATTTGCTGAATATATTTTTAAGTGCCATGAAACCGGCAATAATTAACCCCAAAAGTATGAATGGAAGCAGTAAAATCCGTGCGGCCTGGCTTTTATGTTTCCGGAAATAAATCCCCAAACTCTTACTCCACATGAGTTGCCTTTTGAATGGACTCACTTGTTTGATGCTTCTGTTTAACAGATGCACCACATGCACCTGAGGGTAGTAAATTAGTTTCCAGCCCGCATCCTTTATCCTTTTTTCCAGATCGGTCTCTTCAAACCAGAGAAAGAACCGTTCGTCAAAAACACCGACTGAGTCTAGGACTTTACGTCGAATAAGTAAAGCAGACCCCATCAGATGTTCGGCTTCTTGTTCCCGGGAGTAATCAACTTTCGGGTAAACAAGGTCTTTGAAGAAAGGCAGTCGGTGTAATTTTAACAGCACCAGGATACTATCGGCGAGTCCTGGGAAATGGCCAATTTCTCTCTGGAGGGAACCATCCTCGTTGACTAATTGTGGCGCTACTATGGCAATTTTCTCTTCTTCCCCGATCTTTTTCACCAGCTTTTCCAGGTTGTCAGGAAAAATTTGGACATCGGGGTTTAAGAGGAAAACAAATTTCCCCGTTGCTTGTTTGAGTGCCTGATTGTTCGCTGCCCCAAATCCAACATTTTCCTTGTTTTCGATGAGAATTACCTGAGGGAACTGTTTAATAATTTCTACACTTCTATCAGACGAATGATTATCAACAACAATAACCTCCCAGGGTTTGTTAAATTTGCTCTCAAAAACACTCTTCAAACACTTACTAACGAACTCTGCGCCATTCCAATTGACAATAATGATCGAAAGTTCGAATTTCTTTTCTGCCATAGAAAGTTAAATTAAAGGACCTTTTTTAGTTTTACCAGGAGGTAAAAAGTCAGGAGAAGGTAAGCAAGACTTGCAAACAAAAACCCAGGCTGAATACGAGTGGTAAGCGGTGTGAAAAAAAACAGCAGTTGAGTTACCTCCACGGTAGTAAAAAACGAGGCTAAACGGCGTTGGTTTAAGAGCGCTTTTGTTTTGCCAAAGATATTCCTGACTGATAAAGTTACTGAACTTTTATCCTCTATTTTTAAATAAAGAGAAATAAAATTAATAAAATTATCAAAAAAAATGATAAAAAATCCCCACATAAGTATTTCGTAATTGTCAGAGAGGCGAAACTGTCCAAACATTAGCCCCCCGAGAAGCAGAAAAAACCCAAGCCTGTCAAATAGAAAATCAATAATCTCGCCTTGCTTGCTTCCCAAACCTTTAAGACGGGCTAGTTTTCCATCCACGCAATCAAAAATAAAACCAATCTCAAAGAGGAGTGTTCCTAAAGCAAGTGATATTGGGGTTGCCTGGTAAAAAAGGAAGGCTGCTGCGAATGAAAGGGTAAAAGCGAAGACAGTGACAATGTTGGGAGTAATATTCGTGTAATTGGCTAAAAACAGGGTAAGACGTCCCGCAATAGGGTCGGCAATGGCAACTGTCCACCAGGCATCAACAGGCTTAAAAGTTTTCTTGACGTCTGTATAGTTATAGCGCACTAGAAATCTTCCAGGAGTTTGTTGATAAAGGTATCGGTCAATTTTAATTTACTCAAAAGGGTGTAGCGGTCGCGTATGGTAGGTGCAATTTTAATTGCTTCAGCTAACTCTTTTTTACCAAAACCAAACTCCTCCAAAGTCGTTGGCAAGCCTACTTTTTTATAAAAAACAAAATAACTGTGTAAATCTTTACCTCGCGCCTTTTCCATGAGCAGAGTGGCAAAGGCCACCTGAATGCCGTGCGACTGTGATCTTTCAGGATACAGATGGTTGAGGGCATTGGAAATCATATGCTCACTTCCGGAGGCGGGGCGGGAGGATTCTGCAATTTCCATAGCTAACCCTGAAACTACCAAAGAATAAGCAAGTCTCTTAAGGAAATTATATTCAGTAATGTCTTTGAAATTAAGATTAAGAATAGTTTCCGTAGAAAGGTGTGAGAGGGTATAAGCAAAATCGTTGATGTGCTCCGAAGTGTCTTCTTTCGCTAACTTCCAGTCTTCAAGGGCAGAAATATTGGAAACAACGTCACCAATCCCCGAAATAGTAGTCTCGGGAGGCGCTTGCTGTACCAGAGGGATATCAATAATTACTCCAAGGGGAATATTAGCCCCCACGCTCCTTTTACGGCCGTCCTCCTGAGTAATTGAAGCAACTGGCGAATAAATGCCATCATTGGAAAGAGCAGTAGGTATAGCCAGATAATTCAAACCAACTTCCGTAGTGGCAGATTTAGTTACATCAACTACTTTACCACCACCAAAGGCAACCACCAAAGAGTTTTTGGGATACTTTTTCAACTTGGCAACAAGCTCTTTAACATTTTTGGTATCGGAATGAGTAATGTACAAAACATCATTAAAATCACTTTTTTTGAAAAGTTTTTGGTATTTCTTCCAAATAGCCTTGGTGGTAACTAAGATTTTGGTTTCAAAACCGAGGTTGTGATGCAAAAGGATGTTGTGCAGATTGTTCACCCGGTTGTTGCCAACTTCTAAAATGATCGGTAGATTTGCAATACGTGAAAGTAACATTTACTTAAAGGATTCCTTTATGAGTTTGCGGGCAGTAGCAAGATCTTCGTGGTTATCAACTTCTATCCACTTTTTGCCTTTCGTGGATAAGACTTTAAATGGAATCTGGGCAAAGAGCAGGTCGTATCCGTTTTCATAGAAAAGATGAGGAGTTTCGGCAACTACTTTTTGCAGGGCTTTTTTTAAAGCGGGAAGCATGTCTTTGTGCAAAATGGAAATACCAATGTATTCACCAAAGGATTCATCAATGGCTAAGGCTTTGTTAATCTTTGTAACGTATCCATCTTTTACAAAAACTTTCATTGATTCTTCAGTTAACTGCTTGTAATCGTCAATTACTAAACTTGTATCGAACTTATCAACTACTTCATCCAGAATTACCGGGTCGTAAACCACATCAGAGTTAATAAGCAGCACGTGGTCATCAAGATGATCAATGGCCAATAAAACCGAACTACAATTGTTTTTCTTTTCAAAATCCGGATTAAAGATAATGGTGTATTTAAAATCCAGTTTCCTGGAAAGGGATTCGGTCTCTTCTTTCAGGAACTCGTGTCCGTGTCCTGAAACAACGACAAAATCCCTAAAACCACGACTTGTCAGCGATTCCAGGGAATGTTCCATAATAGATTTTCCACCTAAATCAATTAGGGTCTTGGTTTTTTTATTTGTCAGGGGGCGAAGCCGGTTGGCAAGTCCGGCGGCTAGAAATAGTACTTTCATGTTTTAATTATATAATTATAGTTTGTTGACTTCAAGGAAATCCTAAAGTCACCTAATCTATCAGTCAATATTAGGAAAATCCCTTTCCTTATTTGAAGAAATATTGTAAAGGTGACGCAGGGACATTATACTTTTGAGTACGGTAAGGAATGCCAGCGCAGCGACTGCCAGCACCAGACCCCAGAAAACTTGGTTAAGGGTGGTGGAGACAAAAAACAGCAGCACCCTGGTTTCAATTGTTGTAGGAAAGCTTGTCAGCCGGTTTTTAACCATCCAGCGTTTGATAAAGGACTTCCAGGTGCTATGGGTTTCTGCATATTTGGTCAGAATTTTCTCAATTTCCTTTTTCGTATGCTTACCAGGAATCCTGCCCTCTTTTTCCGCAACCAAATTTTGCATATGGAACGAGGTTGTGCGATGGAATGCGTCTGCAAAAACGTAGGTCATCCCCAGCATCCAAAAATCCGTATTGCCTGTACGCTGACACTGGCTCCAAATTAAGGCAAAAAGGGCAGCAAACTGTACTAACCTGTCCTGAATAAAATCCCAGTAAGCTCCGAATTTGGTTCCCGCTTTCTTCAAACGCGCAATCTTGCCATCCACGCAATCAAAGACAAAAGACAGTTCCATGACTATTGCGCCCAGCACAAGGTGCATGTAATCGCCTTTCAGGAAGAAATAGGCGCTTAACAACCCAAAGATTAAGGAAAAGAGGGTAATCTGGTTGGGGGTAAGGCCCGTGTAATTGGCAAAAAGATAGGTAAGTCGAAGGGCAATTGGATCAATAACTTTGACTGTCCACCAGGCATCTATGCGCTTAGCCGAATCTTTAACTTCTTCAAAAGAATAGCAGTTATTCATACCTTTTTAAACTTACCTCAAAAGTTTTCCAGATAGCTTTTCCCAAAATCTATCAATGTAAAATTTACCGTTTAATTTTAATAAAACACCGTTACAAATTATCACAAAAAATTACATATCTTCGTCGTCAAGCAAATCTTCACCATCATCTTCCCTGTATCTTTTATCCTGACCGCCATTCGGGGTTTGATTTGAAATATGAGAAATTGTTTGCCGGTGTTCTTCAAACCACTTAACAGTTCCCAGTCCTGCAATACTATCGCCTGAAAGTACGGCAATCACGTCCTCTCCGTATCTCCCCAGCGTATGGGCATACTGATGAAAAACGATTACCAGGATTCTGTCGGAAAGACGATTCATGAAAAATTGTAACGTCCTGTCTGAAAGATGCCGCACCGCGTTCTCTTCCAGCATTACCCAACAGTGTTTGGAATGTACTGCGCCAAATAAGGCTAACGCCACCTTCAGATCAACGTCTGCTTGTTCCCACTTTTCACGCGGGATAGGTTTTTCCAGATCGCACGGGAGTTGTTTTTCAAACTTGTCCCATAATGCCGCTTCTTCAAGCTCTTTTTGCACATGAGAAAGGGAATAACCGGCGGGAAGACATAAAAACCCTCTCAAGGAACTATACGCATTTCCATAATCCACCGCCATGAACCACACCGATTCCAGCGCACTCCTTGACTCCCGTTCCGAATGTCCAAACAGACAACCGAATACAAATTCCAGGGAATAGCGGTTCAGCTTAACCGGACTGACTAATCCGAGTTTGCTTCCCTTCGACAACTGCCAGGTTTTTAAGGAATTTTCCGTAGAGTTAGCAGCCTGTATCGTATAGCTTACCGTGTCTGATGTGCGGATTTCCCGTGGCGTTTCTGTGTTCTGCAGGAACAGGAAATACCTTTTTATCTGTGGATAAAATCTGTTGATATTCGTAATTTGCCGGCTTAACTGTCTCAGGTTAACCAATACATATCGTAATGCAATCAGATAAATAACCAGGCTGCTCCAGTTGTCTGCCTTGAAAATAATGCGGGTTCCCATAATTAAGAGGAGCATGAAAATGGCAATTGCAAATAATATATTGCTGACAAAGTTACTGGTCTCCAGGACTTTTAGACGTCCCGTGTAAGCGTCCAGGTACCGTTTAATCTTGTCTGAAGAAAAAAGCGCGTTTTCAAACCACGATTCATTTTCAGGCAAAGGATTCGACAGATTCTTCTGTCGTTGAATAATTTGATTATATTCGATTACATAATCTCTTATGTAATTTTCCATGCGGGTAGAGTTTTTCACGCCAACAATGTTTATTTTGTACTGAAAAAACGAGGCGATGCCAAAAAAACCAAGCATTAGGCATGTTAAGAAAATGTTGGTATAAAACAGAGTGCCGATGGATACTAATAAGGTTATTGTAGGCACAACAATGGCTAAAATTATTCCCAGTACCCGGCTGTTGTATCGTGAGTTTATCCGTACAAGCCTGGAAATAATTCTGTCACTATGAAAACCTTGCTCCGGCGGCATCCATACTTTAGTACTGGAACCAAATACGGAAAAAATCCTTTTTGCGCAAAACTCTTCGTATTTCCGCATTAATGCGATGGTTTTTGCTTTTGAGAAGTAGATTAACCATGCAGACAGCAAAAGCAAGGGCAAGACGACCATCCCTAAAAGGAAAAGGAGCGCCATTGAAGTCCGCGCCTGGAATTCGAGTCCTAACAATTTAATAATTCCGCCTTTTTCCATGCTATGCGCGTAATAGAGGGCGAGGCCGATAGTCAATAGTTGGAAAGAAGCGCCCAGAAAGCCCGTCAGGAGAATAACGAATGACTCCTTCTTAAATCTCCAGACCGAATCAGCGGCTATCACCTTAAGGGTAGCGCTATATTGACGAATCGTTTCGAAAAATTTATTCAAATCGTTTTCTTCTTTCTGCCGTAAAAAAATTCCCATTCTTGAATTTGTGTTTAATTTCCGGCATCTGCCTTTTCACAACCGAGGAGGTTCTTTTAACATGTTGTCGCAGACCGTTCCGTTTCCTGATAATTCTACCGGTGTGTAGCGCCTGTGAATTTCAATGATTCTCATTTTTCCCAGCCAAAGTTTGTTCCCAGATACTCATATAATCTGTGGTTATGCGGCTCAAAATAATTGAGCAAACGGCTTCGTATGGCAGGATCCATTTTTTGATAAGAGCCGACATTGGCTTTTTTGAAATCCCTGGGTTGCCATCCCGGCAAGCCTAAGAATTGCAATACTTTTTCCATGGTGACTTGTGAATCCTTAAAAAAGTCCTCACTTTTCAAAATAAGCACCTGGCTCTTGTTAAAATAGGTGTATACTCGCTTTAGTTGATCAACGTATATTCCCCGCAAAAGGTATGCATAACAGTTGTAATTCCGGCTTTCGTAATGGTCATCCTTTATAATTTTGTCAACTTCCCCCCGAAGCCTTTCTCCTTCCATTTTTACGGCGTCTTCGAAAGATAGCGTTTCTCGCCCCCTTTTAACTTCATGGTTATAGTGAGAATATGCCCTGTCAACAGGGTTCCTCAGGAGAACGATTAATTTAACTCCTGGCAGCAGTTCTGAAATTCTTCTGGGCGCATGCGGATGAAACAGGTAAAACGGGCTTGCCTCGCCTGTAAGAAAATCATTTCTCCGGATACAGGTAATATAATATTTATACAGGAAAGTAGGGAAATGCGCCTTATACCAACCGGCACCTCTTTGAAAATAATTACGACCATTATCAAAAAAATGTACTTCTTTAATGAATGCGGAAATAATTGATGGGTGTTTGACTAAATTCCTGTAAAGGGAAGTTGTTCCACATTTTTGAGCTCCAATTATAAGAAAATCAGGCAATACTCTCAAATGGCAGGTTGATCGTTTATAAAGATACTTACCTTTTTTAATAATTTTTTTTGTTATCTTTTTCACCTGAAAATCCACACACAGACTATTTAAGAATGTTGTTGTTTTATTTATCCCATCCAAAGTTAATGCCCAGGTAATCATACAGCCTCTGATTATGAGGTTCGAAATAACGGAGTAACTGGCTTCTCATGGCAGGATCCATTTTTTGATAAGAACCGACATTGGCTTTTTTGAAATCCCTGGGTTGCCATCCCGGCAAGCCTAAGAATTGCAATACTTTTTCCATGGCGACTTGTGAATCCTTAAAAAAGTCCTCACTTTTCAAAATAAGCACCTGTCTCTTGTTAAAATAGGTGTGTACTCGCTTTAGTTGATCAACGTATATTCCCCGCAAAAGGTATGAATTATGGTTGTACGTCCAGCTTGTGTAATGCTCGTCATTTATCATTTTGTCAAACTCCCCGCGAAGCCTCTCATCTTCCATTCTTATGGCGTCTTCGAAGGACACTGTTTCACACCCCCTTTCGACTTCATGGTGATAGTGGGAATACGCCCTGTCAACAGGGTTTCTCAGGATAACGATTAATTTAACTCCTGGCAGCAGTTCTGAAATTCTTCTGGGTGCATGCGGATGAAACAGGTAAAATGGACTCGCCTCGCCAGTAAGAAAATCATTTCTCCGGATATTGGTAATATAATATTTATACAGGAAAGTAGGAAAATGCGCTTTATACCAGCCGACGCCTTTTTGAAAGTAATTGCGCTGATTATTAAAAAAATGTACCTCTTTAATGAATGCGGGAATAATTGATGGGTGTTTGACTAAATTCCTGTAAAGAGAAGTTGTTCCACATTTTTGAGCTCCGATTATGATAAAATCAGGCAATACTCTCAAATGGCAGGTTGATAGTCTATAAAGAGGGACTTTTTTTTTATTAATTTTCTTTGTGGCTTTTTTCATCACAACCTTCTCCTGTTGAATTTATATAACAACGCACAGTATACGTAATCTGCTAATTTTTATAAATTTAATGTCGTGCGAATTCTTCTGTAATTTGCCTTTTTATCCGGCTTAGGAATTCGATTTTTCTGCTTCCCGGAATGCCGTCATGCCGCCGTTCATATTGAAGACATTTCTGAACCCTGCCTGCAGTAAAATAGCCGCCGCAGTATGCGCGCGGCCTCCGCTGCGGCATACGGTAATAATTTCCTTCTCTCTGTATTTTTCTAATTCGGATAACCGCTGCGATATTTGTCCGACAGGTATGTGTACGACACCGGGAATAACGCCCAACTCGCCCTTCAGTTCCGCGGGTTCTCTAACGTCCAGTATTACTGTACCGTCTACCAGATTACCCTTGATACGGCGTTTGACTTCTGCTACTGAAATAGTCGGAACTTGTTGCTCATTAACACCTGGTGACATTGTTCCCTTTATCTCACAGGCTGGTGCGTCTACAGGTATCCACGCAGCCTTGGGATCTCGTGCACAGGCATAATTAGCTTCCAGGACATCTTTCATCCAATCGGCAGCCCCTAATTTCATATCGGTGAGCCATTTGATGTATGCATCTTTCGAACGGCGTTGTAAATTCGGATTGCGTTTCTTTTGTTCCCCCAAACTGGAAGGCTCACGCCCACGATATTCATGGGCAGGATATACAATCAAATGATCAGGCAATTTCATGATTTTCTGCAGAGATTCCCAGTGTTCGCCGGGGTCTCCACCGGGTAAATCTGTACGGCCCGCCCCACCATCATCTAAAAATAATGTATCGCCTGTTAGAATACGATCTGAAAAAACCAAGCACATGCTATCCTTGGTATGACCCGGTGTATGCATGACCTTAACAGGCATATCGCTCAGATGACAGTCAAATCCATCCGGGACGTGGAAGGCCACACATCGTACAGGTGATTCCTGATGCATGACGTATACAGCGCCCGTCCGGTCGGCCAATGCTCCTGCCCCTGAAATGTGGTCTGCGTGGGTGTGGGTATCCAGCACATGAGTCAGTTTCAGACCCTCATTCTTAATAAAGGTCACATATTCATTCACATGCTCCAGCACGGGGTCTACCACAATCACCTCTTTTGTGTTTTCCGAACCAATAAGGTAGGTTTTACAGGAAACCTTATTTAATTGTTTGAATATCATTTTATTTCTCATCTATTCTCTCCTTCATAAGAAATTTATACTCCTAATTGTAATTACTCACCGATGCTTGTCAATGCTTTATTTTATCACAAGTCCGGCGACTTTATAAACGGGTGTAAACAACCTCTCTGCCTTTTATAGTATTACCCTGTAAAAACTTCTTTTCCCCATTCCCCTTTTTCACGAGGACGAGTTTTACGAGGACAAGTTTCTGTAAGTTTTTAGAAATAGTAATTCTTATTTGACCTTGTTACCAATTATTGTGCTTTATTCTTGACATAAATTTTCTATAATATTAGTATAATAAACTTTGGTATGTCCAATAGTTACAACTAAATTTATAAGCTAAATAAATTTATGACGCAAAAGAGAAATAATATTCTCGTTATCGATGATGATAAGCTCATGAGGGTATCATTAAAAAGTCTATTGGAAGAAAATGGATACCTGGTCTATACGGTGTCTAACGGAGACGAGGCCGTTCAAACTCTGGACAAAAACAGCGTGGATTTAGTTCTGTTCGATCTGAGACTGTACGATGACAGGGAGCTTTCGTTAGTAAACAAAATTAAAGAAGCATCGCCGAATACCCTTATACTCACCATGATTGACCAAAGTAAAATTAAGACGGTAATCAATAGCTTGTGCTTAGATACCGTTGACTACATGCTGAAACCTTTCGATCCTGATTATTTAAAGAAAACCGTCGAAAAAGCCCTTTATAAGCAGCAACTGGAAGCAAGCCTTAAAAAATCACTGGTAGAGAAGGAGATTATTAACAACATCAATAAAGCTATAGCCACCAGTTTGGATATCCGGGAAGTCTTTCCAAATATATGCGATGAATTAAAGAAGGTTATTTCATTTGATCGTGCTTGCTTAATCATTTCAAATGAACAGGGGCAATGGTTTCAGGTGTTTGCGTTGACGAAAACGTATAACTTTAGCGAGATTAATGAGGGCGGATCTTTTCCACTGTCTGGCAGCCTCCTTGAAGAAGTTGTCAAGACCGGAGAACCTGTCATAGCCAATAATACGGGAAAAGGTCGTTTTTGGACAGACAATGTATTACTGAAAGAAGGAATACACTCTCGACTCGGGTTCCCGCTCACATACAAGGGCAAGGTGCTCGGCGCGATTACCTTTGGCAGTGAAAAAACGAACAGTTTCAATGAACACTCCTATTATTATCTCTGGCAGATAGCCCCACAACTTGCCATTGCCCTTGAAAACACAAAGCTGTTTAGCCGCATTAAAGCCTCGGAAGAACGCTACAAGACATTATTCAACAATGCTGCAGATTCCATGATGATGCTGGATCTTAACGGAAAGATTCTTACCATAAACCAGCGTGAAGAAGAAATTATCGGTTACAAAATGGAAGAACTTATCGGGAAGTATATTTACGATTTCTTGCCCAGGACGTCCAAGAAATCTATTTTGAAACTTCTGGAGATAACGGTTAACGCAAAAGTTCAAACTACCGAAATCGAAGTCATCAGTAAAAACCAGCAACTTTTAGTTATGGAATTAGACCTTTCGGTGGTAAAAGAAGAAAACAATGTTTTATATATATTGGTACACTTCAGGGATATAACGAAAAGAAAAAATCTCGAACTGGAATTGAAAGAAGAGAAAAACAAATTGGATAATATCGTGAGTGAAATAGGCGCTGATCTCTTAGTTATTGACAGGAATAACAAAATATGCTGGGCAAATAAACGACTCATCGAAAATCATCCCCTGGGAAGGAACATCTTAAATCGTACGTGTTTTGATACGTATTGTCACTTTAAATCCGCCCCCACTGATTGTCCCTCCACCAAGGTATTTAAAACGGGAAAAATAAATCAAACGGAACATGTCGTTTATAACAAGCATAAAAAAATTTTTTACAATGCGATCAGTTCTCCCATTTTTGATAAAGAAGGGAATGTGGTGCAGGTGCTGGAATTAATTCAGGACATTACAGAAAAGAAGCAAGCGGAGGAAAAACAAAAAAAGCTCCAACAGCAATTGGTTCATTCTGACAGATTAATTTCCCTGGGACGACTTGCAGCCGGTGTGGCTCATGAAGTTAATACGCCTCTTGCTATACTTTCGGGTATGATACAGGGTTTTCTCGAAAGAAATAATACGTTCACAAGGGAGACCGTAAAAGAATTCAGGACTATGCAAAAGGTAACAAAACGTATTGAAAAAACGGTAGATTCGTTATTAGACCTATCGCACTCCGAGGGAAACGAGTATCCGAAACCTATTAATATTAATGAATTAATTAAAAACACTATCTCCCTTATTATCGAACAGTTTACAGCAAAAAACAAAAACATTACCTTAAAACTCTCTTCACGATTACCTAAAATCAAAGGATTTGTTGAACAATTGCAGCAGGTATTTATGAATTTACTCATTAATGCTGACGATGCGACTTCGGATGGCGATACCATTTCAATTTCCACCGCTCAAAAAGACAAAAATTCCATCTCCATCGGTTTTAAAGACACGGGGATTGGTATTCACAGGGATTATCTGTCTAAAATCTTTGATCCATTCTTTACAACGAAAGAAGTGGGCAAAGGAACGGGACTTGGCTTATCTATTACGTATGGAATTATAGAAAGACATTGTGGTACGATTCATGTCAAAAGCAAAGTAGGTAGTGGTACTACCTTTGATATCAATTTACCCATAGATTTTGGAAAGGCGATAGCCCATGGATAGAGGAATAAAAATATTAGTCGTAGATGATGACAAGGACTATAATTTGTATTTAACTAAATTTTTGTCTGATGAGGGGTATATAACCAAAGGCATTACAAAACCGATGGATACACTGCCCACATTGGAACAGGAAAAGTTTCACATTGTCATTCTAGATCTAAAAATGCCGCAAATAAGTGGTACGGAATTACTCAAAGAAATAAAATCGAAGTATCCGAATATTTGCGTTATTATATTAACGGGGTATCCTTCTTTTAAAACAGCCGTTGAGACGATGAAACTTGATGCATTTGACTACTTAAAAAAGCCATTTGATTTAAATGATTTACGAAGGGCGCTCAACAATGCGCAAAAAACGTATTGCCTTATTGGAAGCTCAAAGGATAAGCTCAAGAGTTCCGTGGGAAAGAAACTTAAATTTTTAAGAAAGAGTAAAAAAATCACGCAGAA
>Ga0208373_1003085_pt1 | contig 16921 bp, 10 predicted proteins | sample RifOxyC2_FD_184036 | JGI IMG/M metagenome (GOLD analysis project Ga0208373, IMG submission 184036) | Soil microbial communities from Rifle, Colorado - Rifle Oxygen_injection C2 (SPAdes) | ecosystem: Environmental > Terrestrial > Deep subsurface > Rock core/Sediment | place: Rifle, Colorado...
GTCGGTTAAACTTTGCCGCGACTTTTTCTAAAACAAAGTTGCAGTGGTGTGCCGTGCCGAACGAAGAAGAGATGCGTGAGCTTGGGACGGTTGACGGAACGAATCCGTTTTTCCTTGCCACAAACCAGCGCGTGCAAATGATTATTGATGCAAAGTTACTTGAACAGAAAAACATCGTTGTTCTCCTTGGCGATCATCGCGCAATAAAAACAACCCTGAATCACTTCATGGTCGGAACGATGCCGAAAGTACAAGGCGGGATTTCACTTCCAAAGAAGTTTGACTAACTACCGATTGCACTGAGGACTCGATATCAAAATGGTATATCCTCAAGCATAATTTCATCGTCTGGGGTGACGCTACTCATTCCATCTTTTAATATCGAGGGAAGCGGAGTGGAAAGACCAGATATCTGGGTCACAAGGTCATTTACCCAAGCAGGAACCTGCACCTTTTTCGTTATATTTTCTTTAATTTCTATAAACAGCTGGATTCCTTTCTTGGCGGTTACAAATCCAAGATGATTCTCAAATTCTTTTTCAAATCCAAGATAACGATCGTGAACAGTTCCATCCGGCCAATTTGCTGAAGCCCCGAAAATGCCGAGTATTGCCTTATTCTTATCTTTTGTTTTAGTTTCGTCTTTTGTGCCCACATGCTGTTTGTCACCATCAAAGATGACATAGCAAGGGATTCCAAACTCATTGTATAGCCTAAAGAAACGATCTATCTCGCCTTTATTGCCACAACGAACAATGGAAATGCCTTCACGAATATGATCAAAACCGACTAAATCGAAAAAGTACGGCAAGGCAAGTATCTCTGACTGACCTTCCACTAAAATGATCTTCTTCGCAAAAAACGCTTCGTTTGCCTTTTGTGAGTCGCCAGTATTTTCATAGGCATTTTTAAAATGAAGTAAAACACTTTCCTCATCGGAAGTGATGCCTATTCGTATACCTAGATCATCCACAAAATCCTTAACGGTTGCAGTTTTGCAGTACGTCCCCTCATCCTTGTCCTTTCGTATAAGATGTATTTCGTCGAAATGATCTGTTCGAAGGAAGTTGGGTGAATGCGTTGTATAAAATATCTGCAATCCTTCATTAACCACCTCTCCAGACAGTGGATCGACTTCATCCTCCGTCATTTCTCGAAGCATGTTGTAAAAGTTTCTTTGTGCTTGTGGGTGTAAGAATAGTTCAGGTTCATCTAGAAATATCGGTGTCTTATTCGGCAGATGCAATGATGCGTATGCTTTTAATACCGCAATCGTGATCGATGCCTGAACGCCCATTCCAAGAGTTGATGCTTGAAACTGCATGTCCATTTCCACCTCTTTTACCAAAAGTTGAAGAGTTCGATAAAAATTCCATGGATCATACATGGAAAGATCGATTGAGAATTCATCGGGACTTTTATTTAACTGACGCGCACTTTCTGTTTGCAAGACTTTTAAAAACTTGTCCATGTGTCCATCCCTGCTTGAGGGCGATGTCCTGCCAACAGAAAACAGAATATCGTCCCGTATCCCCTCAAGGCGTTCTTTTAGTACATCTTTTTTAGATTTTAAAACGCCATTCACCTCCATCGTTTCTTTCAAAAAAGCTTCGTTCATCTGCTGTAGAATTCTTCCCAACAAAGACCATTTGTTAGATGGGAGATAGTCTTGGATTTCACGGTCTACTCCCAAATATGCTGAAGAATACTTTTCACGATCTTCGCCCTTAATGTATCCTCCTGATAAATTTAAACCAGATTTTTGATTTCTATAGGAGTCCTGCCATGATTCTGCCAATTCCAAATATTCGTTGTCGTCATAATCCAGTCTAATGCGAACTCTATTCTCAGGGTCGCCCTGCCAATGATCGAGATCAGTCATTGAATTAAACGATGGGTATGATGGACCAAGTAACCAATTAATCGCGTTGAAAATGTTTGTTTTTCCAACGCTGTTTTCTCCGATAAAAACATTCAAACCTTTATTCGGAACGAGATCGAACTTCTTGATACTCCTATAATTTTCTATGGCAATCTTCTCAATTTTCATATCCACTATGTCTTTTCGATAACAGCAAGAAACTTTCGATAGATCGCGATCATAGCGTAAGTATCGAGTCCGCAATACGCGAGCATGTCTTTTTTGAGTTGTTCTCTTGTTTCTGACGGGATCGTCGGATCAGTGAGCGTTGCCCAGCTTGCCGATGCTGTACAGCCCTCATGAATTGCAAGATCGTTATAGGAAAGCTCGGGGCACATGACCGGAAGCACCTTCTTGATAGATGCGCTGCCACCGAATCGTGAATCAACGTAATAACCCTTTTTCACGATCATCATCAAATCGTACATGCGGTCATTAATACTCGCCATGAAGTCCGCAAACTCGGGTAGATGCTCACCGATCTCCGCATTGCGTGATGCCTCAAAGCGAGCGTTCCAAACGATAACGCTTCCTGTATCTCCAATGTGGTTCTTGAGCGATGTGGCAATTTCTTGAGCAGGATCGATCATTTTCTCGGTAAGATATTCGTAATGCTCAGGTTCTGCATCGAGTTCGCGTACAACATGGACGGAGTATTGAAAAACCATTTGCTGGTACGGTCGGTAGCCATCAAAAATTGGCACGGCGGGAAAAAATGTTTCGTAGTCCAAGAAATAGAGCGGATACTGGAGACTATCAAGTTCGGATTTGATCGTTTCTTTATCAACCAAAAGAGTCGGCTCTGCTTTTGTTCCCGGAAGTTTTATGTCCCCAAGTTCCGCCATGTTGTCATCAGGTACTTGCTCTGGCTTCAAAAATCCTCGTTCAAGAAACGCGGTGAGTTTTTCTTTGGAAAGTGAGGTAGCAATAGAGTAAATGTGATCATCTTTCAGCTCGGAAAAATAACATGCAAGAAATTCGCATTCGGCTGGATTACTACATGAGACAACATGAAGCATCCCAGGAACCTTGTTCCAATCCAGTACAGTAAGTGCTCGGGGAATTTCTTTCTTTGCCATCGGCATGGCGTTTGCGACTTCGTGCGTGATATCGACCTTCGTGAAAAGTTGCTGTGGGTCGATCTCGCCGTGTCGGACGTACTGATTATTGATGTGAACGAGGAATGTGCGGGAAACACGAATACCAGCTTCTTCGATGCAGATGCGTTGGAATGCAACGTCGATAATGTGATCTTCCTTCACGTCGGTGGAACTCTTCACTTCGTAGATGTCCCATGTGCCATCATTGTTTTTCACGAGAATATCCGAGCGACAAGAAATTGTGCTCGTCATGAACGTCGGCTGAAGCAAGGCAGTTGCACCGCTCGCAATCGCCTTTTTTGTATTCACTGCCGCAGGCATACCGAAACCATCGACGTTCACTGCTCGCAGAAACAATTTTTGTGCCCAACGATCGACAACATTTCCCTCATCGAAAATTCGCTGAAGTGCGGGATCCGTTGGCGGAACCAAATCAGGGCGTTGCTTCACAAGCCATAGCTCGCAGGAGCATCGCAAGAATTGCATGAAGTTGGATTTCGAGAGCATAGGCGGCAGTACAACACTATAATAAGTCTGCGAATGTTTTATCAAATGTTACGTCAGTATGTGCAATAAGAACGTACGCCCATTTCTTTCCGCGATTCTCTGCATTGAATTTCGAAGCCGTGGCACAAAACTTTTGACCAGCTTCCGCCTTCTCTTGTACGTCGATGCTTTCAACCTGATTTTCAGCTTTAACCTCCACCACATAAATGGAATCCCCAGTTTCTACAACAAAGTCCGGAATGTATCGCTGTGAGTTGTGGTTCCAATAGATTGAGAATTGAGATTGTGCAGGACGCAGCCACCGCAAGACTTCTTTGTCCCTATCGATAATCGTTGCAAAATCTTTTTCTGCTTTCGAATCAAACTTATAAAGTGCATGGCAAGCCTTCGTAAATCCACCAAAAACCTTCGACGGAATTGATTGCGTCGGGGTAATGGTTTCGGTGTGGTGGTAGATCTTATCCTGAAGATACATTGAGAAGTTATGCGGTTCAATTTTTGAGAATGGGAATACCTTCGTCACCTCAAAGCCTGCTGTTTTGAGATAAAAATGTTGTCGAAGCTGAGCTTGAATGTAGTGTGCAATATCTGACTTATGATAGATGACGATATTCCTCAAGTCGTCCGTGGTTTTATCCATCCCTAACGCAGAAATAACCTGCATTGCGAGTTTGTGCAATAAGTCAGCGTCGCGATCATAATCAATCTCTGGGAAATTGATGAGTTCGTTGATGATGATATTCTCAGGTGTATCTCGCAAGATGCCACCTTCGTTGGCTTGATGGATGCTTTCGCTTTCGTTTGTCCGCAATGTACGACGAACAATCTCTTCAGAAACAGGTTGGTAATTCAGGGTTTGAACATCGAGGTTAAAATCATGGAATCCGGCTTCAACAGGTGTGCCTTGTTGGATATGAATGCGCGGGATCGGGATGATTTTTTCAATCACATCATCAGCAACTTTTTCATAACTCTGCTTTGCCGCGGCAATAATTTGTTCCTTGAAAATATTTTGTTGTGGAGCCTCTTCAAGATGCGCGACAAGACGTTCAATAACGAGAGTTTGGATGGTTTCATTTTTGATGTCGCCAATATTTTTTACCGCATCGCCCATGGACTCCATGATCCCTGTTAAAGCCATCTTTGCCTCAAGCTCAAAACCAGCGGCTACTTTTTGTGGTGATTCTGTCATCGCGTCTACAGTCTTTTTCTCATTATCAAAATTTACTTCCATCAAAGATTTTGAAGAAATGACCGTTTGATCCGGTGGCAAAGCTAATGGATCTATCTCGATGATATTTTCGAGGCGAATAATTGAATTGGGGTCATTTGCCGCATCGATGATTGCCTGGAAACGATCGTGAGCGATGATCGTTAACGTATCGATTTTCTTGACTCCCGTGCGTTTCCCGTATGGAAGACGAAGACCGCGACCGATGGTTTGCTCGGTAAGAATGAGTGAGTTGGAAGCTCGTAACGGAACGATAGTGTAGAGGTTCGTTACGTCCCAACCTTCCTTGAGCATGTTTACGTGGATGACGATTTCGATTTTATTATCAGGACTCTCAAGATCAAGGAGACGTTGGATATTTTCTTCTTTTTCACTACCGCGTTGATTCGAGTGGATCTCCATGACCTTGCCAAGGTAACGACCAGCAAAAAAACAGTCAGACTCAATCATGGAGTGGATCTCTTGAGCGTGATCTGTATCTTTTGCTACAACCAAAATAAAGGGTTTTACTTTTCGCTGTCCGGTATCTCGGGAATAGATATCCAGCGCAACCTTCGTATCTTCATGGATTCTAACCGCATCCTCAAGTTTGATGAGATCAAGTTCGTTTGGATTATTTCTATATTGATCTGGATCAAACTTTTTACGAGTTGCAACTGCGGGATCCTTAAGAAAACCGTCGCGGAGTCCGTGTGCGAGAGAATACTCATAAACAACGTTTTTAAACTTGTTGCCCCGCGTATCGATTGGGGTAGCGGTCAGTTCCAAACCAAGAACTGGCTTTAACTCGTTGATCGCCTTAAGTCCTGCATCCGCTCGATAGTGGTGGGATTCGTCCATCAGCAATACGAGATCAGGAAGTTCCGAAAGATAGGTGAAATATGATTCACCGAGATATTCCGAAAGACGTTTGATCTTTGCTTCGTGCCCTCCACGAACTTCCGAATTGATTTGTTGAATATTAAATACATTGATCTTGATGGATTCACCAAACAGAGAACTCATCCGTGCCTCGGTGTAGTTATCGCTCGTAATAATCTTTGGGGGAGTTTGTACGAACTCAGCAATTCCACGAAAAACATATTTCGGGCTTCGTAAGTTCGAAAAATCATCAACGAGTTTGTTATAAATCGTTGTACCTGGAGCCAACACAAAAAAGTTCTTTATGCCTTTGACCAAGTAAAGATAGGTAACGAACGCGCCCATGAGCCGCGTTTTTCCAACACCAGTCGCAAGAGAAAATGTCACAGACGGAAAGTCGCGCTCAAAGTTACTGCACGTTGGATACTTTTCTTGAATAGCCTTCAGTCCAGCTACAATGTCCTCATCTTTTTTCAGTTCTAAAATATCAGCAATCTCGGATAAGATAGCAAGGCTGTCGGCTTGCGGTTGGCGCAACGAAAGACGGTTCTTTATTGTTTGAGCAACGTGATTCATATTTATTCTTCAGCGATATCTTGGTCATCTGTGATTTCTTCCGTTGCCTTGATGATGTTAAGGTCGTAATTTTCTTTTGCGAACTCACATCGACCTAAAATCATCTGTGGAATTTTTTTCAAAGTGATGTTGGAATATTTCTTTTCGCATTCGGGAGCAAAAGACTTTGTGCAAATTAGCAGACTTTCTCCGTTCAGCATCTCGCCGTGAATCGTATCCAGTTGTTCAACGGTCATAAAAACCGTTGTCACAAAAATGAAGTCCGTCTCCGTAGATCCTCCATGTTTCCAATAGACATCTTCACTTGGTAAAAATCTAAATCCCTCATGCTTACACATCGCCGCCGCAAGCATATTAGCATTGTACTGCTCATCAATAATCCAGCGATCGTAGCGGTCTTTTTTGAGCAGACTCGAGGCAAGATTGTAAAATTTGAAACCGCCTCCACCTTTCCAGTCAAGAGATCGCGACAAAGCCAAGCCATCGTTACCGTCAATAACCTTTTTCAATCGCGGCAAGCAGTGGGTATTGGCATGATTTCCAAATTCAATGCCGATATGTTTTCGACCCATTTTATGAGCAACTGCAGATGTTGTTCCAGAGCCAAGAAAGGAATCAAGAACCCATTCGCCCGGAACTGAAGCGATCTCAAGAATTCTTTTCAATAACCGTTCAGGTTTCGGCGTGGAAAACGGATCATCTGAAAATAATTTTTTAATCTCCTGTTTGGCCTCTTGATTGTCACCAACTTCCTCACGGAACCAGAGAGTTATTGGTACTAAACCCTGCTGAACCTCAGATAAAAATCGCTTATAACGCGGAACATTATTGCCAGATTCTCCAAAATAAATTCGATTATCCTCTATGAGCTGTGCAAATCGATCTTTGGAGAATCTCCAACTTGTTCCGGGTGGTGGCATCAAAACACGTCCCGATGGAGTGGTTACTGGATAAATATCTTTTGGGTTTGGTGTTTTTGCATGACATGGCCCCGATGCCCAAATGCCCCTTGGATCATTATCGATATTCGTATAATTACTAGAATCCTCGTCTGTTCTTGGCAACAAATTCCTTTCCCATTCAATCTTATTGTTTGCGTAGCAAAGAACAAAATCGTGATTATCAGAAAGCCAACGAGCGTCATTACTTCTAGTATGTTTCTTTTCCCAAATTACAGTTGCTACAAAATTACTGCGCCCAAAAATTTCATCACATAACACCTTGAGATAATGGCACTCGTTATCATCAATAGAAATCCAAATAGTACCTTGTTTTGTATCCAGCAAATTTTTTAGAATTTGTAATCTTGGTCGCATCAAGCTTAACCAAATTGAGTGTTCAAGATTATCGTCATAATGCTCAAATGCACTACCGGTGTTGTACGGCGGGTCGATGTAAATACACTTAATCTTTCCAGCAAAATCTTGTTCAAGTGCTCTGAGCGCAAGAAGGTTATCACCATGGATGAGCATATTTTCTGATTTTGCATCACCATAGGATTTGGCGGAATCTTCAATCAGAATACGTGGCTCGAGGTGTAATTCCTCGTCCTTGCCGATCCAGGTTAGTTCAAGTTTTTGTTTTGGATTATTCATAGGAGGATCATTTTAGGAGCGCTGTTCCCGTCCCAGTCAATTTGTAGACTTACCTCATCTACTTGACCGCTTTCTTGATACAGCTTAATCAGAATATTCGATTTACCCACGCACACGTAGGATAGATTTTCTACGTCTTTTCCTGCGCCAATGGCAAATTGTGCCAATGCGTCACCACTGCGGGATTCAGAGAAATAGAACAGAACATCCAAATATACGGTCTGGTTTGGGTAAATGTCCCTTGCTGTTCCTTTGTTTGGCTGGCTATGAGTCCAAATAAGCGGAACAGGAAAGAAATCCTTCCTTTCCTGTTCATCAAATACAATCTTTTCTAAAGAAGCCTCAATGGATTTAGCAATAAACTTACCCTCATTTTTAATGACCAATCTTCCAACATGATGATTCATTTGGTCATCGTCGTATGCTTCATTTGCCTGATCAACGATACTAACATTCAAAACTCTTATCTTGCTGTTCTTTGGTCTGTTATTCAACCAATTCACAATCCACGGCGTTGCCAAAGCAATGGCAACCGCAAAAAGTGTGATCGTTGATAGCCAACTATCCGGAATCAAATACCAAGAAGTTTGGACTTGATGAGGGGAGATATTATAAGCGTGGAAGAAATTTCGCATAATTAAACGACCTTCCACCGAATAGTAAAAAGTTGCTCACTGGACGCTTTCTGTTTCAGTTGAGCTTCAACCCTATCAATTAAGCTCTCTTTACGTTGTTCAACCTGATCATGGGCTTCAAACTGTTGTTTTCTCTTTTCGTTACGTTCGGCCTCCATTGCTTTAACTTCTTTTTGAGCCTTGAGCTTGTCGGCAAGATCAATCATCTTTTTGGCATTGGTTTTTGCCGTCTTGATGTCGATTTCAAGTTTACGAAGATCAAGATCCAACGCTTTCTTTACGTCGTCAGCCCACTTATCAAGCTTGTCTACTTCGTCATCAAAAAACGCACCGTTTCTATCTGTAATTTTAGCTGCAACCGATGACATCGCTTGATTATCAAGCTCATTGAGCTTGTCACGATCTGCTGGATGGATAACCGCCGATGCGACGACTCGTGCCGAAAGCGCAAAAAACTTCTCAGCGATTTCTTGATCAATTATTTCTCCGGCGTCATCAATAGCGGAAAGTACGAGAATATCTTCAGTTTCAAAAGCCTCTACCGTATGATTTGAAACCTTGAGAACACCACTTTTTCCAACGAATGGCTGGATCACTGAAATAATGGTTGGGTTATTCGTATAGTCGAAGACAATCTCCACATCTTCAAGCTCCAAGCCGCGCACCTGCGTAAGGATCTGTTGCGCCAAGGAATGCCCTGGACGATAGATATGAGCATCCTCAACGTTCTTGCCTATCTTGTACGGACCCGGGTCAATCACTGCACTTGGAAAGGGATTATTCTTCAAGGAGAAAGAATACTCGTGTTCGGAGAATTCGGCATTATCACCAAGGTAATATTTCGTCACGTCCCAAAGCCACCGTTCATAGGTGTCCAGATATGCCTGACTTTCCCGTTGGTTGATTTTCAACTTTTTATGAACGTCATCATCGAAATTTTCGAGCAAAGTGCGTCGAGTATCGGAAAGGTTGCTCTGGATACTCTCGTCCATTTCTTTCTGAAGATCATCAAACGCGGTATTGATTTCCTCGGTCGTTCGACAAGTTTGATAAATTCCAGCAATTCGTTTTTCAAAGTCGACGCCTGATTCAATCGTTCCCAATACTTCGTCGCTTGCGCCGAATACACCCTTGAACAGGTTGAACTTTTGATCGAGAAGCTCGTAGACGCGTTGATCCGCGGCATTCTTTAAGTTCACGAAGTTGATCACCACCACATCATGCTTCTGCCCATATCGATGACAGCGCCCGATGCGCTGTTCGATTCTTTGCGGATTCCAAGGAAGATCGTAGTTGATGACGAGAGAACAGAACTGAAGGTTGATACCTTCGGCACCAGCTTCTGTTGAAATCATGATCTCTGCTTCGTCTTTAAAGTACTCGATAAGCGCGGCACGGGTATCAGCCGTTTTTGATCCAGTAATCTTATCTGTATCTTTGTACCTATTGAGCCAGTCCGAATAAATCTGCTTTGACTTCGGATCGTTATTTGATCCGTTAAAGAGCACAATCTTACCTTCATAGCCACCACTCGCGAGCAGGTTCTCCGCCAAGTATTTTTGAGTAATGGTCGATTCTGTAAAAATAATCGCCTTCTTTTTAGCACCCAATTCGGCTGTCATTTCGAACCCCTTATCAAGAGCGGTGATGAGAGCTTCACCCTTAGAATTGGTAAATATCTTCTTTGCCAAATCTCGAAACCTTGCAAGGTCAGTCATTTCCGCTTGCATTCTAGGAATATCCTCGGCGGTGAGAATCCTTTTTGCGTTAATAGCATTTTCACTTTCGTCCTCCTCACTATCAACCCATTCATCGGAAATCGCCTCGAATGCTTCAAAGTCTTGAACAATTGTTGTGACATCGCCATCTTGATTGTCTGTGTTTGTCTTTGTTTCCTCAATGAGCATCTCAAGCTTGTAAACCAAGCCGTTCAACGTGCTGGCGATCGCAAATGATGATGAAGCTAATAGCTTACGGAGAATCAGAGTCATCAACTTTCGTTGAGCTGCTGGCAATGCATAGAGCCTTTCACGTTGAAGATATTCGGACATCCCATCATAAAGATCAACCTCTTGATCTGTCGGTATATAGGACTGTGTGAGTGGCTTTCGCTCGGTATAGTTGATATATTCAAGTACCTGCCGGCGAAGCGTTCTGATGCAAACGCTCTTTAATCGATCCTTCAACTCCAAAAACATCTCTTGTTTAGGTTCAACGAGTCCTAGTTCACTTTCAAAAATATCTTGATCGCGAGAGACGCGAGCATAGTTGGACTTAAAACTTTTAACATCGCCAAAAACATGATCATCAATAATACTCACGAGACCATAAAGCTCAAGTAACGAATTCTGAAGTGGGGTGGCAGTGAGCAGTATCTTCGGTACCTCAGCAAGAGATTCTTTAATCTCTCTAGCGATCTTGTTGCTTGTTTTATACACGTTCCTCAATCGGTGCGCTTCGTCAATGACACACAAGTCCCATTTCGTTTGTTTTATGTAGGCTGATTTTGATCGTGCAAAATGATAGGAGCAAATAATGCTAACATCATCCTGGTCAAACGGATTAAGATTGCCCCCTTTGATTGTTTCATTAAACGACTTCGCCTCTAGAATGACCGACGGGAGGAAGAACTTTTCTTGCAATTCCGAATTCCACTGCTTCCGAAGGCTCGACGGCACAATGAGGAGTATTTTTCTTTTGCGCTCCGCCCATTTCTGAGAAAGCACCAATCCAGCCTCGATAGTTTTTCCGAGTCCCACTTCGTCCGCAAGAATAGCTCCTTTTGATAACGGAGATCGAAAAGCAAAAAGTGCAGCTTCAACCTGATGAGGGTTCAAGTCAACCTGGGCATTCGACAGTGTAGAAGAAAGCTTTTCTAAACTATCGGATGCACATCGCTTTGTCAGCGAATAGGCAAAAAATTTGGCTTGATATGGGGTCAGATTCACAAAATAAACATCATTTTTACGCTATATAACCATAAAATCATACCAAATTAAGCCACTTTTAGGTAGCTGAAGGGTAATTCGTCAAAAAATCACCCATACGAATGAAAAAACAATCTAAATCTTCTAAATAATCTCCTCTTTTTGGAAGCGCACGAGTACTTGTTTCAACAGTGAAATCACATAGTCAACGTCACCTGACTCAGTAACATTTACATCTGTGAGATATTGATTGTAGTGCTCAAAAGATTTATTACGAATTTTTGCCTTGCCCTCTGGATCATTGAGATCTTCTGGACGCGTACGTGTAAAAGTAATATTGAGTCGTCCAGCAGTCGGTTCGATAGAAATCACATTTCTCAAGCCTATTTTGTAGGCGACATATCGTTTCGTAGCCTTCTCTTGAAAACGATTATCCGTCTCAAAAATTCGTCGACGTAATTCCTGTGACAGATCGTTGATGTCGTCCTTGGCACGCCCGAAGACTTCTTCGGCGGATATCGTTTCTACTTCCTTGCTTACAGTTGAAACCACTTCGTCTCGCGAGACGGTTTTGATGGATTCCGCGGACTGTAAGGCTTTAATTTGATTGAATGAAATCAAGTCGTCACTGTATTTCTTCGCTTCCCAAAGTTCAATCGGCAAATCTTTAAAATTAATCGCTTGCAATTGATGCGCGGTGAAGCTTTGGGCAATAAACAATACGCGACTCTGCGACCAGTCGATATCGTCGCGATGCAGATGCTTGCCGATCCTTTCGCTGTATTCCAAGATGAAATCCGCCTTGTTATTTAACATCAATGATAGATAAGCGAAACCTTGGTCGATCACACTAAAGCTTCGATCTCGCTTGTACTCAATAATCACGAAGGAACCGGTTTCCATGTCGTATGCCAATGTATCAATGCGTAGATTATTCAAGGCAAATTCCGTTGAAACAAACTGCAATCCAAAAACTGTTTCGAGGTTTGTCTCGGTGAGCTTTTGCAAATCCTTTTCGAGTTTCAATTCCGTTTCTTTGATCTGCTCCAGTTTGCCACCTTTAATACGAAGAAGAGACATATAATTGAAGTTATTCTCTCAAAATTCGCATCCTGTGGCAATTCGTGGGTGATTATAAGGGATTAAAAGAGATAATGTTACCAACAGCTAGGCGCACTGGACGCCCCGCAGGGGTTGCGTCATTGATGTTGTTGTATGAATAACACAAAAGAAGCAACTTTAGCCCAAATAGAGCATGTACGCACAAAGTACGAACAGACTACTCCGGCGGTAATGGTGGAGAAAACAAAGTATTGCCTCTATGCCCGCAAGTCGAGTGAATCCGAGGAACGACAGGTGTTATCCATCGATTCCCAGATTAAAGAGATGCTTCAACTCGCAGAACGGGAAGGATTGAATGTCATCGAAATGCGACGAGAGAGTCACTCGGCAAAATCCACAGGTGAACGTCCGGTGTACAACGAATTGCTCGCAGACATACGCAAAGGAAAATTCACAGGAATCCTGACGTGGGCACCGGATCGATTAAGTAGAAATGCGGGAGACCTCGGAGCCATCGTTGACTTGATGGATCAAGGATTGCTTCGGGAAATTAGAACGCATGGACAGGCATTCACAAACAACCCGAATGAAAAATTCCTTCTGATGATTCTCGGGTCAACAGCAAAACTAGAAAACGATCACCGAGGAGAGAACGTAAAACGAGGACTGAGAACGAGGGTCGAGATAGGATTATGGCCGGGTGTGGCACCGCTCGGGTATCTCGATCAGATGATGATGGATAAGAAATGCCAGAAAATCATTGATCCCATTCGCGCACCGATCGTGAAACAAATGTTTGAAAAGATTGCGTACGAAAAATGGAGCGGGCACAAAGTTTACAACTGGCTCAAACATGAACTCAACTTCAAAACAAAAGGAAACAAAACGCTGGCTCTCAGCGGTGTCTATCGCATGTTCGAAAATCCCTTCTACTACGGAATGTACGAATATCCAAGAAACAGCGGTAACTGGTATACAGGAAAACACAAGCCTATCGTCAGCAAGGAATTGTACGAGCAAGCACAGAACCAGCTCAGACGCGACCATATTGTGCGGGAGAACAAGGAGTTCGCCTTCACAAAGTTGTTCACGTGTGGACTGTGCGGATCAGGAGTATCGGCGGAAGAAAAGTACAAGCAACGGAAAGATGGTGGACACACGCGTTACGTCTACTACGGATGTACGCGAGCAAGAGATCGTAATTGCAAGAACTCGTACATTCGGGAAGAAGAACTGATCGTGGAGCTGTTGAAAATCTTCGATCAAATCAACATCAATGAGCTTGGAATGAAAGCAAAACTTCAAGAAGAGATAAAACGCTTCAGTCGATTTGAGAATCTATTCAGGGGTGGAGACTCGGTGCCGAACGGCATTACCGAGGATATGGATATTCGAGCTTATGCGAAGTATCTGATGCGTGAAGGGACAGCATCGGAGAAGCGGGAGCTGTTGGGGAATTTACGTAGTCGACTCATTTATGCGAATAAAACGATCAATTTATTTCAGGAGGAGATACCGACTTGAAAATAAAATTGGGCGCAAAGACTTGTTGCCAAAATGCAGAGAAGCCTTCCTTCCCCCACCCATTACTAAGCAATTCTTTTGATGTTACAAAGTAAGAATAAAAGTTGTTGAAATTTGTCTCGCTTGCATGCGGGTCGCTTGAGTCCTTTGCTTCAAGTATATCAATGAGCGTGCAGCTCTCTACGCTTTCCATCACGTTTTCCAAATCTCCCACATAAATAATTTCTAGAGGTGCGAATACTGGATCCGTGAGATGTCCAGATGCTTTGACTTGCTGACGAATATATCTCTGCATTTTTCCATGCATTGGAACTGGTTCGTAGGCCACGATAACGGGATAAATTCGCTTGATAGATTCTGGTTCTATGGTCAGTCTACCCACCTCACCTTCTCGGATTTTTCGAGCAGCTATCTCAATCTGTTCAACCGCTTTTTTCGTCAACTCATCAATAAACTGTTTGTCCTCGCTCCATTCGCCTGTGTACTTAAATGCTTCGTTAAATTGACGGGATTTTGCTTCTAAAATGACGAGTTTGTCACCCTGTACCAGTAGCGAATCGCCGACTTCTTCGTGTCTTTCAGTTTCTTCTGGCGGAATATATTGAAAAGAGGCCTTTGGATTTTTATTCGCCATTTCGTGGCATAGTTTTTTGACATGTTCTTCGAACAGTCTTCCGCGGTAACTAGTTAACTCCATCACGAGTTTATCCGTTTTTTCTTTACTTAATCTGGTCAACCGACTCCTCGGTAGCCAAATCATGTTTTGTGTAGTTTTTTCCAGGAGACATGAAAGGTTTGCACAAATTAATTTTCCGTTGCCCAATCGAATAAGTGGAGTTTTTCGAAAAAGACCGAGGTTATATCCGATGGGTGTACTGGCATCCTCATTTTCCGAAAGTTCCTCTTTGGTTCTTTCTTTCGCTTCGGAAAAGTCAATCACCAAATTTTCTATAATCGACTCTGTTAACCGAGAATCGATGATTAAATGTTGGTAGTATGTCGCCGGATCAATGATGGTTGTCTGGGTAATGAGCACGCCTTTGTCTTGGAAATAATTAGTCGCCAAAGAAAAACATAATGCCATCGCCTGTTCTACAGTAAGGCCCACAGTCTTCAAAAAGAAATCTGAAAAACTCTCGGATTCCCTGAATTGAACATTTTGTCCATGTACGGCATGCATCTTATAGGCACGCACAAAAAGATCAGCGGCATTAAGGCTGCCATTAAGGTAGCCGTTTCGAATAATGAACTGGCAGAAGGTTTCTAGGTCTTCAGCTTTCCCCACGATCTCGTCATAATCGTTATGGAAGTCTTGTGCCGCTAAAAATGCTTTTGAGAGCGCAACTTTTTGCATCGGAAGCTCGGTTTCATCTCCATCATTTTTTCCATAGACAATGGCAAATTTCCTTAGAACATTCAGTTGACCGAGCGAGAAAAGATTTACTTTTTCTTTGACACATCGTTTGACCCTGTCCAGGGTGCTTGGCGGAAAAAGTGTTTGAGCCAAAAATGATTGTGGATCTGCGGGGTCTTCTCTCTTAACAGAAAGAAAGCCCTCAACCTTTGCACAGAGTTCAAGCCATTGTGATGCTGGGTATGGTGCTACACACGCGATGAATTCTTCGCGAGTGATCCTCCGTCCAAAAAGGTTGCCGTGGCCAAAGACGATGAGTATTTTATCGTAATGATTTTCCATAACAAGAAATTTCGAGTCACTCCTCCAGTTTATACATATTCACATTACATTCGTTCGACAAATAACAAAACGACCCATTTGATCTGAGTCGTTTTGTATTCGTGCTGAAGCCCTATAGGTTGTCCCATCGCCATAGGCGAATGGGTTGCATCCGATAAGACCCCTGCATGGCGGGCCGGACGGGATTCGAACCCGCGAACTTCGCCGTGACAGGGCGACGTGTTAACCGGGCTACACCACCGGCCCAAATGGAGCGAGAAAATAGTAACACAGGATCTTAAGTGCCGCAACCCCAGAAACCCACAGGAAAAAGAATCTAAACGAAGCTTTCTCCCATATATCTTAAAATAAAACTGGCTCGAGAAAGCCAGTTCGTGATCTATAGACGTGCGATGTAAAGGATGGCGTCCCCTCGTTCAAAGTTACAAAGAGTGTCCCACCAGGTTTGGATTCTCTCATTTCGATTGAGAGGTTTCTTCCCGTATAAAGCTCCTCCATAAAACCCTTGTTGAATTGGGGAAGTCATCTCCAAAATACTCACCAGTTCCTGTAAACGATCAAAAGCTTCTCTAGAAACTTCTCGTGTATCTGGACACGGAAGCATCTCGCGAGCTATGGCACACACAGAAGACCAGACAATGGGTGATTGAGTTCGACCAGCAAACCAGGTGAGATTCGGGTGATCACGCAAAAGAAAGATTGTTGCCTGAGCTTTGATCCTCTCCCCTTGGTAATGAGGAAGGATGAGCGTACCAGCGATATAAAGCACGCCCGGCAAAGGAATTTTACAGAGCATACACCCAACCAGTTTTCCATCATCTTCAACACACAGACAGAAATCCACATCCACAAGATGTTGGGAAACATCTTTAATAAGAGCTGGTGTAATCGGTTTGCAAAATCCTTGTGAAGCCAGATAGACGAGTTGATCAAGTGTCGGAGTCTTTTTGAGGTAATGCATGAGAGTTCCTCCCGTTTCTGAAAAACAAAAACCACCCAGGAAGATCTGGGTGGTTTTTTAAATAAAACACACAACGACCTTCCTTAGGAAAGGTCGCGCCACCAAGCTGAATGTGCGGTAAAAGTCATCATAGCTCTTTAACCATAACTCCAGAGGCTGATCTCGTCAAATACCCTTAATCAAGCTAAGATAATGTTCATATGAGGAATATACGCCGAATTTCTGTTGGTGACCAACAAAGAAACACAGCTTAATAAAGAGACGAAATGGATATTTGCAGGCAAGGTTCGTGGTGTATGAATCACGACACCATGAACTCTGCTTG
>Ga0208373_1003086_pt1 | contig 16920 bp, 7 predicted proteins | sample RifOxyC2_FD_184036 | JGI IMG/M metagenome (GOLD analysis project Ga0208373, IMG submission 184036) | Soil microbial communities from Rifle, Colorado - Rifle Oxygen_injection C2 (SPAdes) | ecosystem: Environmental > Terrestrial > Deep subsurface > Rock core/Sediment | place: Rifle, Colorado...
CGGTTCCGTCAATTACCGGTACGGCTGAAACATCAGGAACCTCAACAGTATCATCCTGTGCTATAGAGGAGAAAGCATAAAGATTATTAAAACAAAATAATGCAACTCCTACAACAATGTAGAAATAAATATTTTTCACTTATATCCTGTTTTTTAAAAGAGAATTAAGAAATACGAACAGCTAAACTATAACTAACGATATGTGATTACTTCATCAGCACCATTTTCTTAGACTGTCTAAAATTACCGGCTTCAATCGAGTAAATATATGTCCCGCTTGCTACTTGTTGACCAAGATCATTCTTCCCATTCCAGGTAACTTCATAAATACCAGCATTTTGAAAACTATTTACTAACTCGACTATCTTAGTTCCATTAATATCATAAATAATAATAGAAACATTTTTCCCCTGCGGAAGCGTATAGCTAAACTTTGTATTTGGATTAAACGGGTTTGGATAATTATTACCAAGTAAAAAGATATTCGGCTGCTCATGGATAATATCATCTATACCGGTAATACTCTGAAGCTTGATCAGCTCAATTCCTTCGCCGGTACCGAGATCGCGTGTATACTTTTTATCAACAGAATTGTTCCAATGTTCATGAACACCCATACTTCTCGGAAGAAAAGTGCCATCATCTTCAGGATCATATAAAATGTCTTCTGGCCAATTAATTGAATCTGCCGCCTGGTGTAAAAAATCATCGACTCCTTCATAACGTGGGAAAGCATTTCCACTCGGATTGCCGATATAAAACTCTTCAAAAAGAAAATCGAAACCGACCGATTCTATTGCGACGGGATCCTGAGAAGCAAATATAGATGCAGGATAATTATTATTGAACGGGGACATTTTCCATTTCCATGGCGGGTCACCATAATTTGTCGAACTCCATAACCCATCTACTAAGTATAATATAGTTTTGCCGCCAAGATCTTTGTGCCCCATAAAATCGACAAATAAACGGTACAGTTGATAATAGCCATTATCAACAACACCATTGCCTTGCGAACTTGGAAAGCTGTGATGCAGCGAATCCCGGACAACCCAATCCGGTGTAAAAGGAACAAACGTTCCGATATGATTTTTTGCAGTAAGAGAAATCCCTGCACGGTGATGCTGCTTGAAAACAGGAATATTAATCATATACGTTGCATCAACATAACACTTAGGTAAATAGTGTTGCAACTTTCCATCGCTTGTAAAAAATACTTTACTGCTTGAAGGCTCAATTGGAGTTCTTCCATTTCCCTCACCCCAGTATTTCACATCAGGAAATTGTGAATGAAATTTATTCCAAAATATATTGTCAACGTTTCTGCCCGGATCGCCAAAGCCAATATCTTCTTGCGCAACTCCTGCGTAATTTACCAGTTGATCTAAAACTGCAAAGATGATTTGAGGTGAAGTATCGATTGTGCGGTTGTCACCTCTCTCATAACTGTTACCTGATGTCCCGGTATTCAAATTGAGCTTGATAACAATTTTTTCCCCTGCAGTATATCCAACATCACCTCTTCCATGAGTTTGATTGTAGTATCTGAAAATTGCATCCCAGGCTTCAGCATCGGTTTCTTTACCCGATAAAGATTTTAATGTTTTTGAAACCATCGTATTAACAATTGCCTGGTCAGTATTACTATCCATCCACCAATAATCCTCACTTGAATTCGTGCATAACTGATCGACAGCAGAAGAATCACGAACCCAAACAACACGCCCGGAAAAAATTCCTTTCCCAATTCCTATCGGTTCATTTGGATTTTCCTGAACAGACTTATAATTAGCAAAGGTATATGGTTTATCTGATTGAAGCAGAAATAATGCGCTAATAAATGTAATAATTAAAAAGACTGTTGCAGTCCAATGATTCCTTGTTTGCAAATGTTTTCTGAATTTTAGAAGGGCAAAAGTGGATGAAATGAGACTAACTATATAAATAACAAATGCAGAAGCTACAGGGAATGCTGCACGCTGGCATGGGTAAGTAGCACGGCTGGGTTTAGGAATTACCCTGATTATAAACCAAACCAAGGCTATGAATCCGATAAGGAAAAAACATAGTCTCGAAAACTTTGTTTTCACTTTCATAATTATTCTCCCCTATTGTTTTTTATTAACACCTGAAACTTTTATTTCTCTAATCCGTTCCCATATTAAGGAGCGGCTGTCATTCCCATATCTACCCGGTAAACTGTCCAATTTTGAGCAGGGGTTAAATTACCGCTAATCATATAAAGATAATCTCCCGTACCCCAATTAATTTGTTTTGCATAAGGAGGCAGAATATTTTTGTAAAAATAATCAAACTTCCCTGTACCAGGATTATATGTAATTAAAGGATAAATACCATCAATTGAAATAAAAATAGTTCCATCCAAAGCAAATGTAAAATCTCTTGCAACAGGCGACAGGAACTGGGCAAAATCAACTATAACTTCCTGAGTGCCAAGGCTCCCGCCTGAACCGATTAAATGACGGGCAATAAAACGTCCGGCTGCCGATGCAAACATCAGATAAAGATATTCAGTCGCTCCTTCGTTATGTACGTGAATAGCTAAGATAGTATCTCCTGCACTTGCAGGATATAAATCTGATTTTTCCTCACTTGTACTATCAGGTGCAATTACCCACAAACTTGTTCTGCTTCCTCCGGCATAAAAGTAACCATCAGCATCAAAATCACCAACCCTTAGTTGCCTGTTTGTTCTGAGATTGTGCCAGGAAGATACTTCTCCTGTTGTAGGATTGGCGCGCTGAATCAAACGATTGCTGCGTAAAATATAAAGTGAACCATCAGTCCCGATTTTAACATCTGTTGGAGCAACTGCCGGCGGGCTGGGTAGTGTATCTTTAAAAATAGTTTTTTGTCCGTCGGGAGTAACTTTATTAATCGTGAATGGTGTTATACTTATCGCAACGTAAAGATTCTCTGCATTATCAACTGCGAGAGCACCTAATTGCTGATTTTCTAAAAAAGAACCATACTGCTCAAGCACAGGATCAATTTTATAGGGGCCGAATTTCTCTACTAAACCACTGTCTCCCCAAACCTTCACAAATAAAGAATCCGTCACTAGATTTGGTCGTCGAATAGTTATAGAAGTTGGGGTCTTCTCTACGATTTCGGGAGAAATCACTACGACCTTAGGAATATCCAATAAAATATTTGAGTTGGGCACTAAATCAAAATTCTCCCCGACAATAGTGATAACATTCACTCCCGCTACTCCTTCAGGAGGGTTTATTGAATTTATTGCCGGACTACTCTCCGGTAAACTGAACCCTGTCTTGTCCCACTGCGGTTCAGCAACATCATATTCGCATCCTGATGTCATTACCACGATTAATGTTATCAATATAGGTACAACAATTAAAAAACGATAAACTTTCCCCGCATAGCCTGCCTTGGCGGCAGACAGGCGGGATTTCATTTTATTCAACATAATTTCTCTCCTTGAGAACATAAGAATTTTAGTAGAAAAATTTATTTAGAAAAAATGTCATCAAGTGAAAACCTTGCAGTAAATCTTTGCACTTTATCAAAAATGCCATAAGGAGTATATGAATAATCAAAGGCAAAACCGAATTGTGATAAACCAACTCCGAATGAAAGACCATTATGTTCGTCAATATTTGAGGTTGAGGTATAACCACCGCGCAAAGAAAGAATTTTCAGGATTTTATATTCCATTCCAACTTTAATTTGCTCAGGATGATCTCTATGGTGACTTGCATCCACACTTAAATAGAGTGATTGATCATAAGGCATTTCTCCTGTTAAATCAAATACATTCATAGATATACCCAGTGTAAATACTATGGGAGCCTGAATACCTTCTTCTGCATATTTATATTCTGCGGAAAAATTTCTTACCGACATTCCGAATACTAAACTTTTTAAGCCTGTTTTGAATTGAGTTCCAAAATCAAATACAAATGGAGTTAATTCGTTATCAACAAATGAAGTATCAGCAAAACGATTTCCGGAAGTATCCGTAAAAGTATTATTAGCAATCATACTTTCACCTAAAGATTGACGTACCCATCGTACCTGACCGCCAACACTAAATCTATCGGTTAGTTGTTTTGCATAACCTACTCCAATAGCTAAGGCATTCAAGTTGAAAATTCCAGTGTCATCATACCCTTGAGGAGAACTTAAATTCACCCTGGTACCATAAAAGTCTCCATAGTCTACATATTGCACACTAAAACCAACTACACCGTAATTACCCTCAAACGGCTTAATTGCTAAGCTTAACGAATTGTGATTAATATCGGCAATCCATTGATTAATACTGGCGCTTGCATCAACAATGCCGGTCATTTCAGCCATTCCTGCAGGATTAAAGAATAAAGAACTTGAACCAAATTGTAAACTGGTCATTGCTTCAGCCATTGCGGCGGCACGTGCATCAGATACAATACTGAGGAATTGAAACCCGCTCTGAGCTAATTTCTGATTTTCCTGTGCATTCCCGGTATTAAATAAAAAACCGAGAAGAGATATGATTATTATAGTTTGAAAATTATTTTTCATTGATATCTCCTTACCTGATTACTACAAATTTTCTTATCACAGATTCACCATTAGGTTTTTCAACGTATAAAATGTAAATACCGCTTGAGATGATCTGTCCATAAGTAGTTTTAGAATCCCAACGCTCGTCGCCTGTTCCTATAAGATGATCTTTTTCCCAGATTAATTCTCCTCTTTCAGTAAAAATTTTAAGTTTACATATAGGAGGCAGCCCATAAAAAGAAATCTGATCATATTGAGATTGATCGCCAAACTGGTAGAAACGTGCACGGATATCGTAGGGGTTAGGAACAACACGAACTAATTCCAACAAGCTTCCACCTGAAATAGAATAAGGAGTAACAAAATTAAACCCTCCGTATGAAACTACATCCCGGGCATTATATGCCGAACCGGAAACCCATTCTCCAACATATGTGGTTACCTTCCAATTAACATAATCAGAATCTGGAGGCTGGTTAGTAGAATCCATACACACATAGTTTAAACCATTATAAATTACTGCCTGATAGGGTACATATAGAGAATCTGAAACCCAATCAACCGGTGAAAAGGATTTCCAATTAGTAGTATCATTTCCCGGAGGCATAGGCGGCGCTGTAACAGCCGGTCGCTGAAGAGTAGCCGGTGTATTAGTTATAGTCCATGCAAAACTACTGAAATTATCATTAGATTTTGATTGGATATAATAGTAATAATCAAATCCACGCGTTGCAGTTACATCATCAAAGCTACTAGCATCAGGCCCGAGATCTGTAAGCCTTTCATAAACAGTCCGATAATCCAGAATATTCCCCCGGGATCTATAAATTACATACCCCGTGGCTCCTTCAACGGGGGCCCATTCAAGTCTAATGCGGTCACCGCCCGAAATTACTGAGAAGGAACTTGGAGGAGGAGGGGATTGAATAAATCCGGGAGTGTTATAATTATCTATAGCATTACGAAAAGTTTTAATAATAGAATCTTTCCCTGTTTCGACCCATCTGCGTTTATATAGATTAAAATCAGTAGTTGTTGAACCATCCGGCATCCTTAATTCTGGTGTTCCGGTTCCATTTCTCCATTGAAGCCATCTTATACCGACTTCACGTCCTTTTTCCCACGAAATACCTGATACACCTTCAGCAAAAACAATACGAATACTGTCCCCTGGATTTAATGTGTAAGGTCCAAACCCTTGTCCCTGACTTGCACCCCCGCCGGCTTGTCTGACAGGATCACTATAATTAAATGGATAGTTATCACCAACCAGTACATCATGCTTAACAGATGGATGACCTTCAGATATAATATCGAATCGGTCCTGCATTTCCGATTCATTATACTGACTTACATTTTGGTCGACATGAGTACCATCGGAAGAGATAAACCAGGTAGTTTTCGGTTGAAGAGGATCATTACTTTGATTTTGCGAACTAACATCGGCATGAAGTGTTACAACCCCGGCATATTTGGCTGTACCCAAAGTACCAGCATCAGGGTCATCAAGTTTTGGCGTACCCCAATCTTCCGCATAACTTGGACGAGGAGCACCTTCAAATGGACCCGGCCATGAAAAAAAACCTCTCATCGGATTTCCATCATTATCTGTATACTCAGGATTACCGGGATCTTCGCCAAAAGAATGATTAATACAGTTAGGGCCCCATGTTGTATTAAAATGCCCCCATGTCGAAGCAAAGGCTAATGAGGTCACTCCTGAGAAAGCATATCTATAAAAGAAATAAAACCAGACATCTTGCAGCGTTTGCTGTTGTACATCTCCCTGCCGGTTATAAATTCCAGTATTTTTAAAAACATACTCGTTAATGAAATAATTACCATGTTCTGAATTAGCAAAAGCATATACCTTCTTTGTAACAGAAATGCCGATAGATGTATTGAATTCTACTAAAACCATTCTATCAGATGGTAAATTTGGATCTATTTCGTCAACTAAATCGTAAAGTGAATTGTCTGATGCTTCCTGGTTATCAACAAGCACTTCCGGACGAGCATCTCTACCAATTAATCTTATTTCAACCGGAAAGATTTGGTTAATACGATCAGGAAAATCTCTTGGTCCTGAACCAATAACTTTTGCACTTCTAAGAACATTATCGGCTGGATCATTAAAGCTTCTGCAGCCAATCCATAATCCTTTCATTCTCGATGTTGTCTGGTCAATGCTAAATTGTGCTGGCCATGAAAAGAAATTATTAATATTAGTACCTGAAGGAATTTCACCTTCAAATTCCGCTCCGATTTCATTAATAGGGGCTTGTAAATCACCAACATGAAGCCATCTGATTGCCTGAGAGTATCCTGAATTATTACCAAACAGAATCAAAAAACCAATAAAAAATGCTAAGAACTTACCCCTTTTAAAGTCTTTTTGATTTCTAAATTTTTGAATTATTTTTTTCATTGAATCCTCTGTTGTATTGCTATTCACCAAGATTAAATGAGAATCTTAATCCGAAGAAGAATCTTCTTGGATTTAAGAACCAGAATGTAGACGCATTCGGCATGTCTATATAAGCTTTGTCTTCATTCATCTTATCAATTCGGTTTTGATCGACTTGTCTCCATTGATCATTTACGTATTCTCTGTAAACACCGGTTGAAATTTCATAGTACCATGCTTGAGCGAGGTCTTGAGACGGAGGCTGTGTGGGATCCCAAACATCAACACCAATTAAAGGTTGAAATTCAGTACCCGGTTCTCTATAATCTCCAACTTTATCATTGCCGGGAATATTAGGATAAGCATCACTTTTCGGCAGATGCAGGGATGCCATATAAGCCTGGTCGCCTGTAGTATTCCACAATCTTAAAGTATTTAACACATTATCTGCGTCAATAAATAAAGTGATACCAAACTTCCCTATATTAATTGTTTTATCAAGCCGGAGATGAACGTCAAAGAAATCTCTTGCCTGAACATTATAAGCAACATTTAAGAGTCCATTTGGATTCCATGTAGTCCAATATCCATTCTGCCAATCAGCTGTAACATTTAATCCGAAGCCTCCGAGTATTTGATGTCCTAAAACTTCCGGTCCAAAATCTTCAGGAGAATTAATATTAATATTAGCTCTTGCGTAAGGCTGAGGAATAGGACGATCCTGATAAAGATTAACAGTTTTGGAATCGTAATTAGCTTGCTGCTGTTTGCCAGAAAAGATCCGCGCACTTCCAAAATGTCCTGTGGTTCTAACCTGGTAAGTATAATTTATAAAACCATTCCACCAAAGCCCTGCTGTTTTTCGTAAAGTAATTTCAAAACCACGAACATCTTCATAATTATTTGAAGTTGATTGTGTATATTCCAAACCAGTTCCCTGAGAAGTATACCGTGTGAAGTCTTGCTGGTCAGTAATATCATTATAAAAAGCAGCTAATTGGAGCAAGTATTCCTCAAACAATATATGATCATAACCCAATTCGTAAGAAATTGTTTTAGCTAAAATTAAACTGGGATCGCCAAAACTTGTCACCTTACGCGTCTGATCCCGCTCAATTCTGAATAAGCTTTCATATTGTGGTACCTGCTTAAAATGGCCATAATTAAAAAACAACTTGGAATTTTCAGTTATAGGATGTGAAATACCTAAACGAGGACTTAACTGCCATTGCGGCTCTGATTCCTTTTTAGGAAACAAGTTGGTGTCATCATAATTAATATTACCTGAGTTATCAGATAAAAAGAAACGGCCGTCAAATGGATTTAAATCCCACCAAGCTGCCTGTGAATCAGTGTAATCCAGTCGCAATCCTGCGTTTACTGTAAATTCTTGAAATTCAATCTTGTCCTGAACATACATAGATGCACGAATTGGAAATACCTGCATCAATACCCTATTCGAATAACCTTTGTTAGGATCCAGATAATTTTCTAATTGTGAGCCGGAATTTATAGTTCCATAGTCGAAATTAAGATCATTGTAATTAAATTCTATTCCTGCTTTTATTAAATTCTGAAAATTGAGCTGAGTAGTAAAATCAGCTTTAATTGTTGTACTATTAACCTTTGTATTGTCCCGGGCTTTAGCATAATGAGAACCTTCTCCCCAATTTAGAACACTAGTTACATCTTTAGGCCAATATCCCAAAGGGTTCGAATCCTCGAAAAATCCCGGGACTATTTCAAACCTGCCCAAACTATCTCTCAACCCTGTTGGACGAGTGTTATAATCCCTTCTAAAATGTTCTATAGAAACTTCATAAAAAGTAGTGGCACCTAAAGTATGAGTAAGTTTGCCTGCATAAGACTGATGTGAGATATCAGAAAGAGAAAAGTTAAAATTGGAAAACAGCCCAAATAAATCATAAGTATTGGCTACAGCACTTGCAACATTTGCAATCTCATTTGGGAAACGGGGATAATAATAAATACCCACAGCATCCCAATTATGTCTTATTGTAAATTGTTTCCCTATCAGGCTTGAAAATCGAAGTGTCATCTCCTTAGAAATATTGGAAGTTAATTGTAATGTCCAATCGTAATCCCTATAATCAGGCCTTGTCAGAGGGAAGAGCAACATCTCTCGATTGCTTCGAAAAGATGTAAAAAATCTTAAATCACCAAGAGATTTACTTATAAAAGGAATTGGTCCCCCAAATCCAGCATCAATTTCAAAGTCAGGCTCATCATTAATTTGCCTCTTTCTTGTTTCATACATAAAAGCCCTTTGAGCTGCTTGAGGGGTTAAATCATTATTTGGATTATTATCTGAATTTAAATTTTCAGCAACCTTATTCCATCCCTGAAATATGGGGTATTGATCGCGAGTGTATTTATCCCATGCACCATTTTGAGTACCTGTCCAGCACACAGCAGGATCAAAGAAAGGTCTTAAAACATATGAATATGGGTCAAGAATATCCCTGATACCTTCGCCTCTCCAATATTTGGGAGCGGGCGGGCTGTATCTTATTTGAAAACTTCCGGAGTAATTCTCTTTACTTCCTTCCTTGGTAACGACATTAACTACTCCTGAACGAACCTGGCCATATTCGGCTTGAAATCCACCACGCTCAACTGAAATTTCTTTTACAGAACTAAGGGGAATCCGGGTCATAGGTTCATTGTTTCTGGGATCCCGTAAAGTAACCCCATCCAGTTCAAAAAGAATATTATCACCATCGCCGCCGCGAATGTTTAATCCTCCCTGTACGCTTACTTTTCCTCTTGCGGTAAAATCTGGATTATTTCCTGTGAGGAAAGTCGGTTGAGCAGCTCCGTCAGTAAAAGAACTCCAACCTCCACGAATACCAGCCTGCAATCCAATAGCACTTATTACACTATTAATGGGTAATCTCTCAATTTCCTCATCGGAAACTGAAGAAACACTTGTAGATACATCTGGTCTGATTGTATTCCTTTCGGCTGTAATCACTACTTCACCAACTTGAATGGTTTCTTCTTCAAGTGCAACATCTATACGTGCAGTCTGGTCAATAAATACTCTGACTTCATTTATTTTAATCTTCTGATATCCGACGAAGGATATTTGAACATCATATGTCCCGGGGGGAACTTCCAGGATTGTGTACCGACCATCAAGGTCTGTAGTAGTTCCTAATGTTGTTTCAATAACCACTATGTTAGCACCGGGTAATGGTTCCCCGGTTTTTTTATCGGTTACAGTGCCTGCAATTTTTCCTGTTGTTCCTGACCAAAGTGGTGATACAGATGCAATTGTCAACAGAAGAATCACTACAATCAAGTTCTTCAGTTGTCTCATATCCAATTACTCCTTCCAATTTAGGTAAACTCTAATGTAATGTCTATGTGGTTAATTTCAAGCATTCGTAAATCTTGCGGTTTTTTGTATTTACGATTATACATATATGTTGGTGAAATAGCTGGTAAGAAAATAATAAAAGATACATGGAATATCTATAGTAACAATAATGATCAATAACTTTTTCCTTTTCCTATTTTCTTTTTTGCCCTACTATAAAAAATATATTATTCTAAAATATAAATATTATACACAATGATTATACCGGTAGGGATAAGCTAATAACTATGAGTGTTTGATAACGTTGCGGTACAAATTTCTTTATAACTATATCATAAAGATAAAACCGGATTATACCATTTTATATCAAATTGATATAGAACTTTAAAGTATGGTGCTGTATTGTGATATGCTGCTCAAAAAATAGAAAGGGAAAAATTATCTTATTTCTTATGAAAATAAAAAATATAAATGTTCCAAGAATTTTCTTCAGTTATATCATTTTTATATAAAATACTTTTTATGCTCTTATCTTATTGATATAAATTAGATGCTCATCCCAAAAACTTTTACCCAAAATATGAATTTATCGAATCTTTTGGTATCGGTATGATCATTGTGTAACTAATAAGACTTAATTGTACATAAAAAAATTAAAAGGACTTAATTAGGATTACATATTGTTTGGTTTATCTACAGTAGGTGTTTTTTTATATTTTTTATTTTTTGTCTCTCTTATTTCTTTCAGTATGTATGTTTCGCGTACAAAAGAAGTGACAGTTGAAAGTTATTTTTTTGCTAATAGGAACATACATTGGTTGATGTTAGGGGTCTCTCTTTTAACACCAAGCTTTTTCAGCCCTTATATTTTCGGATTAAGCCTGTCCGGGACTTCAGAATTAATAATTGTTTATGGAATAATTTCTGCGATAATGCTTGTTATTTTAGGCTGGTTTTTAATTCCTCTCTATCTGAAATTAAAAATAAATACTCTTCCTGAATATTTCGAAAAAAGATTTAACAGGGCTTGCAGGCTTTTTATTTCATCGCTTTATATTTTCTATAACATTTTTATCAGGCTGATAGTTATTCTTGTAACCGGAAGTATTATCATAAGTACAATTAGGGGCGTTGACACTTATTCTTCTCTTCTTTTTTTTCTAATTATAACGGGTATTTATGTTATTACCGGCGGATTGCACGCTGAAATTTATGTGAACGTTATTTTAGTATCACTCATAGCAATTGGAATAGCAGGATTTTCCTTGTGGGCTGTTTATCAAAGCGATGGAATTAATTCGGCAATCTATAAAATTGCTCCTTCGACCAACTACAATTCCGGGTCCACCTCGACGTGGTCTAACCTAATGCTCGGTCTTCCCATCCTCGGTTTTTGGTTCTGGTGCACAGATCAATTTATAGTTCAAAAAACCTTAAGTGCCCGCACTACTTCTTTTGCGAGGAAGGCAACACTCTTTTCAGGATTTTTACAAATAATTCCAATTTTGATTTTTATTTTACCAGGTATTATTTCAATAAAACTCTTTCAGGATGCTGCTTTTGAAAGTTCAATGCATTCCTTGTTTTCGGGTAGTATTCTTCCGGAAACTATTAAAGCGGGAATAATAATAGCTGTAGCAGCCGTATTAATGGGTTCTTTTGCCGGTCTTTTCAACAGCACTTCTTCACTAATCACATTCGATTTTTATCGGAATCTAAGACCTGCTGCATCTGATAGAAAGCTGGTCCTTGTGGGCAGGTTAACAACAATTTTCCTGGTGTTATTCTCAATTTTGTTAATTCCATTATCTCAAAACATGGATTTTAATTATTCGTTAAAACTTTTTGAGACCTTCGCATATTTTGCTGCACTGGTTACGGGAGTATTTCTCACCGGTTTATTGAATAAAAAAATTAATTCATTTAGTGCCTTGGCAACTTTATCTGTAGGAACAGTAATTATTTTATTAAGAACCTTGTTGAATATTATTTTCGATTACAATCCTGCCGGTAACGGTTTTTTCAGCTGGTTTATTGAAGTTAATTTCCTGGTTTTTTCATTTTTTATTTTTTTGCTTTCGATTTTCTCTTTATTTCTTTTTTCCAGGTTAACCTTGGTTCAACTTGCCTCTGGTTCTTTTTTAAGAATACTAAAAGAAATATTCTTGAAATTAAAAATTAGATGGAATTTTAATAAAACTGTTTTTTTAATTCTATTAGTCCTTGTAATAATTGTTACATGGGGGGTATTATTTTAAAGTGATTTTATAGAGTCTTATAAAAGGAGAAAGCTATGCCATCGGGTAAATGCCGAATTATTCGCTTATGTGTAATAATAATCTTATCCATTTCTAATATTCTTTTTGCGGGAACCACAGGAAAAATAACAGGCAGAATTTTGGATAAAGATACGGGTGAACCTCTCCCGGGTGTAAATGTAATTGTTGAGGGAACAACACTCGGTTCAACCACCGACATAGACGGTTACTATGTTATTCTTCAGGTACCGCCCGGTTCATATAATGTTGTTGCAAGCATGGTGGGATATGCAAAAGTAATTGTTTATGGAGTACGCGTTCATATAGATCAAACAAGTCCAGTTGATATTGAAATGATTGAAGAGGCATTTGAAATTGAAGATATAACTGTTGTAGCTGAAAGAAATATAGTAAAAAAGGATGTATCTACCAGTGTAGCTGCAATTTCACCTGACGAAATTGAAGCCCTTCCCGTTACTTCGATAGGTGACATTGTAAGTTTACAGGCAGGAGTTGAAGAGGGTTTTATTGTTAGAGGAGGCCAGTCTGATGAACTTTTATATCAAATAGATGGTGTTACTTTACGCGATCCTGCAAACAATAAACCCATAACTACAGTTGCTCTATCATCAATTCAGGAAGTATCGATAGAGCGTGGTGGATTTAATGCCGAATACGGACAAGTACGATCAGGAATAATAAATATTGTAACAAAAGAAGGTGATTATAGTGCTTATCATGGATCAGTACAATTAAAATATAGTCCTGCAACTCCAAAGCATTTTGGAATGTCTGTATATGATCCTAATTCTATGTGGAATCGTCCTTATCTGGATGATGCAGTAGCCTGGACAGGTACTGAAAATGGTGCGTGGGATCAATATATGCAGCGTCAGTATCCTAATTTTGAAGGTTGGAATGCGATTTCAAAACGGCTTTTATCTGATGACAATCCTAATAATGATCTTTCTCCCTATGCCGCCCAACGCCTTTGGATGTGGGAACATAGAAGAAGACCCAGCACAGAAGCCCCGGATTACAACATTGATGCAAGCTTTGGCGGCCCGGTTCCTTTCATAAGTAAACAACTTGGTAATTTACGTTTTTTTACAAGCTTTCGCTTCGAAAGAGAGATGCTTCTAATCCCTCTTAGCAGAGATGATTATCAGGAGTATAATGTTTCGGCAAAAATAAATTCTGATATAAAAAATGATATGAGATTGACGCTGTCTGGCTCATATGGAAAATCTTATAATGTTGCTATTAATGCCGATGATTCCCAGTTTAATAATAACCAATTTGGTGTAAACGGAGCTCAATTCTGGAATCCGACTGATTATTTACGGACACCTTTATCAATTGCACAGCAGCTCAGCGATCATAGAGCCAGTAGAATTTATACCGAATCCTGGTATAGCCCTGCCGATGTCAGTCACTTTACACTATCTGGAAAACTAACTGATTTCATAGCCAAATCTACATTTTACGAAGTTAGTTTTGAACATGTAAACCGCAAATATGAAACAGGACCTCTTGAAGAAAGAGATCTTTCAAAAATATACGAGATAATTCCCGGGTATTTTGTAGATGAAGCTCCGTATGGATGGAGCAGCAGTGCTACTGCAGGAATTGGCGATCCTGATATGTTCTTCGGCGGGCATTCAGCTCAAATGCGCGATTCCAGCAAAACCAATTCGTATACCCTCAAGTTCGATCTATCAAGTCAATATACTAATGAGCACTTATTTAAGTTAGGAGTTGAATTTGCTTACTTTGATCTTAACTTAAATTACGGTAAAGTCAGCCCTGCTTTCGATGATATAAATTATGTAGAAGAGCAATGGAATCCTTACAGGATTTCTGCTTACATACAGGATAAGATTGAAATGCTCGGCTTTATTGCTAATATCGGATTAAGAATGGATTTAAGCAATCCAAATACTGAATGGGTAGATGTTGATCCCTTTGATAAGTCTTACTTCTCAGGGGACTATGATGAAAGTATTAGTTATCCGACAAAGAAATCAGATATTGATGTTGCCTTCAGCCCCCGCATAGGTATTTCCCACCCTATTACTGATAATTCTAAACTATATTTTAATTATGGGCACTTCAAACAACTGCCTGCCTATCAAGAAATTTTCAGATTAGGTCGAGGTGGTTCAGGAGCGTTATCTAATTTTGGTGACCCTAATTTAATAGAAGCAAAAACAATTGCCTACGAGTTAGGCTACGACCATGCTTTGTTCGATTTATACTTATTACAAATCCAGGCCTTTTACAGGGATATATCGAATGTACAGGCTTACACAAACTATACGAGCGAAAGAAAAGGCATAGGGTACTTCAAAGTTACAAATGATAATTATCTGGACGTAAGAGGTGTTGAGGTAACACTTAAAAAATCTATCGGCGATTGGATACGTGGTTTTGTTACGTTTACATACCAGGTAACTACTAACGGCGCATTTGGTAGTGGAAGGATTAATGACAATCCTGCAGATCAAAGGATAATTGATCAGACTACTCAAAATGTTTATCAGCAAAAACCGGTACCCCAGCCGCGTTCAAGAGCGAGCTTAACATTTTTAACACCTCATAATTATGGAGCTGACTTCGGCGGCATTCAACTCCTTAGTGATTGGTCACTCACAATTTTAGGAGACTGGAGAGCTGGTCAATATATAAATTACAATCCAAATCAAATCCGTACAATTTCAAATATAGTTCAGAACGTTCAGACATCAGATTATTTGAATATCGACTTTCAATTAAATAAAACATTTGATTTTAATTCCTTTTCTGTAATGTTCTTTATAGACGTGAGGAATTTCCTTAACACGAAGAGACTGTCTGGCGCTAGTTTTTACGATGCGAGAGACCAGCAGTTTTATATGGAATCGCTTCACCTGCCTAAAAGTGACGCTTATAATAATATTCCTGGTGATGACCGAGTTGGTGATTACAGGGAAGATGGAGTGGAATTTCAGCCAATTATTTACGACTACTCAACAATACAGCATGTAAGCAATCCTCAAACACGTCCATTCTATTACGAAACTGCTACGGGCAGGTATATGCAGTATGTTAGCGGCAATTGGCAAGAAGTAAATAAAGATAAACTCGATCAAGTACTGGAGGATAAGGCGTATATAGATATGCCTAATAACACTTCCTTCAACTTTTTGAACCCAAGACAAATTTTCTTTGGAATTAATTTATCATTCAAATTATAATAACGAATTGTGACAAACAAAGGAAATAATCAAATGATTATAAAAAATTTAAATAGAGTAATAACTGCCCTGTTTCTTTGCTGTGCTTCTATCATCCTGAACCCCGGTTTGCTGTTTGCTCAAGCCGGTGTTCAAGGTACCCAGCAGCATGTAATAAAATGGATGTGGGTAGGAGGATTACGTTCCTGGTTTTCAAATTCTGGATCAGAAGGTGAGTATTTTAGGCGTGATAGAACTACCTACGTAGCGCAGGATCAGATTGACGGAATGTTATACCCGGGCGAATATAACAACAGGATGAAGGGAGTGAAAATTTCTAAAGCATTTTGGCTGGGAACTACTAATTTTCTCGATCCGGTTTCAAATGTTCTTTATCCCCATAAAATTATAAGTGCGGGGCCTGCGGGGGTATATATGGGCACAGAGATAATTGCAGAGGAATCATTCGGCAATGTAGGTATAAAAATGCTAGGTAAATTTGATCATCCCAACGTATACGTAGATAATACTAATTCTTCCGTAATCGAATTTAATGATGAAGTAGATGAAATAGACGATGCCTTGCCATCAGACAGGATGCTGATAAGTAAATTTCATACGAGTATAGGAATAACTGTAACAAGAAAAATTATTGCATTTTCGCAGCAATACCACGATAATTACTATATTTATGAATACACACTAAAAAATACAGGAATCATAGATAGAAGCGGCGAACAAAAGATAAATAAAACCCTTACCGGAGTAGTATTTTATCTGCTTGGCAGATATTCCTTCGCCGGTGAATCGTATACAGGTACCGGAGTAGGCGACTGGTTTCCCGCGGGATCTTCTTGGGGTAGAAATACATTAATCGACCACGTGGGGCAGGATGAGAGTCATCTGTTGGCTCCACCGAACGATTTCCAAGCCATGTTGACTTATTATGGACCTCATTCAAGTACTCTATTCGGAAGTCCGTTAAGCGATATTGGACTTCCAGGTCCAAGAGCTACAAACGTATTGACTCTTGCAGGAACTCAATTTTCCGGAATTGTTTTACTGCATGCAGATAAAGCACCGGGTGATACGACGCATGACAAATCCAAACTTATTTCAACAGTATCTGTAGGCGCCGATGCTACAAGAGATATAACTAATTCCCCA
>Ga0208373_1003088_pt1 | contig 16913 bp, 18 predicted proteins | sample RifOxyC2_FD_184036 | JGI IMG/M metagenome (GOLD analysis project Ga0208373, IMG submission 184036) | Soil microbial communities from Rifle, Colorado - Rifle Oxygen_injection C2 (SPAdes) | ecosystem: Environmental > Terrestrial > Deep subsurface > Rock core/Sediment | place: Rifle, Colorado...
CGCCGGTATCGCCAGCCCCTTTCTGTGCGACAAGTTTGCCGGCAAACAGGTGCGGTGTGTTGGTGTTGAACCAACTGCCTGCCCGACCTTGACCAAGGGGCACTTCCAGTATGATTTCGGTGATGCGGTCTGCACAACCCCGCTGATGCCGATGTACACCCTGGGACACGACTTTGCCCCGGCGGGGATTCATGCCGGCGGTCTGCGTTACCATGGCATGGCCCCCATCATCAGCCAGTTGATGAAGGACAACCTGATCGAGGCCTACGCCTATGATCAAATCGAATGTTTCAAGGATGCGATAACCTTTGCCAGGGCGGAAGGGATCATCCCTGCACCCGAGTCGTCCCACGCCATCCGGCACGCCGTAGTGGAGGCTCTGCGCGCCAAGGAAGAGGGTAAGGAACGGGTCATCCTGTTCAATCTGTCGGGACACGGGCATTTTGACATGTCGGCCTACGAAAAGTACCTGTCCGGCGCCATTAAGGATGTCCCGCTGCCGCAGAGCTCTCTGGACGCTTCGTGGGAGAAAATCAAAGGACTGCCGAAGGTGGCATAACAGCAAGTCATGATCCGGGGGGGATTATAAGTTCCCCCCGGATTTTCTTTTTGCTCCCTCAAGTTTATCCGGAGGCTGTTATAATGGATGCAGGAAAGAAGTCATATGTCGCCGTGCATGCCCGCAGCCTTCTATTTTCGGCCTAATGCCAACCAAGCGAGTTTCCAATGCAACCTAAGGAATTACGCATCCTCTTGGGAAATGAAGCAATTTCCAGGGGGCTTGTCGAAGCTGGAGTGCAATTCATAACAGCATATCCGGGCACGCCCAGCTCCGAAATTCTTCCTGCCGTGGTCAATTTCAAAGAAGAGCTGGGAATTACTATTTATGCCGAATGGTCCACCAACGAAAAGGTGGCGCTGGAAACCGCGCTCGCGGCGGCCTATGCCGGGAAACGCACCGCTGTTGCCATGAAACAGGTGGGGTTGAATGTGGCGGCTGATCCGGCGCTTTCTTCGGCCTACATAGGGGTGGTTGGAGGTCTGGTCCTGGTTGTGGCGGATGACCCCGGACCTCACTCCTCGCAAACGGAACAGGACACCCGGCTGTTTGCAATATTTGCCAAAATTCCGGCCCTTGACCCTTGCAGCCCCCAGGAGGCAAAAGATCTTGCCGAGTCGGCCCTCGAACTTTCCGAGCGCTATCAGATTCCGGTAATCTTAAGGCCAACCATGCGCGTTTGCCATTCAAGGCAGCAGGTTTCCTGCGGCCCGGTCAAGGCGGAATACAAAAAAGCCTCTTTTGAAAAAAATCCTCACCGCTGGGCTGCCACGCCCGGGGCCAGACTTAAGCTTCATCATCTCCTCAATCAAAAACTGGCTGCGATCGAAAAGGAATTTGCAACCTGGGAAGTAAACAAGATCATCCTTCCGGAGGCATCCCAGGGAAATATCCTGCCGCTGGGCATCGTGGCCTGCGGGGTAAGCTATTCCTATCTGTCCGACCTTCTGGAACCACTCGGACTAACCGACAAGGTCGGCATTCTGAAAATAGCCACGGCCTATCCACTTCCCCGCGTCATGGTCGATGATTTTGTCTCCCGGTGCAGTCGGCTTTTGGTCCTTGAAGAACCGGACATAGCCGTTGAAACCCAAATACGCATCAGCAAGCCCGTGTGGGGACGATTGACCGGACATGTTCCCTCCCAGGGCGAGCTTACGCCGGAGGTTATAGAGGGGATCTTGACCCGTGCCGCCTCTGAGGCCGGTCTTGTGGCGACAGCGCGTAATCTTGACCCAATAAGAAATGCGGTAGCCTCCCTGGATTTGGCTATCAGAAGGCCCACCCTTTGCCCCGGCTGCGGACACCGCGCAAGCTTTTACGCCCTGCGCCGTTCCTACCCGGAGGCGATATTTCCCGGCGACATCGGTTGCTATACCCTGGGGCTGAATCTGGGGGCCGTTGACACCTGCCACGACATGGGAGCCTCCATTACCATGGCGTCGGGGTTTTACCACGCCTATGCCCAGGACGGCAACAGGCCGCCCATTCTGGCAACAATCGGCGACGGCACCTTCTTTCATTCCGGGGCTGCGGGCCTTGAAAACGCAGTTTTCAACGGCGCCCGTTTCGTCCTTATTGTCATGGACAACAGTACCACCGGCATGACCGGCATGCAGCCTACTCCGGAATTCGGCATTACCGCCGACGGGCATCCCGGACGTTCCATAGAGCTTGAAGGCCTCATCAGAGGCTGCGGCGTCAATTTTATCTCGTACGCAGATCCTTTCGATCTGGCCGGTTTTCAGCAAGCGCTATCCGAAGCCCTTATGCACACCCGGCTGCCCAGAGGCGGAGTGGCAGTCATAATCACCCGCTATGGATGCGTCACCCAATTGAAGGGCCTTGCCCCCACCATGAAACCCGTCAAGGTGGAAGTAAGGCGCGGCGAGGTTGAACGCCGGGGAAACGGCTCAGGCGTTGCGGAAAGGTGGATGCCCCGTCACGAAGACAAAATTTCCCCTTGTCTTGAAGCCTGTCCGGCGGGCAACGACATCGAAAAATTAATGGCGCTGGCAGCCGACGGCAACATTCGGGATGCGGCCAGGACACTTTATGCCGAACACCCATTCCCCGCCACGCTGGGAAGAGTCTGCCCCCACCCTTGCGAAACAGCCTGCAACCGTAGCGGCTACGATGAAGCCCTCTCTATTAGAGCTATCGAAAGGCTATCTGGAGACTTCGGCAATGCAGCCGACGAGTTTACCATTTTGCATCCAGATCCCACCGGTAAGAGCGTGGGCATTGTGGGTGGCGGCCCGGCAGGCCTGACAGCCGCTTATCACCTCGCTAAAATGGGCTACGCAGTTGAAGTCTTTGAGGCAAAATCCGAGATAGGTGGAATGCTGAGGTGGGCAATACCGGAATATCGGCTGCCCCTTAAAGTGCTGGCCCGGGAACTGGAGGTTTTCAAAACCCTGGGAGTGAAACTCACAACCTCGACCAGCGTTGGGAAAGACCTGCCCTGGTCGGAATTAAAAAGGTTCGACGCAATCTGCCTGGCTACCGGGGCAGGGAAAGAACGACGCCTCGACATCCCCGGCGCCGAGCGCGAGGGAATGTTCAAGGGGCTGGATTTCCTTCGTGACTTGAGAATGGGCGTCAAGCACGATATCGGACACCGGGTGGCCGTCATCGGAGGCGGCAATACCGCAATCGATGCCGCACGCTCTGCCAAGAGACTCGGGGCGGAGGTAACCATCTACTACCGCCGAACCGAAGAAAAAATGAGGGCGATACCCGAAGAAATCAGTGCGGCACGCGCTGAAGGGATATTCTTCCGCTTCCAGGTTGTTCCTTTGCAAGTGGGAAAGGGACATTCAAGAAAGCTGGCATTGAAACTCAGGGAAATACAGTCAAACGAGGCCAGTTTTGCCCCGCCGTTTTCAGGGCAAGAGGGTTCCCCCGAGTTCACCATTGAAGTTGACGCCATCATCGAGGCGATCGGAGCCGCACCGGAACTTTTCTATCTTGACGATTCAGTAAAACTGGATAATGCGGCGATAGCCGTCGATAGTTGGGGGAAAACCTCCCTGCCCGGATTTTTTGCGGCGGGAGACGCGACTAATCTCGGCGCCGGAACGGTTACCGGAGCGGTTAACGCCGGCAAACGGGCGGCACTGGCGATTCATTCCCAACTGAAGGGCGAATCCATTCCTGAAAGAGCGGTTCGGCTCGTCAACGGACCGGGGATCACCATGGAGGTCGCCACAAAAAGCGAGGCTTCTTCCCGCTTTGGCCGCATCCAGGAAGCTCCGCTGCTGCAAACCTTTAATCTTCGCAGTTTTCCTAAAATTGACAGGAGCACCGAGGCCCGCTACCCGCCGGACGAAACAATTTGGGGGTTTGAGGAAACAAAGCGCGGCCTTTCTTCGGACAAGGCGGCCAGGGAAGCAAGAGAGCGCTGTTTTCACTGTGGCGTTTGCACCCATTGCGACACCTGCCTTCTGGTTTGTCCGGTTGGAGCCATCACAAAGATTGAGGAATCGTATCACATCGATAGTACAAAATGCACGGGATGCAGACTTTGCCAGGTGGAGTGTCCAAGAAACGCCATAACCATGCCCGCCACGGGGGTTTGCGTGGCCTGCGGCTATTGCACCACCTGGTTTGAATGCCCGGCGCTCATCCGCGATGCCGAAGGTTTTGTCGAGATTGACAGGCGAACCTGCATTGACTGTGGCTATTGCATTCAGGTATGTCCACAGGGCGCAATCAGGCCAATGGAGACCGCCCAATGAAATTACAGATAGTAATTGCCGGGATTGGCGGACAGGGAAGCCTGTTCGCGGCGAATATTTTTATCAAGCTTGCCCAGCAGCGCGGCTTGCCCCTGCTGGGTTCAGAAACCCACGGAATGAGCCAGCGGGGCGGGTCGGTCATCGCACACATAAAAATAGGCGATTTCAAAAGCCCCCTGATTGGCCAAGGCGATGCGGATATGCTTATGAGTTTGGATGCTACCGAGGCGCACCGCAACCTCGCCTTCCTGCGGGCGCAAAACCGTGACGGCGGCGCTTTTTGCATCGTCAACATAGCGGGCGGCGGGATATTCCCCCATCCTAAAGTAGCCGGAGAGCTTTCCCGGCTTGGCACAAAGATTCACACCTGCAACGCCGACCAGGAAGCTGCCAAAATGGGCAATATCCGGGCGGCAAATCTGGTGCTTCTGGGCTTTTCGGCTAAGCTTCCCGGCTTTCCTTTTTCCTCTGAAGAGATAGCTGATGCGGTGTCGTCAATAAGTTCCCCGAACCAAAAAAAACCTAACAGGGAGGCATTTTTTGCGGGGCGGGCGCTTCCGGATCTGTATGTAATTTAAAATTCATAAAATTGGAGGGACGCGCTCCGTCGCGTCCGGGGCGGTTGCCTGAAGACCAAAAACGCCACAATGTAACGAAGCGATATTGTTTGCATAAATTCTATTTTCATATGGACTTGTTATCCTGTTTGGATGTTAGAATAAATAGTCTTTCCGGTGGGATTGCCACCGCAAGATCCGTTCTTTTATCGGCAAATAATTTTTGAACCTTGTGATACGGTATTTCCACTTCAAGAGAACTCTCGGAATCCACAGGAGAAAAGATAACAGTTGCACTGTGACCCTTTTCATAGCAGGCGTCGATCTTCCCGTGTAACGTCGGCATCGACAGTACTTCCGGTGAGACGTTAAGAACACCATCCATACGTTTTCGATCATAGATTATCAAGTCTTCTGCCCTTATCCCAACATCAAGGATTTTCCCGTCTTCTGCCTGGAAAGCCCCGATATCAGGGAGCGGAACCGTGAGATTTAATTTGGCAATCAGCAACTTTTGTTCTGAAAATATACCGGGAAAGATGTTTCTGATACCGTAGAAGTTAGCTACCGTTTTGTCTCGGGGAACCCTTGCCTTGTCTTTAGTTGCGCTTTGATGCACCATCCCGTCAATAAGGATGCTAATGTGATCGCCTAAAAAAAAGGCCTCTTCGAGATCATGGGTAATCAAGATTATTGTCAAATGATGCCGAACCTGGAGCTCTTTTAATAAAAACCATAATTCCTTTCTAAGCCCCGTATGAAGTCCGGAAAACGGTTCGTCGAGCAAAAGTATTTTATTGCCCGCTGCAAGTGCCCTGGCCAGAGCCACCCGCTGTTTTTCGCCGCCACTGAGATTGGCAATATCACGGTCGTAATAATCCCGGATATAAAGAGCCTCTGCGACTGCATCGGCATTTCCTTTTAACGCTTCGCTCCGCCTGCCTCTTGCCGTCAAACCAAAATAGATGTTTTCTTTGACCGTCAAATGGGGGAAAAGCGCCAGATCCTGAGGGACATAAGCCATGTATCGCAATTCCGGAGCATGTACCGTAATGTCTGCGCCTTCCAATAATACTTGCCCGCCGCAAGGTTTATGAAATCCGGCGATGGTCTCGACTAAAATAGTTTTTCCGCTTCCTGACGGACCCAATATGACATGGATCGAACCGGTGGCCACGGCTAAGGAAATAGCGGCGACTTCAAAATCACCAACCTGGACGGAAAGATTCTTGAGCTCAATCATGGGTGATCCCCTTTTGGCGGGACAGTCTTTTGTAGAGGTGCAGTACACCGAGGCCGATGATAACGGATAAAAGGATCATGACAACGGCGCCCTCAATGTCGGCGGCGGACAGTCTCATAAAAACGGCAACAGGGAGTGTTTCCGTTTTATTGGGGATGGAGCCGGCAATTGTTATGGTGGCGCCAAATTCGCCAAAGGCCTTTGCCCATGTCAGTATGGAAGCAGAAATAATGCCTCCCTTGCATATAGGCAATACGATTTTTCTATAAGTGTAAGACGGTGAAGCGCCCAAGCTGCGCGCCACATGTTCGTATCTAACCGGAACTTCATCCATTACGGCCTTAATCAACCGGACGGCAATGCCGAGTACGGTAATCAACTGGGCAAGAATGACGCCGCTCACGGTGAAAATGAAATTGCCCGCATGTTCATTAATCCAGGAACCGGCGGGATTATTAAAAAATATCAGCACCATCGCTCCCAGTGCTGCGGGAGATACCACCAGTGGCAGCTCCAGAAAAGTGTCTACCAGCGTTTTGAAGCGAAAGTCGTATCGAGACAGGGCATAGGCGGCAGGAATTGCGATAATTACGGCAATCAATGTTGCCGCCGTGGCAGCGAAAAGACTGAGTCCCAAAGAATATATTGTGCGGCTGGATGTCAGGATACTTAAAGAAATAGACGGTTTGAAAAAATAAAATACGGAAACGACCAATGTAAAGTATAGGCAGAAGATTCCCAGCGCATTGAGAATCAATATCTGTTTCAGGTTGACGGAGGTTCTCATTTGCTGATCCACCCGGCGGGCACGCTATATTCTCCACCCACTGGTTTTGGTATGCCAATATAGACATAGGCTTCTTCGGGAGTCATAAAGTAATGATATTTTCTGTAAATAGCTTTACCTTCATCAGACAACAGGAAGTCAATAAATTTTTGTGCCGCCCCTCTGTCTTTCGTGTATTTCGAAATGGCAATCGGTATATATCCCACCCGCGCTATTTCTTCTTTTGCCAAATTAACCGTTTCAATTCGTTCCGGGTCCCAATATTGAAAAACGCTCCATCCCATTACGGCATCGGCAGTATTTAACGATATGGTCGTTGCTGTTTTTTCACAGCTTTCGGGATAGTTTACAATGTTTTTTCGCAAGGCTTTTATCTGTTCTTTGGTCAAGTTCTTTTCGATAATCTCGACCGCATATACTCCTACACAAACCGTATCGGGGCGTGCTATCGCCACCCGCAGTCCCGGCGCAGTTAAATCGCTCAATTTCCGGATATTTCTGGGGTTTCCTTTTCTTACGTTAATAGCGGAAACAAGGTAAACAACCTTTTTTTCCGTTTCATTATAAACAGCACCCTTGGCTTTTGCCGTTTCCATAAAATCCGATGAACCCGGAAAGTAGATATCTCCCTTTTTCGCCAGCATCATCTGTGAAAGCACATAGCCCGAGCCACCAAAAAGCAAATCAACCTGGACACCCGTCCTGCTTTCATAAACCCTTGCCGCTTCTTCGGTGGGAGGTTTGCTGGCTGCGCCTACAAAGGCAAGCAAAGATTTGCTTTCCGCGTAACCCTGGGCACTGGCAGACAGAGCTGCCACGACAATCAATATCCTTATCGCATTCATTTCCTGCCGGAGCTTGCCTATGGATCGACTCCTTTCCCCAAAGCCTCAAGATGCTCTTTAATAACGGTGAATTGTTCCTCGGCAAAGTTTATCACTTCAGCTTCGTAGGCCGTAAAAATGTCGAGAAACCTGACAGTTAGAGGCGTAAGTTCGGATCCGCCATATTCCTTGCCGCCAATCTGAGTTTTCAGTATTTTGCCGCCCAGACTGGCCTCCATTTTCTTTATGATTTTCCAGGCCTTCACATAAGACATATTCATTTCTTTGGCGGCCTGATTAATGGACCCCAGGCGTTCTATGCCCCTAAGCAATGCTACAGGCCCTCTGCCCATGAAAGGGACACCCTGGTCGTTCAAAAGACTCAATTTAAAGTGCAATATCATGCTCGTTATATACGTAAAGAAATATCGATATGTCAAGTAAAAAGCCAGTTTTTGCGCATAGGGCCGGACGCAGCGAGCTTTTGCCTGGTTTGTTTTCATTGACTTTCTCTCGGCAGGCTCTTATAGTCCAAGCCGGTTTTATGGACACGTTTGATAGCCTTAAAGGGGAGGCGCCATGCAGCAGGCAAAATTCAGTTGTAAAGAGGATCAGGTCGAGTTTTTAAATAATTACAAAGATTACGGGTTTATGGTTTATGAAGCTGGACACGGTTGCGGCAGTTAAAATAACGACCTTAAAAGTAAAAATGGAGCAGGGTAACCTTTCCAATGTCAAGTGGTTTCTGGAAGTAGATCAAGGAAGTTACAAGGAGGGAAGTATGGCTCTCACCAGAGATTTCAAGGAAACGGTAAAAAAACGATTGGACGGTGACCCGGAATTTGCCAAGGCGCTGCTTCACGAAGCGGTCAATCTCATGCTTGATGGCGATTCGTCAACCGCTAAACTTATTCTGCGCGACCTGATAAACGCAACGGTCGGTTTCGAGCGACTTGCTGAAGAAGTCCACAAGCCGAGCAAAAGCCTCCACCGAATGCTGTCAACATCCGGCAATCCTACGATGGAAAACCTTTCGGCAATTTTTGTAACAATAAAAAAAGCCCTGAATGTTAGTATAGATACTATCGTGACGGCTGCCTGATATTGTCAGTCTACATACCGGAGGGAATTAATGACAAAGCTGAAAGGAGAATGACTATGCCATTATGCACTGATGTATTGGTCAAGGAAGCGAGCGTTTTGCCATACGGCGAGCGGGCGAAACTGGTTGATGCCCTGCTGGCAACACTGGACCAGACCTCCGAGGACGATTGCGATGCCGCCTGGTTCGCCGAAATTGGCAGAAGGGAGCAAACTCTTGCGGATGGCACCGCACAAACCCATTCCTGGGATGACGTCAAAAGCCAGGCCCGCGAGAGAGTAAATGGATAAACCGGTTATTCATGACGACGCACGAGCCGAGTATATCGAGAGTTATGCCTGTGGTATCATGAGCGTGGCTCTCATATTGCGGAGGCATTTGAACGAGAAATAGAGCACGCTCTTGCGGCGTTGTATGAATTCCCCGATCGTTGGCCTGTGTATGTGGGAAAATGGCGCAGGATTCTATTGAGGCGTTTTCCGTTCGGGATCGTGTATGGGCTTATGGGTAATCAGGTTGTGGTAGTTGCGATTATCCACACCAGAAGAAAGCCGGGGTATTGGAAGAACAGGGTGTTTGATGTTCTGCCGGATAGGAAATAAGTAATGTGTCCCCGGATTACCACAGAGGTGTTGGTCACATAATGATTGACCATAACCATCTGAGATTAGAAATTAAGAGGTGACAGGATGGAAACCATAAAATTTGAAACGGTTATTGATTCTCAAGGGGCTATTTATCTCCCGGAGGAGTTTCGCCATGCCTACGGTAAACATGCCCGGCTGATTGTATCACTGCAGGCGCAGGAGTTAACACGGAAAAAAGGACGGCTACCCGGAAGTGCCAGGGGAATACTCCAGGTACTTTCCGAAGATAACGAACATCTGAATGATTTCAAGGCATACATGCCATGAAACTCTTACTGGACACGCAGGCCATTCTCTGGTTTCTTCTCGACGATCATCGTTTGAGCGGCAGGGCGCGAGAGAATATTTCGGGTCTGGACGCCCTGATTTTTGTCAGTCCCGCCAGCCTTTGGGAGATCGCCATCAAGATCAGCCTTGGTAAGTATGCACTCCCCGCGCCTTTCGAGGCGTTCTGGGATGAACAGTTTCTTACCAACGACTTTGCGCTTTTGCCCGTCTCAGTGTCACACGCCGCACGGGTTGTCAATTTACCTTTCCATCATCGTGATCCATTCGACCGTTTGATCATTGCCCAGTCGCTGGTTGAAGAGATGCCGCTCGTAAGCAGCGACATCATATTTGATCGTTATGGCGTGGAACGGGTTTGGTGAAAGATGCCTGATTTGAGAAGGCTTGAGAAGGGAGGATGCTCTATGACCCATCTGGATAAAGAGGCTTTAAAGAAGGATGTCGTCCGATGCCTGGCCGGGGCGGAAGAAATCAAGAGGATTGTCGTCTTTGGTTCTTTTCTCACATCCGATAATCCGAACGATATTGACGTGGCGATATTTCAGGGCAGCGAAAGCCCATATCTTGCTCTTGCCCTGAAATATCGCAAAATGCTGCACCCCGTCTTACGCAAGATTGCCGTGGATGTCATCCCTATCCGACCTGAACCAAAGCCTTCATTTTTTTTGGGCGAAATTCAAGCAGAGGAAGTGATTTATGAAAGATGAAACAGGATCTCACTGAGCATGGCATACAATCCGGACTTACCGAAGAAGACTGCGATCTTTTCGATACCATGTATATGCCATCCCGATACCCGCTTTTCAGTGTCTTGCCAAATGCAATGCCGGATCGGGAGACATGCGAAAAGTGTGTCCGTATCGCTCGTTGTGTTGGGGAGAGTGCGCGATCGGCGTCAAAGGACAAGGCGGATAAGGTAGGTAACAACACATAAATGGTATTGTGTCCCCGGAATATCCCGGGAAAAGCAGAAATAAATCTGTCCCCTTTTTCATTGTGTTGGAATCTGGCTGATGCTGAAACATTCCGGCGGGAGAAGGCCGCCATGGCGTTTGGTGTCGCCCAATGGCCGGCAGCGGAGGGGCGGCTTCTCTTTCACGAGTACGCGCCCGGCCAGGAGCGGGAGGCGCCCGGAGCGCTGGCCGCCTGGAGGTATTTGCTTCGCTTATAGAGAGCAAACCCTGCAAATGAAGTGAATACAGGAATCCGGGATGGTTCGCTGGATATAAGCCCGGCGCCGACCGGCACGTTCTCAACAGGTTTATTCGCAAACAAGGATAATTTTTGTATAGAAAAGCTGGGAGTATTGAAGTGTGGCCTTCTTCCCAATGTATAAAAGGAAGTTCTCATCAATATTAGTGACGGTATGAGAAAAAAAATATCATCAAATACTGATCATAATAAAAATATTTCTGATGCTATTGAATGGAGTAATAAGGGATGGGCATCCCTTGAATCGGGTCATCGTGACGATGCAATTAATGCATTCAATAAATCTATTTTAATAGATAACTTCTTCTTACCTTATTTTGGAAGAGGGGTTGCATACTATGAATTAGGTAACTATCGGCAGGCTATTAATGATTTCAGTAAATCAATAGAACTGGAACCGGAAAGTGCGCATTTAAAATCATATACTAATCGCGGATTAGCTCACTCTCAACTCGGTATATATCAGCAAGCAATTAATGATTACGACAAAGCAATCGCTTTGAATCCAAAAGATCCAGACCTTTATATGAAGCGCAGTATGGCTTATCAGAAACTAGGTAACCATCAGCAAGCCATTAACGACTATAGCAAGGCTATCGAATTGGATCCGGTAGACGCACTTATTTATTGCGATCGTGGGGATGTTTACTGTGAAATTAATAACTATCAACAAGCCATTGCTGATTACAGCAGGGCAATAGAACTGAACCTAACAGACTCAATTATATACTTTAGTCGTGGAATAGCATATTATCTACTGGATAAATATAAACGGGCAATCAACGATTTTGATAAAGCTATTGAAATAGATCCTAACAATGCAGGCTATTATTATTTTAGAGGGATAACTCACGCTCATAATTATAACTTCCAATGGGCAATTCTAGATTACGATAAAGCCATCGAGATAGATCCTAATAATGCAGATTATTATTTTGAAAGAGGGATTACTCATGCCAACCCTAATAACTCCTCATGGACAATACAATTTTCCGATCAATGGGCAGCTCAAGGTTATGATCAACTTTTTAACTTTCAATTAGCCATTCAAGATTACGACAAAGCAATCGCTTTGAATCCAAAAGATGCAAATTCTTATCAGCATCGTGCAGTAGCCTACTCTAATCTTGTTCAATATCAGCAAGCTATCAATGATTATAGCAAGGCTATTGAATTGGATCCAGAAAACGCGGGTTTTTATTTAGATCGTGGGGTCGACTATCAAAATCTTGGGAATTATCCCAAAGCTATGGATGACTATAACAAGGCCGTTGAATTAGATCCTAGAAATCAAATTGCATATAACAACCGTGGATTGCTTTACCAAGAAATTGGAAACAAGCGCCAAGCATCAAAGGATCTAAAAATAGCTGCAAAATTGAATAAAGAATGCGAGCAAAACAAAAAAGTGGAGGGTGAAGAAATGGGTAATCAGAATGAGATTGATGACACAAATAACCAAAATGATCTCCCTTTATTGAGAAGAATTATCAGGACTCAGGCTAGTGACCCAACAATTAAACATTTATGTGATAGAATAAATAAAGGAAGATTGATCACTAATGCTGACTTCCAGCGGCAATATGTTTGGAAAAATGACGCTAAATTGAAAAGTAGATTAATCGAATCCGTTTTTCTGGAAGTTCCAATACCAACAATTTATACAGCTGAAGAAGAAGATGGAAGTGAAGTTGTTATTGATGGACAGCAAAGATTGATGACTTTTTCCAGCTTTTTAAATAATGGATTTAAATTAACCGGTCTTGAGGAATGTAAAGATTTAAATCATAAGACTTTTAAGACTCTGAGCGATATTAATCCATCTTATCAAGAGAAAATAGAAAATTATCCTTTAAGAGTTATAAAAATTTTAAAGGATTCAGATCTTTCTGTGAGATTTGACATTTTCAAAAGACTTAATAGAGGCTCAGTAAAACTGAATGATCAAGAACTAAGAAACTGTATATATAGGGGGCCATTTAATGATTTTATTAAGAATGTTGCTAAAGATACAGATTTTCAAATTCTAATTGGATCAAAGGAACAAATTAGAATGCAGGATGTTGAGCTCGTATTGAGATTTTTTACTTTCTATGATCGGACATATCTAAAATTTAAATCTCCAATGAAGAGTTTTTTAACCAACTTCATGGAGGATTATCGAAACATTGACAGCAGTAAAGTTAATGAATTTAAGAAGATGTTTAAGCAAACAGTTAATCTAGTTATAACAGTATTTGGCAAAAAGGCTTTCTCTTTATATTCAAATAAAGATAATATGTCTGGCAAATATGAGAATGTAATTAATAAAGGATTATTTGATGTTCTAATGAATGGCTTTACAAGATACGATCAACATCAGGTTATGCCTCATAAGGATGCACTGAAAGAAGAATTATTCTGGCTAATGAATGATGATAAATTTCTCGATGTCATAACGGGCGCTGGAACAGATAGTAATAAAAAATTAGAGAGAAAGTTTGATATATGGCTTAGTTCATTGAAAACTATTCTTGGCTACCCAGAAAATGAAGCAAGGTTTTTTTCATGGGAGTTTAAAAAGAGACTATGGGAGAAAAATCCGGTGTGCTCCATATGCGGACAAAAGATCGAGCAACTTGATGATTCCGAAGTGGACCACATAGAGTTCTATTGGCGGGGAGGAAAAACTATTCCTGAAAATGCCAGGTTATCACACAGATTCTGTAACCGATCACGTAAGAAGAAAGAAAGCACCATTTAGTTGTGGAAGGACCCATGAGTTCTGGAGCAGAATAGTTGATAATTTACTTTTTGGAGAGAGAAGCGAAGGCGATGGTATTATCATTTATGATCGGGGCAGGATTGATTTGCTAGAGGGACTGAGAATATGACTGACGAACAAGTTAATGAACAAGCCGCAATCGCATGGTATATTTTGGCAGAATATGCAAAACAAAAGAAGGTACTCACCTACGGCGAATTGGCAAAGTTGATGAATTCACAGAACAGATCGAGACTGCGTATGAATCACCGTAATTGCAAGTATGCTCTAGGATTGATCCAAGCGTACTGTAGAATTGCAAAGCCAGCACTGCCAGCCTTGCAGTCCTTGGTTGTGAATGGAACCACAAGGAAACCTGGAAAGGGGTATACTGGATCGAGTGGGGAAGAGATAGAAACGGAACATCAAAAAGTTTTTTCACACAAGTGGGAAACTGTAAATTCTTTTGAAAACTGGAAAGGACCCAGAGCATGACACACATAGAAGAAATAGGGTGTTAATAGTAAATGTTCTTTTTAGGAAACATCCGGGTTATTCCGGGGACATAATACCAATAATGGCGTTGGCCTGCTGGGAATCTGTATTATGTCCCCCGAATATCACGAATATCAAAATCCGGTGACACCATATCAGTATTTCTACAATAAAAAGGAGCGAGGATGAAGAAAGAAACCTTATATCTCGATACATCGGTTATAAGTGCCTATTGTGATGAGAGAGCTATGGAAAGGCAAGAAGCAACGGTAAAGTTTTGGGAAGATGTATTGCCTCGTTATAAAGTCTTTATTTCCGAGGTTACTGTAAATGAATTGGAAAACACCAAAGACGAAAGATTGAAGAAGAAGTTCAGAAGGCTTATCAAAGACGTTAACATACTGAAAATTAACAGCGAGGTCAGGTCTCTGGCTAATATTTATATCGAAAAGGGAATATTCCCCGCGAAGTATATTGAAGACGCCCTTCATGTGGCTGTAGCAACATGCCACGAAATTTCCTATATAGTTTCCTGGAATTTCGAGCATTTGGTTAAAGTAAAGACAAGAAAAACGGTGAGCCTAAGCAACATTTTGGCAGGCTATAAAGAAATAGAAATTGTCTCGCCGCAAGAGCTGTAAGGAGATGCCCATGAGAAAGATAGAATATTTTGATTATCAAAAGGTGGCCAGGGATATAAAGATGCCGGCGACAATTCTCAAGAAGATCGAAAAAGAAGTGAAGGTTGATTTCCCTAAAGATAAGATGTTGTATGAGCTTCATGTTCTAAGAGCGATAAAAAGCGGATATTGGGACAAAACAGCAGATTAAGTAATGTAGCGTGGATTAGCGGAGTGTAATCCGCCATTGATATCCGATGCATTTTTGGTGCGTTACGCCCTTCGACAGGCTCAGGACTAACGCACCTACTGCGATTGAGTAGGGGAAACCGCTTTATAGAAGGAAGATGCTTATGGGTTTAACAGCCAAAAAAACCGGACGGAAATTCACATTTGCCGATTATCGCGGTTAGACGGATGAGGCCATGAACAGCGCCCAATTTTCTTTGGGAATATTTCAAAATATAGCCTTGACACTATATAACTTACAGGCTATTATTATTTGAAAAGGAAATTAAAATGGCGTGGAAAGTCGTTACTGTTGAATACTTCGATGATTGGTTTCTTGGCTTGGATGCGGCGGAGCAAAAAGATGTATTGGCGGCCATATTGGTGCTTGAGCAATTCGGCCCTACGTTAGGAAGGCCATACGTTGATAGCATCAAAGGCACGGGAAAGGTAAAAAATCTGAAGGAGCTCCGTGTGCAACACAAAGGCAAACCTTTTCGAGTATTTTTCGCTTTCGATCCACTGCGCCAAGCAGTAATGCTCTGTGGCGGAGATAAGACAGGGGATAAACACTTTTACGAAACTATGATTTCTATTGCAGAACGAGAATTTCTGGACTACCTGCAAGAAGAGGAGTGAGTGATGGCAAAGCAACTTTCAGAATTGATGAAAAAAGTAGACCCGACCGTAGTAAATGCGGCCCGTGCCCAGGCCGATCAGGAGATTTTCGAACTTCGCCTGGCACAATTACGACAAACTGCCGAGATGTCGCAACATGACATAGCGGTTGCATTAGGCATCTCCCAGCCATCTGTTGCAAATCTTGAAAAACGCGGTCACGAAGTTAAAATTTCTTCTTTGAAGCGGTATATCGAGGCGCTTGGTGGTAAGTTGTCTCTGGATGTTGAACTGTCGGATGGCCGTCACATCGGCATCAATGTGTAGAACAAAAGGGGACGTGCCGGCATGGCCCAATACGAACACCTTCCCATCTACCGGTGACTTTGGGCCGTATTTCCCAGTATAAAATTGCTATCGTTCATTACCCGGAGACCGACATGAAATCCGACATCCTTAAAACCGCCCAAGAGATCGATACAACGGACTGGAGAGAGATCCCGGTCGATTATGGGCGGTACCGACTTGGCTTCCTGTCCTTTCCCGCAGCAGAAAAGGCGGCAGTCCCTTGAACACGGTCATCGAGGCGGAACACCTCCGCAAGACCTTTGGTTCGCTCGTCGCCGTCGACGACCTCTCGTTTTCGGTCGCCGCCGGGGAGTGCTTCGGGATCCTCGGCCCCAACGGGGCGGGGAAGACCTCCACGATCCGGATGGTCTACGCCTTCTCCCCGCCGAGCGGGGGAACGCTCCGGGTGCTGGGTCTCGACATCACCCGGCAGGCGCGCGCCGTGAAGTCCCGGATCGGCGTCTGCCAGCAGGAGAACAACATCGATCCGGACCTGACCGTCCTCCAGAACCTCGAAGTCTTCGCCCGCTACTTCAACATCCCCGCGGCCGAGGCGACGCGGCGCTCCCGGGAGCTGCTCCGTTTCATGGCCCTCGACCACCGGGAATACTCCCGCGCGGTCGACCTTTCGGGCGGGATGATCCGGCGTCTTGTCATGGCCCGGGCGCTCCTCAACCGGCCGGAGCTCCTCATCCTCGACGAGCCGACGACCGGCCTCGACCCCCAGTCGCGCCACCAGGTCTGGGAGCGTCTGGAGGAGCTCAGGGCGGACGGGCTTTCCATTTGTAAGCGTCCGATGAACCCATCTTTTCAGCCGTTCTGATTTGGGGTATGGCCTCCGGGAATAAATAAAGATCACCACCGGGAGGCAGGAAATGACCAGAGAAGAACGATACGATAAT
>Ga0208373_1003091_pt1 | contig 16908 bp, 13 predicted proteins | sample RifOxyC2_FD_184036 | JGI IMG/M metagenome (GOLD analysis project Ga0208373, IMG submission 184036) | Soil microbial communities from Rifle, Colorado - Rifle Oxygen_injection C2 (SPAdes) | ecosystem: Environmental > Terrestrial > Deep subsurface > Rock core/Sediment | place: Rifle, Colorado...
TAAAGAAAGATTGGAGTCGATGTAGACAAAGAGGCGGGCGACAATTTCGTCAAAAGAAAGAGGAATAGTGGAACGCTGAATTTTGAATTCGGAATAGAGACGATTCAATTGCTTGAGAGCTTCGATGTCCCGGTGACGGAGAATATATTTTAGATATTTAAAACGACGGATAACCAGATTAAATAATTTGTCGGGGGGTAAATTGGCTTTGAGTTTTTGAAGGCGGCCAAGCCGCCTTTCAAATTTGGTTAGACGGATTTTAAATTTAGAAGATATTTTTTCTGATTTTGGGTCGTGAAGGTAGTGGTAAAGAGAAAGAGAGGGAAAAGATAGAAAAGAAAAATTTAGAACTTTATTTTTTAGGATAGTATCGTCGGGACAGGATAAAAGCTTTAATAAATCGAGCAATTGAAGAATGAGAGGCTGCCCTAGAATATTAATGCCAAAATCTTTGACATATTTGATTTTGAGAGCAGAGAGAGCGGGTAGCAAATCGAAAATATCGGCGTTGTTACGAAATAGTACGGCAATTTTTTGAGGGGAAGTGCCGATATCAATTAATTTTTTAATTTTGGAGGCTACCCAATAATTTTCTTCAATTTGGGAATCGGCAGTATAAAGATTGATGGGATCTGAATCATAATCGCGGGTGGCAATTAAACTCTTATCAATGCCTTTAATTTGTTTAGCGATCCTATTTTCGTTGCGGTTAATAAGGGAGGTGGTGGAATCTAAAATGAGCCGGTGGGAGCGGTAATTGTTGCGTAAAATTATGGGTGGTGTAAGATATCTTTGGTAAAAAGAATAAACATTTTCGACCGAGGCCCCTTGAAAACGAAAGATGGACTGATCATCGTCGCCGACGACAAAAATATTGGGTGAGTCTTGCCCCGAACAAAAAAGGGTAATAATTTCGTTTTGAGAAGCCGAGGTGTCCTGAAACTCGTCAACCAAAATATATTGAAATTTCTCCTGATAGGAGGATAAAAGCGAGGGATTATTCTTGAAAGCATCAATAACCGAGAGAATCATGTCGTCAAAATCAAAACGGTGCCGAACAGAAAGTTCTTTTTGGTATCCCGGGAAAATTTCGGTTAGAGCCAAATGTTTGGGATGTTGAGAGGCGGTGTTTTCATAAAAGCCAATGAGGGTGGATTTTAAATCTTTGGTAGAAGCTAGATCTTTTAGTAATGAGGAGATTTTGGTTTGATAAGTTTGATTTAAATTTTTTAGGTGAATTATTTTTTCAATAATTGAGGCAATGGCGTCGAGGTTTTTGGGATAGGCGGTGATGGATTTCAACTGGTCGTAAAAGGGTTTAACAATTTCTAAAAAGGATTTTTCATCAGAAAGAAGGGAGAGAAAAAGCTCCGGGGAAATGTTTTCTTTTTTAAGAGATTCGATGGCGGAGATCAGAGATGACTGATAATAATAGGTGTCATTGGGAGTTTTGAGAGGTGAATCGGAGGGAAGGGCATCAATTAGGCGGCGGATGATCTGAATTTGCTCAATTTTATCAAGCGGTTCGGAATCAAGATTAAATTGGAAAAAATGCTCGGGGTGACTTCTAATGACTGACTGACAAAAAGCGTGAAAGGTGTTAATCCGAACCGAATTGGCGCTCGGGCCGATAAGAGACAGAAGACGGGAGCGCATGTTGAGGGCGGCGGAATCAGTAAAGGTTAAACAAAGGATGTTACTAGGGTTGACTTGGGTTTTATTTAAGATATTACCGATGCGTAGGGCAATTACCTGAGTCTTACCGGTGCCGGCGCCGGCAACAACCAGAACCGGTCCTTCGATAGTATCGACGGCTTTTTTCTGCTCGGGGTTGAGTTTTTGGTATTCGATGTCAAAAGAAGTTGCCACTACCCTATTTTAGCTTATTGGCAGAGATGCGGATAATTAGGTGGTGGTGACTTCGGTATTACAGCCGGGAGTTGGACAACGATAGGTTCCCATAGATTGTCTATATTGAGGAGGGGCAAACTGAAATCTAAGAGTCGCTCCATCGCTCATACAAATCAAAGATGAAGCATCTGGGAGACGAGAGTTATCTACACCTGGTTGGCCAGCAACAACTGAAGGGTTAAGTCGGGTTATACTTGATCCTCTTCGGATCGCTTCTGATAAAGATATTATACTCATGGGCAGATTATAACGCTGACAGCAATTTTTCCAAAATTTCTTTGGCGACTTGAGGATTGGCGGAACCGGAAGAGGCTTTCATCAATTGGCCGATTAAAAACCCAATACTTTGAGGATTTTTTTGGTAATCTTCAACTGCTTTGGGATTGTCGGCCAGAACTTTTTTGGCTAAGTCTTCAATGGCACCAGTATCGGAAACTTGAAATAAATTTTGGTCTTTGGCCAAAACTAAAGGGTCAGTGCCACTTTGATAAGATTCCAAAATTAAGAGTTTGATGGCCGAGGAAGATAATTCGGATTTTTTGTCAAAAAGATTTTTAAAAAAAACAGGGTTTATTTTTTCGATGGTAATGTCAGTGGTCTTTAAGGGACCAATGAGCAGGTTGGTGACAAATTTAGCAAAATCAGAGTCGGTTGAAGTACCTAATATTTTTTCAAAAATGGCCGAAAAGGCTGAATCTTCGGCTAAAAGAGAGACATCATAATCAGAGAGAGACAAGGCTTTATACTTGACAATTTTTTGTTCAGGTAGTTCAGGAAGGGTGGCGCGAATAGCGTCGATTTGTTCTTGAGTAAAAACAATCGGAGGAATATCGGGCTCGGGGAAATAGCGATAGTCAGCACTCCCCTCTTTTTCGCGTTGTAAAAAAGTAACTGATTTTTCGGCATCCCAACCACGGGTGGTTTTTTCACCATGTTCTTTGGTGATACTGTCTTTTTTGAACTGTTCCGTTTGACGGTCGATTTCAAACTGAATGGCGTTAAGAACGCCAGTCAAGGAGGCCACATTTTTAATTTCGACGAGAGGGGTGAAAGCATCGTCAATTTTTAAATTGACGGTGGGCTCACAGCGCATGGAGCCTTCTTCAATATTGGCCTCGGAAATACCAAGATAGCGGACGATTTGCTGGATTTTACCAAGATATTTTTTAGCTTCCTCCGGAGAGATGATATCCGGTTCGGAGACGATTTCGACCAGCGGTACTCCGGAGCGATTAAAATCTAGTAAGGTCTCATCACCAATATGCTGGGATTTACCGGTGTCTTCTTCCAAGTGGGCACGATTGATACGAATTAGCCTTCCATCTACATTTAGCTTACCATTAATAGCAAAAGGCTTTTGCAACTGAGTAATTTGATAACCCTTGGGAAGATCGGGATAGAAATAATTTTTGCGTTCAAAAAATGAATCTTGGTTTATTGAGCAACCTAGGGCTAAGCCAAGTTTAATGGTCCATTCACAAGCGACTTTGTTGGGAACCGGCAGAGCGCCGGGGAGACCAAGACAAACGGGACAAGTGTGGGTGTTTGGCTCCACATGAAAATGGGAGGCATCGCAACCGCAAAACATTTTCGATTTGGTTTTGAGTTCGACGTGGACTTCCAGGCCGATGATGGGGGTGATGGTCATAAATATTTTTGAGCCAACAATAAACTGAGAGTAGACTCAGCATCGGCAACATTATAAAAAGATAGATTATTGATTAATTTTTGATAATTATAGAATTTATAAGTTATTTTCTCTGTTTCTTCTTGGTGGCTTTGATTGGAAATAATTAAATCTTGGGCTAAATAATAGTGACCTAAGGTCTTGGCAATACCGTTTAGTGACCAAAATTCCCCCATTTTAGTCCATTTCCGGGCGATAATTCCGGTTTCTTCGGAAAGTTCTCTTTGGGCGGCAGCAAGAGGGTTTTCACCCGGGTCAATCCGACCGGAAGGTATTTCTAAGAATTCCTGACCAACGGTATAGCGCCATTGGGTTTCCATGACTACTTTGTTAAAAGAATTAACGGCAATTATTTGGACAAAACCATTACTGCTGATAACAGTATATTTCCCGGATTTACCGGAGGGATTAATGACATCATTGTCCCGAACAGTTAGACCAAACTTATTTTGAAAAACGATATTCTGTTTGACTGTAATCCAGGGGTTTTTCATTGTTTTGGTTTCAATCCCTCTAAATCTCCCTTTGACAAGGGAGACTTTAAATGACTATCGGTTAATTGTTGATACTGATGGCCGATGTTGAGAAGAAGATCTTCGGAAAACATGGGGCCAACGATTTGGGCACCGATTGGTAGACCACTTTTAGTGAAACCACAGGGAAGAGCGAGAGAGGGAACACCAACCGGATTTTGGGAAGTAGTGTAGATATCGGCTAAGAAATTTTGGAGTGGGTCATTCATCAACTCCCCAATTTTAGGCGGCGGGGTGGGGGTAATTGGTTGAAGTAAAACATCACATTGAGACAGTGCCTTTTTATATTCTTCGATAAATAAAGTTCGAACTTGCTGGGCTTTTTTGTAATAGGCCTCGTAGTAACCGGCGGAGAGGGCATAGGTACCGATTAAAATCCGGCGGATGGTTTCATCAGTAAAAAACTCCCGGCTATGACCGAATCGGATACCATCGTAGCGGGCTAAGTTGGAACTGGTCTCGCTGGGACCAATTAAGTAATAAATGGCCAGGCCATAATCAAAAAGAGGCATGGAAAGATTTTTAATTTGAGCACCAGCTTTTTGTAGGTCAGTGGCGACTTTTAGAACAGCTGACTTTATTTCCAAGTCGAGTCCTTCTTGATAAAACTCATCAGGAATGCCGATAGTGATATCGGTTACTTTTTTGTCTAAGAGGGTGGAATATAAAGGAACCGCAGTAGGAGAAGAGGTGGCGTCGTAGGGATCAACACCGGCGATAGTTTCCAAAATAACGGCACAGTCCTCAACTGATTTGGCCATAGGACCGACTGAATCAAATGAGGAGGCGTAGGCAATGGAACCGTAACGGGAAACCCGTCCATAGGTGACTTTTAAGCCGGTAATATTGCACCACGCAGCGGGATTTCGAATGGATCCGCCGGTGTCTTCACCAATGGCAAAAACGGCCATTCGGGCAGAGAGGGCGGCAGCCGGACCGCCGCTACTACCACCGGCCACCCGAGAAGTATCCCAGGGATTTTTGACCGGTCCAAAGTCGGTATTTTCAGAAGAACCACCATGGCCCCAAGCGTCCATGTTCATTTTACCGATCAAAATGGCACCGGCGTTTAGCAACTTTTGATAAACAGTGGCGTTATATGGCGGGATAAAATTATTTAGGACATTGGAGGCAGAAGTAGTTTTTACACCTTCGGTGACATAACAATCCTTGAGAACAAAAGGGATACCTGATAAAGGAGAGGTTAATTTTATTGATTTGGCCTTTTTGACGGTAAATTCAAGGGGAAGAATGGTAACAAAGGCATTAATATTTCCGTTATATTTGGCAATATTGTCATAACACTCATTGAGTAAATCAACAGAAGTGAATTCACTTTGTCTTAATCCGGCAGCTAACTCTGAAATCGATTTATCAAGAAGCATTATTTTTTAGAAATTGATTTAGTAACAAAAAATCCGTTTTTACTTTGAGGAGCGTTAGCTAAAGACTGGGCCTGAGTAAACATTCGTTTGGTGTCGATAAAATCTTCTCTAAGAATATTTTTTTGACCGGTTACCTGATAAGTAGGGGCAATATTAGTGACATCGACTTGGTTTAATTTGGCAAAATGTTCCAGAATTGATTCCAGTTGTTTAGCAAAAACAGTAATTTTTTCGGGAGAAAGATTGATGTGGGCCAGTTTGGCCACTTTTAAAACATCGGCTTCACTAATAACGGTCGAGGACATAGCTTATTTTACCTAAAAAGAGAGGCTTTGAGACGGAGTAGCTTCCAGCGGTATTTATCGATGAGATTGTAGACTTTATACAATTGAGGATTGATAACCAGATCATAAGTGCCGACAAATTGAACCAGTTGACCACCATAACCCTGTTTGAAACGATGAAAGCCAAAACCGTTTTCACCATCTTTGGCATCGGGACCAAGACAGCCCCAGGTATCAAAACTTTTTAGACCCAAAGATTGGCCATATTTAATGGCCTCCCACATCAGTAAATTGGGAGCCATAACTTCTCTCTTTTTATCAAGAGAAGCGCCGTAAGGGTAAAAAAGACGACCAGAGTTCCGAAATAACATAAAAGCGGCTAAAACTTCATCCTGATAGGAGGCTAAAAGGATGTCGATGGAATTGGTGTTTTTTAATTGCTGCCAGAGTTGGCGATGGTAGGTTTCGGAATGAAGATAAAATCCCTGACGCTGAGTGGTACTCATTAGCAGTTTTAGATAAATCTCAAAACCGGAATCGTGGGTTTCGCGGGAGACAGTGACACCGTGGCGGTTGGCTAGGCGGATATTGTAACGGGTTTTGCTCTGAAGACGGGAAAGCAACTCCTCTTCGGAGAGAGTCAGGTCAACAACAAAAGAATGGGGATAGAAAGCGACTTTGGGAGAAATAACCAATCCGGGGAAGTCGAGGTTTTGAGGATATTCCTTATCAAGATTAAGAGCAGAATCATAGACTTTGGCAATAACATCGGGTTCAAATTTGACAAAGACGGCTGACTCATCGAGAGCAATTTTACGGACGTTGCTGATCATGTCGGCGTCGATTTGAGGACCACGAAGAATGGTGCCGATTTTTAGGGTGGTTTTGGGAATAGTATGGAAGGAAAGAGAGTAGCCGGCCACCATTTTCTTTTGATCAAAAACACCGAGGCGGTAAACTTTGTGTCCCTGACTGATCTGAAAATCGCCCCAAGCCCAAGTTTGAACCGGATGGCGGACAGCCTTGTCGTAGGCGGCTTTTTCTTCGTTGTATAATATTCTAGTAATCATTCGATGAAAACAAAAAAAATCTTCTTAATTATATTAGCAGTTTTAGCCATTATAATCATGGTTATTGGTGGAGTGTGTCTACGAGATACCCGAAAAACATTTTCTTTAAACGGATTGGAATTTTCCTATCCCGGTAGTTGGCAAAAGCCGGAGTATGTTGAAAAACTGGGACAAAAACACGGTGAAGTAAAAAATGGAGATGGGGCACAAAGAATTGTGGTTCTAACCGAAATTAACCAGGGATACTCAGTTTTCGAATTATCAGATTTTTTAAATTCGATAGCTACTATTTCGGGAAACAGAATAAATATAGATGGTAGTGAAGCGGTAAAAATGAATAGAATTACTTATCAGGGGTCCAAAATAACCACGGTTTTTCTAAATGCCAAAGACAAAAAATCTCAATATAGTATCTCTTATGAAGTACCGGAATCAATCTCTGACGCTGAAGTTGACAAAATATTTGACAAAGTTCTTTCTTCTATAAAATTAAAATAATTTATTGGATTTTTAATATTTCCTCGGGAGAATTTAGCAAAAAATCAGGGTGGTGAGAGGCGAGGGCTTCGGGAGAATTGAAACCCCAAGTGACAGCGGCGGAATGGATATCTAAACTTTTGGCCGCAATAACATCATGGATTTCGTCGCCGACATAGACAGTTTCCATGGGGTTAAGGTGATATTTTTTTAGAACTTTTTTGAGAGCCGGGACCTTACCTAAAAATCCGGCGGGGTGAACAAAAGTAAAAAGGTCAATTTGGGTATTGATTAAAATTTGATTAATAATTTTTTGAGAATTGGAAGAGATAATACCTAATATTTTTTTTCTTTGATGAAGGGTTTCTAAAGTATTATCTATACTGGGAAAAAGTTGAAGATTATGTAAATGTTTGCGTTTATAATTTTGAAAAAAATAGACCGCTAACCAAATTTTATAGCTTGGAATATGACGGTGTTTAATTAATGCTTTGATTCCGAATTTGTAAAAATATGTCCAATCGTCTTTGGTCAGAGACGGATGTCCGATTCTTTGTAGGGCATGGCTTATTGATTCGATAGTAAGTTCCCGGGTGTTAAACAAAGTCCCATCAATATCGAAAATAAAGTTTTTGATCATATTAAAATATATTCTGGTCGTAGATAAGGCCGGTATCCTCGTCGGGATTTAATTTAATCCCTGAAATCTGGTCGATTTTTATTAATGTTTCAGGGATGTCTTTTAAAAAACGGGAAACTTGCCCAAAAGATGACCGGCCAAATTGGAGGCGACGGACAGCAAAGGAAATAAACAAAAAGTCTTTGGCCCGGGTGATGCCAACGTAGCAGAGGCGGCGTTCTTCTTCTAATTCATTCTGATCAATTAATGACCGGGAATGGGGCAGAATCCCCTCTTCGAAGCCGGCGATAAAGACGGCATCAAACTCCAAACCCTTGCTGGCGTGAAGAGTCATTAACCGGACTCCATTTTTATTGGTCTTGTCCTTATTTTTTTCCTGGAGACTGTATTCGTTTTGAACCAGAGCCACGTTTTCCAAGAAATCGGAAAGGTGGGGAAAAGAAGTGGCGACGGATTTGAGTTCTTCAATGTTTTCTAAACGGCGAATATCCTCTTCGTCGGCTGGGTCAAATTTGGACAGATAACCGGAAAGAGAGATAACTGTTTTTAAGATATCAAGGGATTTGGAAGATTTTTTGACAGTATCAATCTGGCCGACAAAAATATCGGTCCGGCGTTTGCCTAAACATTTGTTTAAACGTCCCAACGACAGTTCATCGTGACGGTTTTGAACAAAGCGAAGCATGGCAATAACGTCTTTGACCTCAGCCCGGTCGTAAAAACGAAGACCACCGATGAGAACGTAGGGAATTTTATTTTTTAAAAAAGATTCCTCAATAACCCGGGACTGGGCATTCATCCGGTAGAGAACGGCAATGGATCGGAAGGGGATACCTCGACTTTCTAAATTTATAATTTTTTGACTGATGTATTCGGCTTCATCTAATTCAGAACCGGCTTGATAAAGGGTAATGGGATCGGTTGACTGACGGAGGGTATAAAGATTTAGAACCGGGTGGCTACGGTTTTGGGAAATTATGGAATTGGCGGCATCTAAGATAATTTGAGTGGAGCGATAGTTGCGTTCCAAATTAATAATAGTGGTTTCGGGAAAATCAGTAGTTAGGGAGGTGAGATTTTTGTAATCGGCACCCCGCCAGCCATAAATACTCTGAGAGGCATCACCGACAGCGGTGATCCGGCGATTTTTACCGGCTAAGATTTTGGTCAATAAATATTGGGTCAGATTGGTATCTTGATATTCATCAACTAAGATATGACGATATTTATCGTTGATTCTTTGTGCCAGAGCGAGGTTTTGGGAGAGCATATCGACAGTTTTATAAATAAGATCGGAAAAATCGAGAGCGGAATTACGCTCCAGGGCTTTTTGATAGAGACCATAGATTCTGGCTGCGGTTGATTCCCAAAAACCGGAAGCTTGGGCCGCGGCAGAGCGGGGGGAAATAAAATTATTTTTGGCGTTTTCGATGTAATAAATTAAGGAAGAGGGTTTGAATTCCTTGACGGTGTAGTGAGTATCGGCCAAAAGGGAGCGGATTAAATTTTCCTGATCATCGGCGTCGTAAATGACAAAGTCGGGGGATAGTTTGACTTCGTGACCATAGATCCGAAGTAAGCGGCAGGAGAAGGAGTGAAAAGTGCCGGCGAACAAGTTATTAGTACCGAGTACTAAGTCCCCAGTTAAAAGTTTGCTCATCCGAATCTTCATTTCTCCGGCGGCTTTGTTGGTAAAGGTGAGAAGTAAGACTTCGGAGGCTTTAGCAATTTTTTCACTAATAAGATAGGCAGCCCGATGGGTTAGAACCCGGGTTTTGCCGGAACCGGCGCCGGCTAAAACCAAAAGTGGCGTTCCCTGATGGGTCACCGCTCTTTTCTGATCATCATTTAAACCTTTTAATAAGTCGGACATAAGTCAATTTACAATATTAGCAGAGAAAAGTAACCTAAATTCAAAACATACCTCCCTGATATTTTTATAATAATTTTCGGGGTTTGGTAAGAATGGCAAAGAAACAAAAGAGGGCCAAAAGTGACATGAGCAAAAATAATATTTTGAAACCAAAAAGAGAGACGATTAAACCGCCAAAAACAGTGGCTAGAGCGATAGAAAGGTTGGAAAGAATTTTGTACTGCGAGTATTCCGACACCCGAAATTTTTGATCAATATGCTGCGACACCAATGAATCAAAGGCGGGGGAACCACAGGCTTCGCCGAGAGCCAGCAAAATTTGAATAATAATGATGGCTAACAGATTGCCGGCAAAAATATAACAAAACCAAGCAAGAAATCTAATAAAAAAACCAGCTAGAAGCAAATATTCTTTTTCAATGATCCGGTCACCAATTTTGTAAACAATGAAGGTAAACAGAGTGGTGAAAAATATAAAAACCGCCCAAACAGAGCTGATAGTAAGTGGATTTTGATGAAAACCTTGGACGTAAACAGCAAACAAAGGGCCAAGTAGATTTCCGGCAAAGACAAAGATAGAGTTGTAGATAAAGAGGGTTTTGAGAGCAGGATTATTTTTCATTAATTTATTTCGTATAACCGGGTGTTGTTGGATTGAAAGACGACACGAGAAAAAGAAGCAAATTTTTTCTCGGAGAGATTAGGATATTTTTCCCGCTCCTGAGAACCCACTAAAATATATTCGACAGAATATTTTTGAAGAAGATCTCTGACTTTGGTCGAGTCGGTGGACTCATAAATAACGGAGACTTCGGTAGCCCGAGAACCGGGGCCATCATATCCACCCCGCCAGAGCCATTCGTGAACCAGCCAACCGACGACAGTTGGCAAACCGGTGGCTGAAGAAACCTGATTAAATTTGGTATAAGAATCCCCCACGGCTTCGACCAAATGAGGTTGGCCGGTGATATTGGTGTTGATCCAATTGATAACTGCCAGATTGTCAGGAAATTGCTCCTGCAAATAATCAGTGCCGCGTAACCCCCAATATTTAAATTCGGAGTGAGAATCACGATAAGACTTGATGGCAAAATAAGGATAAATCAGGTGGGCTATCAAAACCAACAAAAAAAGCAGGCGATAAACAAAAATTTTTCGGAGGCGAATTAGTATATAACCGCCCGACAGGGAATACATAATAAAGGCCTGGTAAACCAACTTAAACATAGTATTGGCCCGGCGATGGTCGTTGATGTAAATATCTTTGACGTAAATTAATTCGGGAATAATAACTAAAATGGTGGCGGCAAGAAGTAGTGCTAAAACAAAAAAGTCGGAATTGGAAATGAGATTGCTTCGTCGAAGACTTCTCGCAATGACGGCAAATCGTGATCGCAATGACGTTTTTATAAAATAAACAACAAAAGGGATACTAATTAGCCAGAAACCGCCGTAGAGAATTAAAAGCTGATAAAAAACAGAACGGGCGTCGACAAGCTTTAGACCTTCGGCCATGGGAATAAAATTAAGAGAATAAGGCAGGGTAAAAAGATACCAAAAAAGAATGGTTAGGAGACCAGTGCTGATGGTTAACCAGAAGTTTTTTTGAATTAACAAAAGAAATAATCCAAAAAAGAGGCCATAAACTGCCAAATCCCAGGCATTGGTCATGTAGGCGATAGACAGAAAGAGACCGGCGGACAGAAAAAGTTTTGGGTCAAGATGAGATTTTTTAATCGATAAAGAATAGGAAAAAAGAAAAGCTAAAAAACATAAAATCAGAGGAATGTCATTCATGTGACCATGAAGATCGGAGACCACAAAAGAATAGAGAGGAAACTCATGAATAGTTTTATTGCTAACATCAGGGTCAAAACCAATAAAGCGGGTAGCATCGGGATACCAATAGGTGGAGGCGGCAAGTTTAATAGCTTTAATACTCAGATCTAAATAACCGTTATTTTGAATGTCGGTTTTGATAATTTTGTAGAGAGGGTGGAGGTTGCCACCGAAGGTAAGAAGAAGGGCTGAGAGAAGACCGGCTAAGATAATAGATTTTAGATGATGGATATTAGATTTTAGATAGTGAAAAACTAGATTGGCAGAAAGGGAAAAAGTGGAAACAAAAGTCAGGGCACAGACGGTGGCAATGGAGAGATTGTAAGTAATGGCCGAGGGAAGACCGGAGACTTTAGTGAGCAGAGCAAAAACAAGGTGGCCAAAATAGTAGTAGTTTATGGGAGATCCGGCATACCACATGTCAGCAGGCGGCAGAAAATGGGTACGAAGGGCGGAGTTGACGAAACCCCAGTCCATATATTTTTCCAACCCATCAATATCGGGGGTATGACCCCGGACATATGACCAGAGAGCTAAAACTGTTAAAAAAAGAATTTCTTCAAAAAGAATAAATTTGAATGAGACTAAAAAGATTTTTTTGAAGGAAGACCAATTTTTTAATTTAAAAAAATAAAATAAATCAGCAAAAAGAATAAGTAATAAAATAATTAATATTGAAAATTGAGTAAAAGGCAGAAGACGGATAACACTAAAGCAAAAAATAATGTAGGTAATCAAAGTTAACGATAAAATTTTGGCAAAAATATAACCCCTATCAAAGAAGCGATGGAAGAGGGCAAAGGTTAACGGCAGAAGAAGTACCGAAAATCCCAGGATAAACAGCCACCAAAAAGAAATAAATTTAAAGTCGGCTAAAAACAAAGTCATAAATTGTCTTAATAAATTGAGAAACTATTGACGGGGCGATGACTTTGAAAGATGATAACCACATTAAAAAACCGATTAAAATACCCCCTAGAATATCGATAGGATAATGAAAACCAATTAAAACTCTAAAAAAGATTAATGGGAAAACAACGATAAGATAGAGACGATAATCGAAAACGGGATAAAGCATCAGAAAGAGAAAAAAGAAGGTGGCCTTAATAGTGTGGCCGGAGGGGAAAGCGCCGCTTTGATACCACTTATCAACTAGACCAACTGGAGTGGCATCATGTCGGACAAACATGGGCCGGCGCCAATAGACTTTTTTCTTGATCAATCTTTCGACTACTTCGGCCATAACAGTGGCAGCCAATAACTGCCAGAATATATTGGGGTCATGGCCAACCAAGAGAATTGAGAGATAAAGAAAAAAGAACCAGATGACGTAATTAAAAAAGATTAATAAAATTTTGCCCAACTGAGACGACTCGAGCAATTTAAGAAAATCTGGACGCGGCTGCCAAAAAAGAATCGGATATTTTTTCAATGGTAAGATTATACAAGATGGACGGGAAGAAAATCTTAATTTCGACACCATATTTTTTACCAAACGTCAGTGGAATTACAATATATATTGATATTTTGTCAAAAGAACTGGTCAAAAGAGGTCATAAGGTAACTATATTAACCAGCCGTCACCAACCCAATTTACCGACAGAAGAAATAAAAAATGGGGTGAGAATTAAACGACTATCGGCACCAATAAAAATTGGTAAAGGATTGTTAATGCCGTCACTGCTGTGGGATGGGATAAAAGAAATTCAGAAAGCTGACGTAGTTAATTGTCACCTACCCCAGTTTGAATCAGGGTGGATGTGTACTTGGGCAAAAATGCTTGGAAAAAAGATTATTTTGACTCACCATACGGATCTAAGTTTTTGGTCGGGATGGAAAAATAAAATTATCGATAGTTTAGTGTTTTTAAACCAAATGGTGGCAGGAATACTGGCGGATACCATTGTCCCCTATACTCAAGATTATGCCAATCACTCATACTATTTAAAATATTTTCGGAAGAAGATAAGGGCGATATATCCACCGGTGAGATTTGATATAAAAAAGAACCTGATCTTGGATCGAAAAATAAAAAAAGAAATTTCGCGCAAACAATATGTGATTGGCTTTGGCGGGCGGATAGCCAGACAAAAAGGCTTGGAGGTGCTAATTAAAGCTACCGCCAGATTGGATCAAACACTGGGAAAAAAGAATTTTATTATTTTGTTGGCCGGTCCAAAAACAGTAATTGGTGAGACTTATTATCAGGATCTTGTGGCCAAATACGGAAATTTAACTAATAAGAATTTTGTCTTTTTGGACGGATTACCAAGAAGTGATTTGGCTACTTTTTATAAAAACATAGATCTGTTGGTACTGCCCAGTAACGACCGATTGGAATCGTTTGGGTGGATGCAAATAGAGGCGATGAAATGCGGGATTCCCTGTGTAGCGACAGATTTACCGGGGATGCGGGTACCAATTAATGAAAGTGGTTTTGGGAAATTATTTCGAAATAATGACGCTTCGGATTTGGCGGAAAAAATAATAGATGTACTTAAGAATAAAAAGATATGTTTGCCACCCGACTGGCAAAGTTTACCGATATTTAATTATCATAAAAGTATTGATGAATATGAAAAGTTGTTTTAAGTGGTTTTTGGTGATAATGGTGGTAGTTGGAATCATGTTGATCGCCAGTATATTTAGTTTTCCTGACTTATTTTCCCTGTATTATGTACCCCATTTTACTTTCAATTTTAATATTTATGAGTTTGTCAGAAACCAAAAAGAGAATTGTCAGTGGCTGGATGCAACTTATCCCCCACTCTATTATCTTTATACCGGTATTTATCTTAAAGCGCTCAATTGGTTGGGGGTACTAAAAAACGGAGTTTTTGAAACGAATATGTGTCCGGTGGCAGAAATGTTGTGGAGTCAAAGCTTTTTATTTTGGGTGAAATTTCATTATTTGATTTGGCATTTGTTATCAGCCTGGGTGTTTTCGAAATTGTTTGATAAAAAAAGATTTGAATGGTTCCTGATATGGCTTATCAATCCAGTTGCGATTTTTGTATCCTTTGTGCAGGGACAATACGAGATAATTCCGACTTTTTTTACCATTTTGGCGATATATTTATTTTTCAAGAAAAAACATCTGTGGGGAACAGCGTTGGCCATAGGTATAGCCGGGGGTTTTAAAAATTTTCCCTTTTTGCTATTAATTCCCTGGGTAATGATAATAAATAAAGGGTGGCTGACTAAATTGAAGTATGTCCTGCTGGCGCTGATACCTTATATTTTGGTTTTTGGGTTATTTAAGTCTCCAGCTTATTTAACGGCAATGATGTTTTCGGAAAACTCTAAAATGTTGTTGACGGGTTTTTCGATCGGTGAAGGGAATGTGAGTGTTTATTTATTGCTCTACGGTTTATCTTTATTGCTATTGTATTTCTGGAGTGACAAGGTAAAAATGAATCAAGCTAATGTTGGAAAGATACTTTGCTGGTTTTATGCTATTTATTTTTTGACAACTTTTTGGTTTCCCCAGAGGTTATTGTTTTTAATCCCTTTTTTGTTGTTAACCAGTTCGAGAAGCAGAAAAATATTTAACACATTGCCGATAATATATCTTCTGTTTTTTGGCTATACCTGGTTACTTTTTCCAGGTCTTTTTGACCATAACTTATTAATACCTATATTAAATAACTTTCAGGGTATTAATTACAGGATGATTGAATTAACCTGGATAAGGACAGGGGTTTTTACGGCTATGTTGACATCACTTTTGGCTGTGGTATTAATAACTTTCAGAAAAGTAAAAAACGATAAGGTAATTGAAATCGGAAACAGTGATCTATGGTGGCAGTTGGCACCGCTTTTAATTTATTTGGCGGCGTTAGCGGTGGCGGTGGCAGCGACAGGGAGTTGATGATTTATAATTTATTGGTAAAAATTAAAACTTTGGGATGGTCGTAGACAGTAAAGGCTTCTTCGGCGGTATCGTCACGTAAGTAAAACCCCGGATACAAACATTGACTATCGACAGTAAACCAGGAGTGGTCGAGGGGTTTGTCGGTGGGGCCAAAATAGTAACAGGATCTCAAAAAAGGTAGAGAAAAACCGGGATAGGAGTTAAATTCCATCAGGGGTTTTTTCGAAAAAAGGCCCTGATAAAAGGAAGAGGTTTCCGGAAATAGTTTGGAAACTTTTGTAATGGAGGCCCAAGCCCGATTGGAGGAAAGAATTAGATAGTCAATTTCCTTCAATTGGTTGTTTATTTTTTCCCATTTTTCGGGAGTATCGGGTGAGGCAATAGACAGTGTTTGAATGTCAAAACGCTGATTATTATCAAGAGGAAGGATATCGTCCCAATACTCGGTACTTAAAACCGAAGCGGCAGGTAAATTTTGATTGATCCAAGTAGACGCCTGAACCCGGGAATGAGGATGAGAATAAATTCCTAGAAAAGCAAAACAAAATAGAAAATGAAATACAATAAGAATTTTGGGCGGAGAAAATCGACTGAGAATAAGGATTAAAAAAGGATAAAGGGGGAGAAAATACCTCATGGTATAAACGGGTTGAGTACCTTGATAAAGCATTAAAAATATAATCCAAATTAGTGACAGTATTTCAATATAAGATAATTTAAGTTTTTTTATTTTAAGGAAAAATGGAGAGAGAAATAACGGTATACCAACCCCCCAAAAGATAATGTTTTGGAGAGGAAAGATAACCTTGATTTTACTCATCCACTGAACTGACGGCGGAAAATAAATCGAAGGAACAGTGAGGTTTTTCAAATCCTCGAGGGACTTAATAAAAACCGGATTGGGGGTGAAAAGAGAGGTAAAAGCATAGGGCTGAAAGAGACGAAAAGACAGAAAAGTAAATAATAAAAAATAAAAAGTAAAAAGTAATTTTTTATGATAAATAAAAAATAAGAAAACAATTGGTAAAAAATAGAGAGCAGAGATTTTGCAACTCATGGCCAGACCGAAGGATAATCCCCCGAGTACATATTTCTTTTTGGTTAGTAAACAAAAGGTTAAAAAAATAAAGAAAGTTAAAAAGGTGTCGACGGCAAAAAAATGGGAAAGTTGAAGGGGTAAGACGGTGGCGGCGTAAAGAAATGGGGCGAGGAATTTTTTAGTTAACAAATATAAAACAATAACGTTGCCGGTATCAAAAAGGGCTGATAAAATCCGGCCGACTAAATGAAGATGGGAATAGTCGTTGAGTCCGAAAATAACAGCTAATAACTTAG
>Ga0208373_1003093_pt1 | contig 16901 bp, 14 predicted proteins | sample RifOxyC2_FD_184036 | JGI IMG/M metagenome (GOLD analysis project Ga0208373, IMG submission 184036) | Soil microbial communities from Rifle, Colorado - Rifle Oxygen_injection C2 (SPAdes) | ecosystem: Environmental > Terrestrial > Deep subsurface > Rock core/Sediment | place: Rifle, Colorado...
ACCCGTCCCCATGTGAATGAGCTTAATCCTACCTAACGGATTTTGATCCGAAACCAGATACGTTTACCTACCTGAAAGGCATCGCTATCATTTGGTTTAAGGACTTCCGTCGGGCTTTCCACTCTAACGCCGTTGTATTTCACGGCACCTTGTTCAAACAGTCGCCTGATTGCGCTGTTACTTTTCTGGCCGCTGAAGAACTGCCGGACGATTTCAAACGCTTGTGTCGGCTTGGCTTCCAGAATCAATTCTGGACAGTCCACCGGGACCTGGCGTAAAGAAAACGTCTGGTCAAACCATTGACGTTCTTCGAGTGCAATATCGTTGCTGTGGTAACGGCGAACGATTTCAGCTGCCAGTTGCTTCTTTGCTTCGAGTGGATCAGTTTGAACCATTGTCTCAAAAGCCGTCAGATCCGAATCCGATACCTCGGTGTAAACCCGAAAGTAGGTTAGAATCAGATTGTCAGGCAGATGCATGGTCCTTCCGAACTTATCTCTCGGCGAATGACCAAGACCGATGTAGTTGTCCAAGCTCTTGCTCTGCTTGGCTCCTCCATCTATACCCGGTGTGATTTTGGTCGTGATGATCACCTGTGGCTTCTGGCCGAACCTTTCTTGGTAGAACCTACCCATCATTTCATTGAAGAGTTGATCAGTGCCAATAATGGTAAGGTCAGCTTCAAGCACAAACGAATCGTATCCTTGAAGCACCGGATAGATAAGCTCATGCATGTAGATGTCGGCAGTTTCAGCAATACGTTTTTGAAACATATCGCGAGAAATCAGCCGGCTGTGGGTAACCATCGCGATCAGTTTGAGGAATTCGGCCAGCGACATTGTGTTGTACCACTCCGAATTCCGCCGAATTTCGAGAAGATTCGGATCATCGAAACGCAAGACCATCTTTGCCTGTTCAATGAACTCGGCTGTATTGCGCTCGATTTCCTCCGGAGGAATCACGGGCCTAGATTTATTCCGGCCGGTTGGATCACCGATTTGAGTGGTGAAATCGCCGACCAAAAAAATCACCTTGTGCCCGAGATCCTGGAGTTTCCTCATCATCCAAAGATTCACGGCGTGACCAATGTGCAAGAATGGCGCCGTAACGTCCACACCATACTTGATTCGTAGCTGTCGATTTTTCCCAATCAACTCCCTGAATTCTTCCAGGCTGAAGAAATCTTTAGTGGTGCGAGCAAAATCAGACAGTAATCGTTCTGTCTTCCCCATCATTCTATGCTCCTTTCTGACAAGAAGACTTCTCTTGCCTGTTTTGCGGTGATTGGTTCAAAGTCAGCGAACTTCCTCGATCCTTTCTCCCAAGGTAGGTTCGCAATAACCCTGCCTCGCTTATCGACCCTGATGATTTGGTCGTTATTGGAATCGCCCACCAAATAAGAGTGGTCGTCTAATTCCAAAGCATCCTGTACCCAATTAAATCCGCCAGTTATCTCTCTTTCCACGCAAAACTGGCCATCCAAAAGCAATACTTTACTTGCCCTTGAATCACACAGTATGTATCCGCCTTCTCTCCGGCGGATATTGTGTGGCGACTTTAATCCCGTAAGTAGTGCGTGGCAATGTTTTGACACCATGTCGATCTCGATGAGAGCGCCCTGGTGAAACAATGTCGCAAGCACCCTGTTGGGCATGTCATTTAAGGCGGTGTTAATGTGAGTAGTGTGCTCTGGCGTTGACGCCACAACCTTTTGGTAATTGACGGATCGGCTGATATAACGCGGGTCACCTGAAGGTGTTTTATCGAACCCACGTTCTGTCGCAAGCCAATCCCAATAGACCTTCGAGGCATCATCAAAGTCAATTTCGAGAAGAGCGTCAACACCGGTTGAAGTGACAAGGAGATTTCCGGATTCACTGACAGTGATTGTGTGCAAATCATTAAACATTGGGTTGTTTAACTCTTTAACACACGCTCCGTGTTTAACCTGCCTAATCACCGTTCCACTTGTTACGTACAGCGAAGAATCGTTGGCGTTAAAACATAAACCGAACGCCAAAGGAATGCTCAGTTCAATCAGGAAACCAGCTTCCAGATCGTCCGGATCAACTAAAACTATTGATCCGCCAAATTCCCTATCTGAGACTGAACATGTTTGTTGTTTGGTTCTACCAACCACTCTGCTGTGTTCTGAATTCCTGGTTGACCACTGTGACCTTAATTTAGCCAATGCTTCTTTGTTAGTCACAAAAAAGCTGGCGACAAGTAAGGTCTTTTTGTCCGGAAAGCTAAACATCTCGTTCTGGACAACCATGGGCAGGTCAGTAAGAGAGGCGATGTTGCTTATGCCTGGAAATGATTTATCACCAGATATTGCAATACATCGGTATCCTCTTTCATTGGCTTCCAGCAAATCAATGCGAGGATTATCTCCGACTACGCATATTTCCGTTGGAGTCAAACCTTTCAGCTTGCGAATCGCTTCGTAAGCATCAAGTTTGCTGTTTGTATGCCAATTACGGCCGTGAACGAGAATGTCCAAAAAGCAGTCCTTTACCCCTAATGCTTCAAGAACTCTGACCGCGTGCTCGTATTGCGATAATGTTACTATGAACTTATCGCCGGCGAGTCGTGATAGTATTTCTTGAAGTCTTGCATCTCTCGCAAGATGTAGCTCGGGATTCAAACTACCGAAAACTTCCCGGTGGAATGAGGCAACGCTCAAGCCAAAGGCCTGAATTGCCCTTAGTGGAGTAGGATATTCAGTCTTTTGCCATTCATACCACTCATCTGCCTTATCATCGCTGATTTGCAACTGTCTCTGAAACCATTGCTTCATCAACGAAGACATAGACATGAAAAGTGGGCTCGTCCTCGGATAAATGGTTCCGTCCAGATCGAAAATGAAGACTTTAATCATGATGAATACCCTCCTGTCTCCAGAACGATTTTCATCGTGAGGCCCTGCTTTTGCCGGGCTACGATTAATGCCTCATCAAACCTAGACAGAGGAAAACGATGACTAATGAAGCTACTGAGAACTGATTGATGCGCTTCAATTAAGCCAATCGCTTCCTTGAATTCATCTGGGACGTATGCGTTTGATCCAATGAGACACACCTCTTTAATAAAGAGGTTACGTGCAATAAGTGGGTAGGTATACCCAGGAGTAAATACTCCTATAACTACGATTTTACCGCCCCACCTAACTGAACGCACACTCTCACATAATGTCTGCTCCTGCGCTCGTCCAACCGTTTCGTAGACAACATCGAAATGATCCTCTGGTGGTTCCGGTGGTGAGGTCTTAACACCAAACTTTTCGATGAATCGAAGGTTGTCGCTATGGATACCTTTTATCCAAGTATCGAATCCGCACTGCTGTAGCGACCATGCAAGTAGACAACCAATCGCTCCATCACCTATAACCAAACAGGTTTGGTCAGGAGACGACGCCGACAGGTTTTTTGCATGAATGCATACTGCCAACGGATCGGCTAATACATACGAAATAGGCGATGTCGCCCCCTCGATATTGATCAGGTTAGAAAATGGCACATCTACATATTCGGCAAATGCACCATTAAACGTCCGACCAATTGCATTAGCTTCGATGCAAAGATTTTCTCGGTGATGTCTACAAGCGTAACATCTGCCACAGGCAATCAATGGCATAACTGCCACTAAATCGCCAGTGGCAATATCACCAGTATTGTCACCGAGATCAACCACGCGACCAATGAATTCATGACCCAAGACTTGAGTATGCACCGATGGTAGGCTGGTGCCAGTTAGTTTAGCAACGTCGGAACCGCACAACCCAGCATTTACGGTCATAACTCGAGTCCATAGAGGTGGTATGGATGGCAGTTCAATCTCTTGCTGCTCTATCTTACCACCATTGAATGTTACTGCTTTCATGTTACACCTCCCATTGCAGTGATAGTGGATAGAGCTTGTCGACTGCCACCAGTCGCATCAATGAACTGTTCCAGCTTCTTAAACCCCTCGCCGCTTCTTATGACTTCAATCGCAAGATTGAAACCTTCTTTTAAGTTCGATGCCTTCTCGGCCATAACAAGGACACAGGCAGCATTTAATGCAACCGTATCCTCTGACGATCCTGGCATTTTTCCTTGAAGAATCCGAGCGGCTAACTGGACATTTTCAATTATTGATGCGCCGGATTTGAGTTCGGATGATCTTGACGCCGGTCTTGAAGTAATATCGGTTGGTGAGAATTCTTCCACTTTGCCGATTTCACCATTTTCCACTCTGCCTAACCAATTGATTGCCACAGTGCTTAATTCATCAATATAGTGAACCTTGTCACTACTTGAAGAAACCACCATGACATTCTTTTGACCAAGCTCTTGGAATACTCGTAAGGAGAGTTCGATGTTTGGATGCGACAGACCATAGAGTAAGACATCGCAGGCGATTGGGTTAGTAATCGCTGGCAAAGCAAAACTCAATGGCGTCGGCCCAAAAGTTTTCCCTCCGTACACAGCATTAAACCTCGGTATTAATTCCTCGATAGGAAACATTCCAAAACCAGTTGAGAGCAAGACCTCTATCATCTCATTCGGGTCGAGAAGCTTTGCTCCAACAGTATTAATGAAATCTTTCGAACCGCTTACCGAGGATGTTGCCACTGAGCATGGTTTTGCAACATAAGCACCGGCTGCACTTGCCACAAGACAAGCCGGAGTAGAGATATTAAAGGTTTTGCAACCCTTTTTACCACTCCCTGCCACGCCGACAAGTTTTTCACCAACTGGTAATGTTGGTTTGTAGCGCGTGACGCCATCGATATTCAAAGCGGTGCGAATTAACATCACCACTTCTCGTACCGTCGGGCCCTTCACCATCAAACCAGTTAGCATGGCACCTAATTGAGCGTCCCGGGCCTTTACGTTTGGATTTGTGAGAACCAATCGAAAAGCTCTGGCAACAAGTTCTTCTTCTACCGGTGCACCAATGTTAAGCTGGTAGAAAAGTTCCGCAATCTCGTGATTCGGATTCTGTGTATCCATGATCGACTCCTTTTCTACCGTTCATGCCATCGTTGGCATAGATGATGTAAGTGAGTTGCATACTCACTCTTGATGCTTGACCACAATCTCGATTGTTTCCGGCATTCCTCGTACGCCTCTCTGATGCGTTCGTTATCGTACAGACTAACTGAAGCGATCATCTGATAGACGACGTTTGTTTCCGGAAATTCTGTAACAACTTCTCCCTGCTTAATCAGGCGAGCTATGTCGTCGGCTGACATGTCAACGGAGATTCCTGATTCAGGAAAACTCTTCGACATTTTAGGATAACCATGAAAGCCACGAATAATACCTGAGTACATGGCAGAATAGCATCTGCCACTTAACTGAAGAGTATTATCCGCTTGAATGCGTTGCATGGTTTCTTTGCCGAAGTTGACATATTGATGTTCGTCAATTCCCAGAATTATCAGTATGGCATCAAAGTTGCCAAACATGAGTAACTCCAAAAAATCAGCGATCATCAAATTTAGAGACAGCTTGCGACGATAACTCATTGTTGAGTCTACTTTACCCTGATTCGAGTAAAACTCGTGTAGGTCTTCTTCTGCTCGGCAAAACATCTCATCGTCCATATAATGGCCGATAAGATAAGCCGTCCTTAGGGTGGTTAATGATTCATATTGTGCCCGTAATGAATTCGGGTAAGAATCGTTAAACCCAAGATTGCGGATGAAGCTACGGTATTTACTCATCAGATGTTGCGTATAACCAAGATCAACATTCTTGCCATTATACGCATCTAAATCACCTAGAACAATCTGAACGTGAAGTCCAGCTTGCTGCAAACGCAATGCTCTAATGATTTGCGACAAAGTCCCAACGTGAGGGATGCCGGACAGGCCGAAACCAGTTGTTACAGCAGTTCTCTTGCCGTCACGAACAAAGCTCGCAAAACCATTGCCATTCATGTGGCATAGCCACTGTCGCTGAAGGTCTTCATTGGATAGCTTTCCCAAAGAGAACGAGATTGGCTCAAACTCTAAGGGGCTATAACCGAATTCCTTCATAACGGCGGAATAGTACTGCGAATCAAACAACACTTTCTTACTCATTTTCCTTTCCTCCTTATGAAGGTTTTGTTGTCAATGTTCTCATCAGAATTTAGTATTCTGACTTAACAAAGGATTATACAACGATAGCTCTTATAAAGCAAGTGCTACGAATTGGGACATCTAAAATCTTACTTTGACCCCTCTCATTGAGACATATAAAATGTTACCGTAATTTAACTAATAAATTAGGGTAACAATATGACTCATATGGGTAAGAAAGAGCTAATTTCAGCGACTAAGGGCAGATACTTAAAGGCCGGCAAGAAAGACAAGGGCAAGATATTGGATGAGTTTTGCGCCAGTAGCGGCCTGACCAGGAAATACGCAATTAAGATTTTGTCGACGAAATGCGATTACAATAAAATTGCGCTGGTTGGCAGAAAAGGCAGGAAAAAGAAATACGGCCCTGACTTCATGATTGTCGCCATTAAGATCCGGGAGGTCTTGGATTTTCCCTGCGGGCAGAGATTACAGCCGGCTTTGCCAGAGATGTATGCAACACTGGCGCGATTCAAAGAAATTGATTTTGATGAAAAAATCAATGAACAATTAAAAACCGTCAGTGGCAAGACTCTTGATCGTCGTTTGAAGAAAGAAAGACGAGAACGCTGTCTTAAAAGAAATCGAGGCATGACTTGCCGAGGATCTTTGCTCAAATCAGCGATACCAGTCAGATTGACTAATTGGGATACGGCTAAATTGGGCTTTACGGAAATAGACACGGTCGCTCATAATGGCGGCGATCCGGCCGGATTATTCGCCTATACGCTTGATTTGACGGAGATCTACAGCGGTTGGACTGAGCAGTGGGCAACCATGGGCAAGGGTGAAACCGGAGTCTTGGAAGCGCTCAAAAACATCAGAAAATCATTACCCTTTAACTTACTGGGGCTTGATGGAGACAATGGCGGAGAAATCGTCAACTATCACATGTTGAGATATTGCCAAGCAGAAAAATTAGTCTACACCAGAAGCCGTCCCGAAATGAAAAACGATAATGCTTACATCGAACAGAAAAATTACACTCATGTCAGAAAATTAGTCGGCTATCATCGCTATGATCGGGCAGAACAGATTAAGTTAATAAATGATTTGTATCATAATGAGTATCGTCTCTTCACAAATTTCTTTCGTCCCATAATGAAAATCAAAAGCAAAGAAAAAATCAATAATTCGGTCTGCAAGAAAAAATACGATGAAGCCCAAAGCCCCTACCAAAGATTAATGGCTTGCGATCAATTATCAAAAGAAGAAAAAGAAAAACTGACCGCCTTGTATTTATCCCTGAATCCGTTACAATTGAGACGAGCTATTATTGAAAAAACTGCCAAATTAAAATTAACAGTAAAGTAAGATATTAAATGTCCCAACGAGTGGGATTACGGTAAGGTTTTTAAATGTCTAAATACGGTGCTAGTATTTAAGTTAAATAAATAATCACTAACTGGCTTTTTTCTATTTCCTATTCACTTTTTTTAATAATTCCAATCGCCTTGTCAATAAACTTATTATAAATTATGAGATAAGCCAGATAACTTGAAGCTAGGAACTTTTTGCTGATTATTATAATAGCCGAGGGGTGTGTCTTCATCTTTGCCATGCGAATCTGATCCTCCGGTATATAATAAGTTTTGATCAATTACTAATTTTTCTAATAAAGTAATATTTTTTTCTGATGTGCGATTATGATAAATCTCAATACCTTTAATACCAGAATTAATCAAACTTGTAATGTCCTCCATCTTTAATGACCTTACTAAATAACTCACTGATACGAATGGGTGAGCCAAAATGATATTTTTCGTCAAATTTCCAAATTTTTTAATTATCCAATTCACGTCAACACCGCTTTTAGGAACAAAACATGGTCGACCTTCTGCCTGATAATAACTATAAAATTAATCATGATTCAATAAGTGACCGTGTTTTTTAATTAACTTTTTTTGATTATCACTATTATAATAAACATCTAAAGCTACAATCAGACCAACCGGTTTTTTATCATCCGATTTTAATTTATCTCCTACATTAAACCCTTCTTTTTTAAACAAGTAAATCGCCTGCGATAATTCTGTCTGTTTTTGCTTCTGCACTAGCTCATTTCTTTCGGTAATAATTTTTTCTGCCTTATTCGAATCAAAATCATATGCCAGAATATGAATTTCTTGATTTTTATAAATGGCTGACAGCTCAACCCCATTTATAAATTTAACTCCTGTTGATGCTAATTTTTTTGAAATTAATTCTAACCCACTGACTGAATCATGATCCGTAAGAGAACAAAAAGATAAATTACTTTTTGCTACTCTTTCCGCCCACTCTTTCGGCGACAAAGTGGCATCTTCAGAACAACTTGAATGAAAATGTAAATCTATCATAATCAATTATGGGATAAATAAATTTCAGTATTAAATGATTCATTTTTGTATTATCGCTTATTTTCAATATAAATAATAGTATCACCTTAACATAAAAAGAGAAAGATATTTAAGGATAAGGACAAAAACAAAAAGTGGGCTATAAAACCCACTTTCTTTAATATAAATTAAGTAACTTTTTTGGCCTTTTTCTTATCCGCCATCGGCAGGGAGAAGGTGAACTTACTGCCTTTGCCCTTGCCTTCGCTTTCGGCCCAGATGCGACCGCCCATATTCTCTATCACCATGCGAGCGTAATAGAGGCCTAGACCCGTACCCTCGGTATGGACTTGCATCATGCCCTTACCGCGGACAAACTTCTCAAACAACCGTGGCAAATCTTCAGGCAAAATACCCATCCCCATATCTTGGACGGTGAAAACGATTGATTGGCTCTCCAGATGGACGCCAACGATAATTTCTCCCTTGTCAGTGTATTTGATTGAGTTGTCAATCAAGTTGGACATCACCTCTTTGACCTTCTGTGGATCAGTCTTGGCCTTTGGCACCTGCTTGTCCGGCGTGAACTCCAGCTTTATCTTTTTCTCACCGGCTTTTTTCTGGAAGTCATCCACGACCGACTGCGCCACCTCAACCAAACTGACGGCTTTAATGTCAAATTCAATCCGACCGGCTTCAATCCTTGAAATGTTGAGTAGATTTTCAATCAGATTAAGCAACCGCTCGTTTGACGAATATACTTTCTTAAGATTAGTTTCAATCAAGCTCGGGACTTTGCCAAAATTACCATCCAGCATCATGGAGACAAAACCCTTAATGACAGTGGACGGGGTGCGGAGCTGATGAGACGCGATGGACAAAAATTCTGACTTGGCTTCGTCCAATCTTTTGAGCTCCTTGTTGGCGGACTTTAATTCCTTACTCGCCTTTTCCAACTTCTGTGCCAATATTTCAATCTCTTCGCGACGTTTGACTTCCCGCAGGACAGATCGGATGAGTAAGATGGCAAAACTAACCGTTATTACAGTAATAAAAATTCTAATAAGCAAGATAATAGTGTTTTCTGCTTGAAAAATCGGAATGATTGAAGTAATAACTAATAATCCGGAAAATATTTCAGTAGCAATAACCCTGATATTCATTAAATGATGCTTAAAAATTGCATAGGCAACAAGAATTACACCCAAAGATACCATTATATTTAAAAATGGATAAAAATCAATATTATAAACTGGTAAAAAACTGAAAACACCGCCACCAAAACCAACAGTTAATGAGGTAGAAATATATTTAAGCTGAATCTTTTTTATGCCTTCACTATTCTTATAGGCTTGCCAAAATTTAAAAAGACTATATACTACCGATCCAAAAAATAAAAAAAGGAATGATGAATAAATAAATGTTGGTGATATATAATAAAATTGGCCAAAAACGAAACGTGCCTCATTAATAAAAAAATCAGTAAACAAATTGGCATATAAAAAAATACCGGCCAAAATATAAAGTAGCATTATCAACTTCTCTCTATAAATTTCCAAAAATTCATAAGTAAAATTGATCAAAAAGATAGGAATAAAAATAACTCCAACATATCCTATCTTCCACCACAATATAGCTTTTTCAAGATCCGAAGAAACTGCAACTCCATAACCACCAACACCCCATATCATAATAGATAAACAAAAAACACCCCAAAGATAATGGGTCTTCTCTTTACCTTGAATAAACATCAATAATGCTTCCAATGCTCCGACTATGCCAATCAACAATCCTGACAAAGCAAATATATTCATACTATTTATCACCTTAATTTTTTATACTTATATTATACTATTTTTCAAACAACAAAAAAAGTCCGTCTCGGTTTTAAAACCGTGACGGACTATCACAAACTAAATATTCTTTTGGAAGGACAAAGCCCAAGCAAGAATCGCTTGGCGACTTCTCATCTCCTTTTGAGTAATCATCACTTTTTTAACTCTAATTCTGGCGACCGGCATAATGGCCAAATTGAGCCACCAACGCTGGGACTCAACCTCAAAGTTTACAATCTCAAATCCCCACAATTGATTCTCCGGATCTTGCCAAGTGACCAAAGGCAGAAGATAAAAATCGCGAGTAGTGTCTCGCCAGCCCCAGAGTCGAGCCAAAACCAAAGGAGAAGTGGTCTTCCAGTAAGTCATGGCTTCCAGCATAGGCATCTTCCACCACTTTAGAAAAAATGTCTCTCCCGGCTGACTAGTAAGTGGCATGTGCATGTCAGTCACAAAGAGGTGGCCTTCGGGCTTGAGGATCTTAAGTGCTCCATCAAACACTTTGAGCGGGTTGTTAATACCGCCGATGCCAAACATTAGAGTAATGACATCAAAACTGTTGGCGTAGAATTGGGCTAATCCCGTATCCACTCCCGGACGCTCCAATCCATACAGCTCCATGGCATCGCCACGCTTGAAACGAACATCCACTAAACCGCCACCACACATATTTCGTTCAGCCGCCTGAACTAACATTTTCTGGTTGAAATCAAATCCGGTGACCTCGGCCTTAATCTGCCATTCTACCAGCTGACCAATAATCTCCTTCATAGTGAGACCGGTGCCGGTGCATAGATCCAATACCTCAAACTTATCATCTCTTCGGTCAGACCCAAGCCGTTGACGCCAGACACTCATCACCGTCCAAGCCGCTATCCGACGCCAAATTGCATCAGCGCCATGGGTGGTGAGGTGGTGTTTGCTATCATATGTCCGCGCTTCGCGGTCATATACTTTATGCACTTCTTCACGAGACAAATCTCCGACCTCACCCTTTCTAGGTCGAAGGAAAACCCTCACACCTAAGTTCAAAAAAAACTGAGCCAGATATAAAACATAATACTTTAGACGTCCGCACTCCAAGTTTGTGGAGTCATACAAATAATCGGGAAAATATTGCCTAATGTCCTGTGGTGTAATTTCCTCACTATTCAAAAAGGGATGTTCCACACCCAAAATAGGGTCGGCGACTTGATACTTCATAACTTGTCCCTCCTTTCAGAGAAAAGTTGTTGTTCAAAGTACGATCACCACTTATAGTGATTAAAATGACTGTATCATATATAACACTTTTTGTCAAACCCAAAAAGACAACTCAAAAAGACAACCCAAAAAAATCAAAAACAAAATTTAAAAAAAGCTACATGATCTGCACCATGTAGCCTAATCTTTAAATGTCAATTATTTTTTTGATACTCGCCCAAAACGTTGTGCTACCGCATACTCCAACATAGTCTGAAAAAATGCCGAATCAACAGGTGGCGCTTCAGTAATAGAGTCAGAATCAAAACATTTTTCATAGTTGATGTAATGCCAGAAACGTTCTATTTGACCATTGATACGTTCCTGAATAATCCGAAATGTCTCTGGCACGCCCACCTGAACACTCTGTGGAGAAGCTTCGTGTGGAAGACGCCTCACACCAACAATACCTAAAATTTCAAGTGACTTTTCAATAGCCCATGCCACTTTTGGCGGGTTGACATTTACTAAATTAAAAACACTTCCCCACGTAGCCGACTCCATTAAATAAGTCATCTCACGAACTGCCCAATCAACAGGCACCAGATTAAGAGTGGACTCACGAGAGTAGTCAATATACAGTGGGTAAAGCAAAATAAGTCTTCCCAACTCATCAAACCTAAATCCTTGCTCTTGACACTCGTCTATATTACCTTTTTTCCACATCTTTGATAGTTGATACTTCAGAAAGTTAAAACCAGAGAGAAACCCATAATACCCGTTAAAGCCGTTAGTCACACCATCAGTCATGCGACCCACAACAATACTTGGTCGCCAAACCATGACTTGACCAAACTGCCAATCCAACACCATTTCTTCGGCCTTCTTCTTGGAAACCTCATATGGATTTCTGGCTTCTGAATTCAAGACATAGGCAGTGCTGTCATAGCAAAAATGAGTGACCTCTAAAGCTTCGGCTAGTGCCAGCATGTTGGCCGTGCCACCTATATTAGCGGCCATAATTTCATCCAAATATTTCTGATCAAACTTAATTGATCCGGCATGATGGACAACTATGTCCACCCTGCCCTTTAATTCGGCAATGACTTGCGGATCAACGCCGGCCAATTCCCTGGTGATTTCACCGTTAATAATTTTTGTCTGCGAAGCGACTTCCCGACCCACAGTAGTGGCGAGTTTATCAAAACGCGCTTGCTCGCTTTCACCACGAATAAGGCAGCTGACTTGATATCCTCTGGAAAGCAGTTCCAAAAGATGCATTGAACCAATGGTGCCAGTGGCGCCGGTAAGCAGAATATGACGCTCCATTTAACACCTCCTTTTCTGTGCTTTGAAGTTTAAAGAACACACTTGAATGACTACTGCATTCAAATTCAATTTAAACCTATCAGATAATGCTTAAAATGTCAACCCTCAAAATAAAACCTCAAAATAAAAAACCATTGGATGCTGAATTCAAAAAGCTATCAGATTTATTGAGCACTCTTAACTAATTGGGATGTTAATTTCTGATCTATTCTTTGTCGCCAATTTTTAACATTTACTTCTCCCACTTTTATACCGCCCCTTTTCAATGAAGTACTGACTATAGCCGCATTGGCATATTGAAAAATATCCGCAATATTATTTTTGTCCCCGCCACTACCGATCAAAATAGGAAAATTGCCAACCGCTTTTCTGATACTCTTTAATTCTTTCAAATCAGGCGCTTGACCGGTCCAAGTGCCGGTCAATATCAATCCATTCGAACCATAAGTAATGGCTCGCTTGGCTGATTGAATAATACTGCTTTTAGATAATATTTTTGAATGTTTTACATGGATGTCAGTAAATATCGCCACCCGATCGGCTTTGATTATTTTTCTAAATTTTATAACATCCTGCGGTTTACCTTCAATAACGCCACAATCGGTTTTTATCTTATCTACAAAAACCGGAATTCTAACAAATTGACAATCAAGAATCTTGGCAATGGATAGCGCTGTCTCATAATCATTCCATAAAGTGCTAATACCCAAAGGCAAGGAAGTCAAAGATTTAATTTTCTCCGTCAAATAAGTCATCGAGGCAACTATCTCGGAATCAACTTTTGGTTTATGAGGGACATCATAATTATTTTCAACAATAATTCCATCTACTCCACCCTCTTCCAGCTCTCTTAAATCCTTGACTGCATTGCGTAAAGCCACCTTAAAACCAGGAAAATCCACATATCCCAAAAGAGGCGGAAAATGAATTACGCCAATAATAATATTGTTTTTCTTTTTAAAAATTTGACTGAGTAAATTTTTCATAAATTAATTATAGCATAAAAAAGGGATTGACAGACTTTGTCCATCAATCCAATAAACTCGCATCAAACCAATCACCTTGATAAATTATTTACTCAAAATCTCCCGAACCGCCAGCATAGTTTGATATGGCTGACCGCTACGAAAAACTTCTTCAGCCATCTGATAACATTCATTCAGATTATCAGACCGGCCAGCTAAGTAAAACAAGGCAGCAGCATTGGCTAAGACAAACGACAAGGAAGGACCCTCAATCTCGCCTCTCAAAATAGCAAGGGAATATTGACCCTTATCACCTTTCGGACTGACAGCCTCAATCGGCACCGATTCAATGCCAAAACAATCAGCAGTCCAATGAAACTCCCTTATTTGTCCATCTTTCAACTCAATTATTTGAGTACCGGATTTACAAACCGATAATTCATCAATACCTTCATGGTGCAACTCACTGGTGAAGCCACGGACGAAAAGTCCATGTTCCAAGTGGGTGATACCTTTCCGATTTAATATTCGGTAAGCTTCAGCCACAACTCTGGGAGGAATGAGATGATTCACACCCAGCATTCGACGTTGCAACAGGCGAGGATGGACCGGATTTGTCATTGGTCCGATTATGTCATTCATATGCGGCAATTGAGCCACCCCATGAGTTTGGGTGTGAATCTTTTTGTAACGAACATCTGTTGCCTCGGTGTAACCAAAATGACATTCCTGTACACTTTGTCTCACTTCTCTCTTTTTGGCAAAGGTGTTAATCCCACACAATGAAGAAATGAAGTCAGAACTGCCACAACCACCACTGTCAGTGTTCGCCGGTGATCCATGCTTACACATTGAAATACCGGCTGATGCGGCGATAAAAGCGGCGATAGTGCTGACATTGGGAGTTGAAACCAAATCTCCTCCCATACCACAATTATCCATAACCAAAGGAACTTCCGGCTCCAGAAAACCAAATTCCGACTTGCCAATATCACACTCAAAAATAGCAGCCACAATACCGGCAATCTGTTGAGCGGCATCTTCCGGTAATTCATGGCCATGTCGTTGTTCCACTCGGTCATCCTGTTCATCGCGTCGCCAACGATAAGTAGCCTCATTGTGTAAAGCGCAAAGGAGTGCAATACTTTGAATCAATGCCAAATTATTACCCTCACAACCTTCCAAGGCATACCGGCCAAGAGCAAAAGCTTCATCATAGGCCAAAGGTATGTCTTGAGAAGCATGATGCTTCATTAAGTGTTTTGCCCATAACGTATCCACGGCAATATCTCCTCCATTTCTCTTTTAGTTGTAGCTCCTGTTATACTAATTATTTCAATGTACTACTGACTTAATCGCCAAATTTCATATTACCTTATCATAATTTTTTTACCTTGTCAATGGTCGGCCCCCGATTTGCCCCGATTGTAAAGGTGAATTAGAAATGTCCTCTCTGTTGTCTCTGTATTTGTCTAAGCGGATGCTTGACTTTTTTCCCGTTTGGGACTAAAATAACACGTTAAGTTGTTCCTTACAATTTACCTAGTTTAAACACAGGAAAGGGCCGATAGTCATGAATGTCTATATTGCGACACTGCCACGATCTGGCTCTACCTTGCTTGGTATGATTTTGAATAACCACCCTGATATCTTCCATATGGGCGAATCATCTTATTGGGGAAAAATCAAACCATCAAGCGTAGTTTGCTCTTGCGGAAAAACTGATTGCAAAATACTGGACGCCGTATATAAAAAAGTCTCGGGGCTTCCGGAGATAAGGGCGATCTACGATGCCTGCAGCCAGATTGATCAGCAAGAAGAGCCAGGGAAAGCCTACCACTCCTTCAGCCTGCCAAATCAAAACGGCAACATTCCTTTTTCAGATTCAGATATCGACAAAAATCTGGAGATTGGATGTCTAGGACTGGATAAGCTGGCTGATGCTTTCCGCCAGACCATAAATCGAAATATTATTGTCGACAACACGAAGAATATCCGCTTTGCCGAACGATTAATCGATGGGCAATGGCGAATTATCGTCATGACGCGCGATCCGCGCGGCATTGTCAACTCCAGCAAGAACGCCGGCCTCAGGAAAGGAGTGCCGCGTCCAGTGGCCATGAAGATCCCAGGGATCATAAACTTTGCCAAAAGGACGCTTCGCTTAATCGCGTTGCCTTCTGTCCTTTTAGTGAAGTATGAGGATCTGTGCCAATCGCCGGAAAACGAGATAAGGAAAGTCTGTCGTTTTCTTGATGTGGCTTATACCGACCACATGCTTAAATTCCGCGCCGACAAGGGTCATACGCTGATGGGCAACCGGATGCGTTTCGGCGAAGAAGAAAACATCATGGAAGACAGAAGCTGGACAACCCAGCTAACCGCAGAAGAGATCGGACTCTTGCAGTCCAATTCGGAACTGACTGAACTGTATCGTAAGTTGGGCTATGAGTTGAAAGGAGGATAACAAAATGCTCACACCCGTGCTTTCTCTCGACACTAAAAAAGTACGGCTTGTGATGAGCCAAAACAAAACGGTTGTCGAGAAACAGACATCAGAGAAAGAACATGAGCAGATCGTCATGGCTAAAGACTATCTGCACAACCACCCGATGAAAATATCTGAACAAGGCCTAACAGTCGATGTCGCGCCGATCGCAAGCTGGTCTGACAAAGAGTCTCTCTTAACTACCATCTACTGCCATGGCATGAACGGCGAGGTAGCTTTGCGAGACGTTGATAGTTGTCAAAGGCCAGTTTGGCTAAACCTGTTTAGGCATCTTCTGCTAGCGATGCGCGACAATGGTTTTTTATGGGGCGATTGCGCGCCGAGAAATACCATTATTGATTTCAAGAAAAAACTCCTGTGGCTGGTCGATTTTGAAAGAAATCTCCAGCTGGCAAACGGTCCTGTTGGAAGACAGGAGTTCAGCCGCCACATAAGGAGCTATGCCCGGGAAGAATTCTCCTGTTTTCTGTTTGCCGATGAGCAACAATCGTTTTTTTCCGGAATTATTGAGGAAGAGAATGACGAATCACTCATACTCCTGAGTAAAGTGGGTTCAAAACGCAAGGTTAGCCTGCTGGCAATACATTTCGGCCACAAAGAAGCCTACTCTTCCAAAGAGTTAAAACAAGTAGAGGACATTATGGCGGCCAT
>Ga0208373_1003098_pt1 | contig 16890 bp, 11 predicted proteins | sample RifOxyC2_FD_184036 | JGI IMG/M metagenome (GOLD analysis project Ga0208373, IMG submission 184036) | Soil microbial communities from Rifle, Colorado - Rifle Oxygen_injection C2 (SPAdes) | ecosystem: Environmental > Terrestrial > Deep subsurface > Rock core/Sediment | place: Rifle, Colorado...
CGATTTCCGACTCATAATAACCGTCGCTCTCCGCCAAAAAGACATCAGGCGTTATAATGTCCGCCTTAAATCCGGAGGCATCAAAAATTTCCCGCCATTTACCGGAATCCAGAAGAGGAGAATTATCCGATCTGTCGGCAGGATCGTCGAAGAGCCACCATCCCTTAGTAAGACCGAATGTCATGGTTTTAAAATCAGAACGTCCGGTGCTTTCGTTCAAAAGCAATAATCCGTTCTTCTTCAGAAGCTTTTTTACGCGGTTAAGGGTGGTCCGGATGTTTTTAGTGGCGTGCAGGACATTGGCCGCCAGAATAAGGTCATATGACCCCGGCCTAAAGCCCTGTTCGGACGGGTCCTTTTCAATATCCAGGGTTTTAAATTTTACGAAAGGATATCTCTCCCCGTATCTTTCCTGTCCATATCCGGTAAACCGCCGGGAGATATCCGTATAATGGTAATCTATATCCGTTTTATAACCGCTGATCAGCCTTAATATCCGATCGCTGGCGGTTCCCGTGCCCGCGCCGATTTCCAGGATTCTTATCGGCTTATCCGGGTTTATTTTTATTTTGTCTATAAATGATCCTACGGCCCTTTCCGCCAGTTCATTATTGCAGCGGGCGGTTTTATATGTTTTTTCAACCAATTCAACCGAGCCGCCGGGAAATATTAGGGACGCGTAATCTTTCTTTCCGGTCAGTATATCGGAATAATTCCTGGCGCAGGCAGACAACAATTCCCAGTGCCCGATATAATCGGGCCATTTTTCCTTAAGCTCTTTCATAGCCTTTTCCATATACCGCGGATCAAATCCAGCCTTATCATTGATCACCGTTTTTTCTTTTTCAAATTTGATATAACTGAATTTTTCCAATATACCCACAAACGCCCCGAACAATCTATAATACTCGCGGATTATTCCGGTCTTCCCGACAATTTCTTCTATCGGACGATTTTCCTTTAAAAATCCTATGGCGCCGATTTTTTTAAAAGCTTCAAATACGTAAAAACCGCCGATCCGATTTATCGCGTTAAGCGCTCTTTTCTCTCTGGCCGCTTCTTTCCTGATCGCCGGCGAGTTATTCCGGACCCATTCACGCGCTTCTTTGCACACGGCGGCAAACACGGAAAAGATCGAATCTTTCTGCGACAAAATAATCTTACTGTCTTCAATTCCCGCCAGCTCCCGCGTTTTCTTCGCGAATTTAACCACCAGCACCTGATCGTGCTTGCCGGCCATAATACGGTCAAAAGCCTCTAAACCCTCTTTGTTGGTAAGCGGCGTTACTCCCCGATCCTTTAACTTTCCGGCGTAATACGGCTTTGCCACGACACCGGTCTCTCCCCAATATCCCCAGTTGATAACCTTAACCCGCGTTTTAAGGCGATTCGCCAAATATAGGCCGAAGGCGTCTTCGAAAGTGCAGCCGGCGGCATAATTGCTCTGTCCGCCCGCGTTGATTATGGAATTTGAAGAGGAAAAGAAAACGAAGAAGTCCAATGCACTGCTATCCCGGAATAGTTCGGCCAGAACGAAAGAACCCGTGGTCTTGGGATCAAGGCTTTCCCTGAACGTTCTTTCGTTCATCTTATATATCATTCCATCTTTAAGGACAACTGCCGAGTGAATAACCCCGTTGATCGGACCGTATTTATTTTCCGCTTTTCGGAGAACGCTCTTCATCCGATTCCGGTCCCTTATGTCTGCCGAAAAATAAATCGCTTCGCCGCCGCATTCTTTTATTTCCTTGATCTTCCGGCTTATTTCCTTATCAACCCCCCTTCTGCCCACCAAAACAATTCTGGCGTTAACTTTGCCGGCAATATATTTGCTGATCTCATGGCCGATCCCGCCGGCGCCGCCGATGACAAGATATGCTCCCCGGGCTCTTAAAAACGGAAGGCCCTTCTCCGCTCGCGGAATATCTATTGGTATGATCTCTCTGACATACTTCTTCCGATCCCTCAAAACCGCCTCAATATCACGATCGGCGCTTTTCTCCCCTTCTTTTGTTATGCATCCGAGCAATCTTGCTCCTGACTCTTTATTGAGCATTTCCCTCTTTGCAATATCAATAACGCGCAAAGATAAACCCGGGCATTCGCGAACAGCAGTCTTCGCCAATCCGGCTATCGCGCCGGAATAAGGATTGCTTCCTTCGTCATCAGGGCCTATCCGGTACGTATCATTGGTTATAATTTTTATATTAACCGGTTTTATGATTTTGCCATCAGCGATCAAAACCTTGATAAGCCTGAACAAGGATAATACGCCAAGTTCCCGAACCGCCTCAAATCGTTCGCACGTCTCTACGTTTAAATCATTCTCGAGGCCGCCTAAAAAATAGATTACCGAGAATGGACCTGCCGCGGACAAAACCTTTCCATAATCTTCCTGTTTTTTATGATCTATATAGTAATGCTTTCCCGATACGGCATATCGGTCTTTAAGCCATATTTCTATTATATCGCGGTCTTTTTCCGCCCCTCTGAGTTTCCGGACGAATCCAAAATCATGCTCATGCCTAAAAACTAAAATTTTTCCGGTATCAATTCTTGTTTCATCGGTATCGGGTGAAGGTTTCCACCGCATAAGATAATAGGGGCTGCCGCCATACGAATCCATACCGAATGATTCGGATAGCTTTTCGGAGCTAATTTTTCTTAACGAATATCCCTCGATCAGAGCCAGCACGTTTCCCTGCGGATCAAGGAGGGAGATGTCGAAGCTGATTATTTCGCTTTTCCCCGTGCCGGTGTTTTTCGTTTTCTTGGCGTAGCTATAAAATTCCGGCGGCAATCGGCCGAATATCTTTATGCTTGAAAACGAAAAAGGAAGATAAAATTCATCCTCGTCAATATTGATGATATTATTCAAAAGTGCCGGATGCATGATATAATCGCCCGTTTCTTTAACATATCCGTCCGGTAATTCAAGGCGCAGCAAAGATTCGTCCCGGCCTACGTGGATTTCCTTGATATTATTCCACCTGGGACCATAATTATACGGCGGACTTTCTTTAAATCTGTCCTTTGCGGCCGCTAGGAACTGCGGTATTTTCTGCTTTTTTATTTGAGCGATCTCATACCGGGGAAGGTCTTCGGTCCTCGGTAGCAAGGCTATTTCACCGCGCGCATGTTCCGATCCCTTGCCGGCGATCACGAACATGAATTTATTGCCGTCTTTTTTTATCGTCGTCCGTGCCTCGATCTTTTCATTTTCATCCAATATCAAGGGGGATGAAAATACAATATTCCTGATTTCAAGGTTTTTACCGGCCGGAAAAAAATCTTGAAATGCCTCGAGGGCGATTTCTATATAAGCGGTTCCGGGCAAGGTGTATTTATCCATTACCCGGTGCTCGCTTAAAACCCAATGCTTTTCCACGCTCAAATCGGTGGCATATACCGCCTCTTCCCCGGTTTTCAGTATGACGCGGTCCAGAAGCGGACAAACCGGTTCTTTCCCGCGGAGAGAAAGCTCCTCCGGCATCTCTATCCAGCACCGCTTCTTTTCAAAAGGATACGGAGGCAGGCTTGCCTTCCTCGCGTCTTCATCCCAATAAAACTTTTCCCAATCCGGATCAACGCCCTCCACATAAAGTCCGGCCAGCTTTCTCAGGGCGGAAGCGTCTTTCCCGACGATCGAATCGGCCCGGTGGGCGAGTTTTTCCTTCTTTCTGGCGACTTCGTCTTGTTTGATCCGGCGGAAAGCGTAACTAATATCCTTGTTTCCGTTATTTTTCCACCCCTCCGGTCCGGTCCGGGCGAGCCGGGAAAGTTTTTCTCCGAGGTCTTCCCTGTTCGATGCGACGATCGCCAGCCGATATTCGTGGTGGTCCCGGCCGATGGTGGCGGTATAGCAAAGATCGACGAGATTGATATCGCCGTGTTCCACCAGGAAATCCCGGTAGTTCTCTAGGCTATCTTTGAGCGCGTTCTCTGTTTTGGCCGAGAGAAGAAAGAGGCGGGGAGCCGGCTTTTCTTTTCTGGGCTCGATCGGCGGCGCCTCTTCCAGTACGACATGGCAGTTCGTGCCGGAAATCCCGAAAGAGCTTACGCCCGCGCGCAAAGGAACGTTTTCATTTTTTCTTTTCCACGGAGTAAGGCCGGTATTTACGAGTACAGGGGAATTATCCCAGTCTATCCTGCGGTTGGGTTCTTTAAAATGGATACTCGGGGGGATCTCTTTGTGCTTGAGGGCAAGGCAGGTTTTAATGAGGCCGACCAGACCGGAGGCCTCGGCGGTATGCCCGAGATTGGATTTAACCGAGCCGATCAGGCAAAAATGCTTTTCCGGGGTGTGTTTGCGGAAGGCTTTCGTCATGCCTTCTATTTCAACAGGGTCTCCCAGTTTCGTGCCGGTGCCGTGGGCTTCTATATAGCTTATGGTTTTAGGGTCAATATGCGCGTCTTGCCAGGCGGATTCTATGACCTCGGCCTGGGCGGAGGCATTCGGGGCGGTTAAGCCCACCGAGGCTCCGTCCTGGTTGACCGCGCTTCCCTTGATAACCGCGTAAATATTGTCTTTGTCGGCTATAGCGCGGGCGAGGGGTTTTAGGAATACCGCGGCGACGGCCTCGCTTCGGTTGGTACCGTCCGCTTGCTCGTCAAAAGAGCGGGTATAGCCGTCTTTTGATTCGATGCCGATATTAGAAACAGGCAGGATATTCAATTTAAGGCCGCCGGCTATGGCTTGATCGCACTCCCCTCTTTGGATCGATTTGCAGGCCAGGTGAAGGGCGACCAGCGAAGATGAGCAGGCGGTGTTAACGAGCAGGCTCGGACCCTTAAGGTCAAGAAGGTAGGAAATACGGCCGGAGATCAAGGATTCGGTGTTGCCTATAACGGATTGCGACAGTGATCGCGGTTCCATCTCGGAGATCAGGCGGCGATAAGCGTTATCGGCTAAAAATCCGACATAAAGGCCGGTGTTGGTTTGCTTCAGCCGTCCGCCCTCGCCGGCGTCGTCTATGGCCTCATAGACCGTTTGCAGGAACAATCTCTGGTTGGGATCCATGAGAGAGGCTTCTTTGGGTGAAAGGCGGAAGTAGGAATAGTCAAATTTATCTATTTCTTCCAGGTAGCCGGTATCCGGCTGGAATCCATAATCTTGGGCATATTTAAAATCAAAAAAGCGGTCCAGATCCCTTCTTCTTTCTGCCGGCATTCCCCGGATAAGATCCCGGCCGGTTTCAAGATTGCGCCAAAATTCGTCCGCGCTATCGGTTAGTGAGGACTTAAGGGAAATACCGGTAATGGCGATATCTTTTTCCTCATCCCTGATTTTATTTTTCGCCCCCCCTCTTATCGGCCTTTGTCGTTGCACATCGGATAGATACAGAGCCAAATCCGCGATCGTGGGATAAGAAAATAATTCAGCGATTTTTACGTTTGGATAAATCTTTTTAAGACGACGATAGACATCATTGATCATGAGGGAATCCCCGCCGATTTCAAAAAAATTATCGTGCCAGGATATTTTTTTTATACCCAATACTTCCTGCCATATCTTTGTTAATTTTTTCTGGATATCCATTCCTGTTTTTGTTTCAGCTTCATCGTTAAATTTCTCATCGCCAAAAAGATTTAATTGCTTAAAACCATCCGACTCCCCACGGTTAGGGTAATGGCGGTTTTTATTTAAATTTTTGCTGTTTTTTGGCATACTTAAAAATAAAGTCTATTGCAAAAAAAGACTGCAAATATATAAACATTATATATTAACAAAAACTTATTGTCTACAAAACAAAGTAAGCCACAAATAAACAAAAAATTTGCTAAAAATAAACAAAAATTTTCAAAAAAATTCATCCGTCAGATAGCTAAAAAAAATTTCAACCTTAGTTGATAATACCGTTAGCAAAAATACGATTTAAGTCACGAATTACGCAATAAAAAAATATAAAAGTCAAATAAAAAATTCCCGCTTACCGGGAATTTTTATGTCAACTTTGCGCTTGACGAAAAATATTGGCTACAAATTATTACAGATTAAATTCGTAATTTTTTCCGGTACGATGTCGCAGGCGCTAAGGTCACGCCTAAAATTATCAATACGATCTGTTATGCTCCTAGCGTTTCTTAAACATTCTTCCCGTAAATCAACTGATACGCTATCGCATGTCTTTTTAATTAATTCTTTATCGCCCAAATGATACAACAATAAAAATCTAAACGACAACAAAAGCTTATTGTTAACATCAGACAAGGCGTCTTCGTTGTCCCAATTTTTATAACTATTTACCACCATCTCTTCTGTTAGTTTGTCAGGATTTTGTTCGTACTCAGATATTTTTGGACATAAATTTTCGCAAAAACTATCGGGTATTTGCGACTTGCGCAACTCACTGACAAGGCATTTTTCCGAAAGATCGGGGCACATTTGTGATAATGGGGCCGAAAAATCATACAAAAGAACTTCAAAAGATTTATTGCTATTGTCCAGAGTTTCGTTGCCAGGTGAGGATTTGTCAAATCTTTTAAAATTTAGGTGATATTCGTAAGTATACTTGTCATAATCAGCTAACTCCGGTTCAAGATTATACCTGATAAAATTCGTTTTAGGTTCGTTGATAAAATCAAGCCCCAGTTGATAAAACCCTTCATCGGCCTGCTCGTCGTCCTCCTCGCTGATCTTACACCCTATATATCTTACAAATAAATCACTTAAATTGCTCTGAACATGCAAGCCGTTAATATTTATATTTTTATTATTTAAAATATCGGTAATCAACCCTTTAAGCTCTGCCGGATCGGCTACTTTTCTTACAACCTCGTCTTTATTTTGACAATACTTATTTATTTTGGGCTCTGGCTGAATTTTATTCTTTTTTGTCCAAACAAAAAAAAGTCCGGCATCCACTATTAAGAATAAAATAAAAACAGCAATGATAAGCATCTTTCTTTTTGATAAAAACGGGGCGGAGGGGGTGTTGTTAATCGGCGTTTGTGGGGCTAAATTGTTGTTATTTTTTTGAAAATCATTTTCCATAATTATAATATAAATTAATAATATATATTATTATAACACTTTTTGAAGTAATAGCCAAATTGTTTATTTTTTATAATTTTTTTTCTGTAAACAGAAAAAAGCGAAGTCTTTTTTAACTTCGCTTAGTTTGTTTTTTACTGCACTTTACCCATCCAATAACTTAGCTCTTCTTGTACTATCTTGTTTAGCTCTTCGGTGCTCGGCTTTCGCCAATCACCGAGCATTTCTGTGATATCATCCGGATAACGCGGAGCAACGAATTGCCCCTCTACTTTTATTTCCAAATCCTTGTCCCACTGCCTCAATCCGCCATCCAGGCCGACTTCTATTATCCAATGCGTACAGCACTCTGTATCAACAGTATATCCGCCACGATATTCCTTGTAGCTGATATTGAGATATGCCGGCCGGCCGCTTTCCCTGTCAAATATCACGTATATATCGTGCTCTTTCCAGTTGTACTTGATCCCAGCCGGATCTTCGGTCAGACGAAAGCCTATCGTCTCATAAACCTGATCGGCTTCATAATAGGTTGTGCTACCAACAACGCCTCCGAGGTTTTCAACCTTTTCCGCGACGCCTTCTTCTTTCGCCAACTGGCAAAATTTTTGGATCAAGGCGGCGTTCTCGGATGAGTCGGCGTTAACGGACGCTACCCCCAAAAAAATGAAAAGCGACAAGATCAAAACAATGATTCTTTTGGACATTTTTCTTCTCCCCCTTTGTGTTAAAGAACTTTAAAAAATAAATTAAAAAATAAAATAATTCTGCTGGCATATTAACATGACTTAAAAAGTCTGTCAACTAACTATTGTATATAATATTTCAAAATAATTAACACGGTATTAAAAATAAAACCACGGCGCGTGGTTAAAGATTTATGGCAAAAAAATCTTATTTATTTATAAATTTGACCAGGCCGGCGATAGTAGGATGATTAAGCAGGTCTTTGAGTTCTATTACTAGGCCTAATTTTGTGGCTTTACTTATAATCTCCCCGGCTTTTAACGAGTCTCCGCCTAATTCAAAAAAGTTATCCACAGAATTGATTTCCCTGACACCCAAAGCCTCCTGCCAAATTTTTATTAAAATCTCTTCTGTTTTTTGATTGTTTTTTAGCATTTTTTTATCACACCCCCTGGTCGCTGTTTCTGGGCGTTTAACAGGATTTAGTAAATATTTAAACTCTTCATAAAGCCCCACGCGTTTTAATTTGCCGGCGCCGGTTTTGGGTAATTCATCCGCCTCTATTATCCGGGAAGGAATTTTGAATCCGGCCAATTCTCCCGCCAAAAACCCACGGATCTCGCTCTCTTTGAATTTCTTCCCTTGTTTCATGACCACGGCCGCGGCTATATCCTCGCCCAATTCCTTGTGCGGCACGGAAAAGGCTACTGCCTGCTCTATCGCCCGGTGCCTAAGCAGAGCCTCGTCAATCTCGCGCGGGGATATTTTTTCTCCCCCTTTATTTATCATCTCCTTGATCCGTCCCTTAATAAAAATAAAACCGTCCTTATCTATAAATCCCAAGTCTCCGGTTTTTAACCAGCCGCGCCAAAAAGATTTCCGGTTGGCCTCCGGATTATTCCCGTAAGCCCGGATTACGTTATCACCCCTGATAATTATTTCGCCAATCTCACCGGCCGGCAAAATTTTTTCCTGCTCGTCTGTTATTTTTATCTCTACTCCGGCTGGCTTCCCCACTGACCCGAATTTGCGCTTAGCCGGCGGCAGGGGCTGGCTCGTGATCTGAAGCGCGGCCTCGGTCATACCGTATGATTCGGCGACCGGTGCCTTAAAAATCCTTTCCAGTTTTTCTGTTGTTTCTTTTGGCAGGGGGGCGGACGAAGAGCGGATCAGGCGCAATTTCTGTCTTTTTATCACGCTTTTATGCTTATCCGCCCGTCCGACAATATATTGTTGCAAGGCGGCCGAGGCTGTATACCAGGTAGGTTTAAATTCATCCAGCCATTCCCAAAAAGCTTCCCGGTCAAACTTGGGCGTATAAACAAAAAAACCGCCCGTAAATATGGTGGCGATCATTACCATTAGTCCATGGACATGAAAAAGCGGCATAACGCTCAGACAACGGTCACACGACCCGAGTTTTAAGGATTTCTCCAGATTTTTAGCCCCAAAATACAAATTTCTGTGGCTTAGGGGCACGATTTTCGGCTTTCCGGTCGTGCCGGAAGTATGAAGAAGAAAAGCTGTGTTTAATATGCGCTCGCTTTTCTTTGTGTTGCCGTCAAACGCCCCCCCCTCCCCCGTCTTGATCTTAATAACGGGAATGGCCTGTTTTTTAGCCGCCTTTCCAGCTTCTTCCGGCAAATTATTATCCGTAAGCAGAGCTTTTATCCCGAAATTCTTAAAAAAATATTCAAATTCAACTTGGCTGTGTTCCGGATTGAGGGGTACGGCTGACGCGAAAGAAGCTATCCCTAAATTTACCACCACTTCCTCTATGCTCCTGGAAAAAACAATAGCTACCGCGTCCTTGGCGCCGATATTCTTTCCGCGCAAAAAATTCCCGATCTGCCTGATATCGCGAAAAAGTTGCCCGTAGCTAATAAATTCTCCGCCCGGACAAACTAGAGCCGCTTTATTTGGATGCTCTACGGCCCATTTCTTTATCGCCTGATAAATTGTGCGTATTTTATTGTCCATCAAAAAATCGCCTGAAATCAAATATTGCTATTTCATCATTTCATCAAAAATTCTTTTAACTCTGGGAATGTGCGAAAGGGTGCCGTTAATATCAAATATCTCTTCTTTCACCCGGATTCTTTTTTCCTCCGGATCCAATTTTTTGGTATTAAGAATAAGGTTTAATTTTTCCAGTGACCAGGCTACATTTTCTACTGTCGCTTCTTTGTTTTTTTCCCTCAATTCATCAAGAAACTTTCTTATTTCCCGATAGGGCCCGGCTGCGTTATTTTCAAAATCTTCCAGATCTTTATTATAATTCATGGTGCTGGCAAAAATGCGCAAGCAGGCTATTAAGACATCTTCCTTGCTTTCTTTGTCCAGTTTCAAATCCTTTTTCAAACCATCCATGTCCTTTGGCGAAATAAACGAATGCACGCTGATCTTGTCGCTTGTATTTTCCATGATCTTCTTAAGAACCGCCTTTGGCCCGATCTCAATGCCGGTATCTATTTTGTTCTTCGTCATATACTGAACAGCGGCCAGCCAATCAGTGGGCTTGATCAGGTCAAGATAAAGATCATCGGCCATCGTTTTGGCTTCTTTGTGAAGTTTAATATTTATGCTGGATAATACCGGCCATTTGTTCTTTTGAAACTTTATCTTTTGTATGGCCTTCTTGGTCTTCTCGGCCGCCTCTTTTAAAAGCGGGGTATGGAAAGGTGCGCTGACATAAAGATACTCGGTCTTCGCGCCTGCCTCCAAAAGTTCTTTTTCAGCCGATTCCACCGCCTCTTTTTCGCCGGAAATAATAATTTGTTTCGGCGAATTTACAATAGCGACATAAACCTCGCCGGAAACTTTTTTAAGAGCCTTTTCCACCGCCTCTTTCTTTAAATTTTCCACGGCCATCATAAGTGATTTTTTTTTGGCCACCGCCTTTTCAGCGTATTCGCCTTTGAGCCGCGCTAATTTTAAAGCGTCTTTAAAACTAATGCCTCCGGCGCAAACCAGGGCGCTTAAGGCTCCGAAGCTGTGCCCGGCCGCCAGATCGGGTTCCAGGCCGAATTCCTCGTTAAACACCCGGAAAGCGGCCACGCTGGAAGTTAAAATAGCCGGCTGGGTGTTGACGGTTTCTGATAATCTATCGTGCGGACCATTAAAACAAATTTTCTTTAGATCATAACCCAAAACCTCGTTCGCTTCATCAAAGACCTCTTTGGCCGCCGGATACTTTTCGCACAGGGTTTTACCCATGCCAACATATTGTGAACCCTGGCCCGGGAATAAAAAAACAATTTTAGACATAGTTTTAACTTGAATTATAGTTATAATTATAGGTTTATATTATCACACAAAGACGCAAAAAATCAATGCCACGCGCGCAAAATAAATCCGCAAATAAAAACCCGAATAAATGCTTCGGGTTTAGCGCGATAATTTTAATTTTTTCTTGATTTATTTTTCGGTCGTTTAATCAGGGCGATCAAAGTCGTGGCACCAATAAACGTTATAATGGTTTTTAGGCCCAGAGCGATTGGCCACGACCAAATACTGACAGTAAAATATTGCCACAAAAATATAATAATTGCAATCATGGCCGTGATCACAAAAGGATTGTGGGTATTATTTTTTAACCAACGTACACAGGTGATAACTACCGTGCCCACTATAAAAATTCCCATAATCTTTAAACGCTGGTCGGCCATAAAGGACCAAATATCAGCCATGGATCCGCTGGCGAAGTAGGGCCAAAAAAGTACGGCGACAATAGACATTAGGGTAGCAATCTTATAGGGATGAATAGTGTATATTTTTTCTTTCTGCGAGATCCATGTCCGGTAATGCAGGTCTATTTGTTTAAAACCGAGTCTAACGGCGTTATATTCAATGCCGGCGACCGCCGAATCTATTGAGCTTGTGCCCAGGGCGATCATAACGATCACGAAAATAGTTCCCAGGATGATATTGCTTGAAAAAAATAACCCGGTCAAAGCGACAAAGAACATGTAAATGCCGAACCAGAATCCGCCCCAAAGCGACACCTTTAAGATGTTTTCTTCTTTAATCGCGTGGAACCTTTGCCAATGGTGGCTCGTACCCATCGCACCAACTATTATCCCGAAAAAGGCGAATTTGGCCCATTCCAGGCCGCTTAAACCTGTTTTAGGGTCAGTTAATACCCAGGCAATGTCATGATGTTTGCCGATAAAATAACCAAGGGTTGCCAAAAGGATCGTGCCGAATAATTGCACGGCGTATTGCCCGTAATCGGTCAAAACGCTCATCTTAAGGCCGCCCTTGTGAATATACCACACCACGAACAATCCGATGGCCATTACCGCGTATTTGGCGGTCTCGGGCGATAAGAACGGATAAGAAACAATACCCTTGACATTGCCGCCAAATCCGGTCAATATGCCCTGCAGGTTCAGGACGATACAAAAAAACTCAACGAATAAAAACAAAACTACCATGGGAACAATGAATCGCGGCCAGTGTTTGGAGAGTGGAAAATAGGTACGAATAATGCCGAAAAGCGGAATGGCCAGGATATTGCCCGCTGTCCAAATCAAGAAGGGCAAAAAACCCTTGGTGTACATAATAGACATGCCGACGGCCAGAGAAACCCCCCAACTCCAACTAGCCGCTGAACTTAGGCCGACTCGCCAATTGGGGTAGATAGACAGGTCATCAACATTATCCTTGCGCTTAAACAAAAAATCAATGATCTTTCTCCAGAAAATCATTTTTCCCCCTTTTTTGGTTAACCAAAAATTAAATTTAAATGTGCATAAATACTGTTTATTTTACTTAAATACTACACAATCAATTTGCGTCTGTCAATGGATTTGCTTATTTTTTAACTACTGTTTTATGCCCGTGTATTTATTAACTAAAAATGCCTGGATATTTTCTGAATCCAGGCGTATTTTTATTATTTATCTTGTTATTTTTTCTTAACTAACACAAAATATCCAATTCAAGCTGTACGAGCCTTGCGCGATCCTAGGGGTTGCGGAGTTAATTGATCAATACGAAGCGTGCGAAGCGTGCGAGCTGTGCGAACCATGCGAACCATGCGAACCATGCGAGGCGTGCGAAGCATGGGAACTGTGCGAACCATGCGAACCATGCGAAGTGTGCGAGGCGTGCGAGGCGTGCGAAGCATGGGAACTGTGCGAACCATGCGAACCATGCGACGCGTGGGAAGCGTGCGAGCCGTGGGAGGCGTGCGAAGCATGGGACGCGTGCGAGCCGTGGGAGGCGTGCGAGCCGTGGGAGCCGTGCGCGCAGGCGGCCTCGGATATATCCGGTTTCATGACGCCAGCCAAACCGATACCGACCGCCAAAACACTCATGGCGATCTTAGCCGCGTCCTTTTTATTGATACTCCCCTCTTCGGAAGTTAAAAACGCCCGGATATCTTTTTTGAGTCCCGGTATGCTTTTCTTGTTTATTTTTCTATTTTTTTCTGACATAAAAAATTAATATGAGGCATGCGAAGCATGGGACGCGTGCGAAGCATGGGACGCGTGCGAGCTGTGCGAACCATGGGAGCCATGCGAACCATGGGAGCCGTGGGAGCCATGGGACGCGTGCGAGGCGTGAGAGCCGTGGGAGCCGTGGGAACTATGAGAACCATGAAAACAAGCGGCCTCGCTGATATCAGGCTTCATGGCGCCGGCCAAACCGATACCGACCGCCAAAACGCCCATAGCGATCTTGGCCGCGTCTTTTTTATTGATACTCCCCTCCTCAGAGGTTAAAAAAGCCCTGATATCCTTTTTTACCCGGGGAAAAACTTTTTTCTTTTTATTAACAGGCATCTGATGCTTAAAGTTAACTAATATTATTATAACAATTTTTTAATATTTCGGCAACAAGTAGCGCCCAAGGGCCGTTTAACCCAATTAATCTGATAAAAATATACTAATCTTAAAATAAAAATTCCTGATTTAATTATTTATCCAGCCAATTCCGGAAAACTTTTTCTACTTCTTTATCCCGCATTTTTTCAAACAAATAATCAAGAATAGCCATGTTCATCCGGCATCTTTCGTTGTTCGGCATCTGCCCGAAAATATTGCCCTGCTCAAAATAATTATAGATCGGGCAGGTGCCGCAATAAGGGAGATAAGCGCAGTCCGAACAGCCGGCCAAACCCTCCAGGCACGAAGCCGTGCAGATGGTCCGCGTGATCGGATGGGTGACTATTTCTTTATACGTATTCTTATAAACATTCCCTATTTTAAATCCCTCTTCCCCCATCATGCTCATCATCCGGCCCTCATCGCAGGTATAAACATCGCCGTTATAATTATAGGCCAGCTGTCCGAGGCCGGCGCCGCAGGGCGACCTAATCTCCATCATATTAGGATCATAATCCGTCATAATTTTGGTCAAAAATGTTTTGGCCAGCTTTTCCACGAACAGGGTCCCTTTTAAATTCAATTCAATTATATAGTCTAGCGATCTTTTATAAAAATCCACGAATTCCTGGTCAGTGTATTTGATCTTATCCCAAACCTCCTGAGAAAAACCAAAGGGGTTTAAGGGGCGGAGGAACATACTGGAAAATCCGGCCTTGACGTATTCATCCACGATCTCCCGATAGAACGGTAAAGAAAAACGACTAATCACGACAATCGCGCCCATCCTCCAAATATATCCTTTTTTTCTTATCTTGGGATAATCTTTGTTCAGGCGCTTGATCCATTTTATCACGTTGGCGTGGCAGTCTCCGCCCTCAAGCTGAGGGCGGTTCCGGTTATGCAGTTCTTTCGGGCCGTCCAGCGAAGTGCATAATTCAACGAAATTATCCACTAAAAACCGATATTTCTCCTCGGTCATGAGGCTTAAATTTGAGATCAGTCTGAACTCCAGACGCTTCCGATGTTTTTTGTTCATCTCCCTGGCCTTCGCTACTATAAACTCAATGACCGGCCAGTTGATGGTCGGCTCGCCGCCCTGGAATTCAATAACAATGGCTGAGCTGGTGGTCTCAAAAATTTTTTCTACTACCGCGCGCGCGGTTTCCAGGCTCATGTCCATGTTCTTCGCGGAAAGGTCGCGGGCGGAAGCGTGGCAATAAACGCAACGATGATTACAGCGCAGGGTGGTCACAACTATGTGCAGGGCCGGACCGTAAAAAACATAATTTTTACGCGTACTGTATTTTTCTACCGCGGCACTCAGATCCATCTCTTCTTTTATAAAATTATTTTTCAGTAAAGACCCGTAAATTTCACTGCTTTTATCAATTTTATCCTCCAAATAATCCTCAAACTCCTTATCTGTCAAAAAAATAAAACCACCCCAGTCGTTGGTCAGCAGATATTTGTTTCCGATCTTTCTGAACCGGAAAAAGGGCAGTTTGTCGTAATTTATCTTTTTCATAATTTCTTAAAATCAAAAATGGCCCAAGCCGGCCGGCTAACCCGTCATCAATTGCAAGGCGTAATTTCCTAACTCATCCTTTATGGTTTCAGTTGGATGGTCACGGCAATTTTTTATCTCTACCGCGTAATATCCGGATTCGTTGGTCATTTTAAAATCCGCCAAATCCTTAAAGTCGGCCAGGGCCCGCTTAAGGGCGGTAGCGGTATATAATTTTTTATTGAATTTTATTTTTGTTAACATAATATCTCTACTTCTTGGCTCCGTATTTTTCTTCCCAGGGCACGGCTATCCCCAGGGGGTCGTCAAATTCAAGCTGTCCATCCCCCTCGCCTTTTCGCGATTCATTCTCTATGGAGGCATAAAGCGCCCGCTCCACTATATATTCGCGGATCTTTTTATTAGCTTTGGCTAAATTGATCCGGTGGACGTAATTCAATAATTCGTTGTGGAATTCCCCCGCCAGTTTTTCCAGCTCTTTTCCGGAAACCCCGCCTTTACCCTTAAAGCTGACCTCTATCTCGTCTTTCTTGCGGCTATCCAAAAAAATATAAGCCCGGTCAATAAAAACGTAGCAAGCGCCGAAGATCGCCTCTTTGGGATATATTTTGGTGTTTAACGATATTTTGATCGTCGCCTTTTCTTGGGACATAAAATTAATAAAAATTATTCTTTAAAATCAATGCGCTTGATTATCAGGGCGGATAATTCCCCGCTATCCTCATCCTCAGCCGCTATCGCCAGCGCGCTCTCTCCAACGGCCAGGTCGTTAAAGGTTATCTCCTCCTGCGCTAAATTGTCCCCGGATCCGCTTTCCGTCCGGATATATACCGTTTCGGGCAATAATTTTATCTTCCGGATAGTCTCGCTCTCCGTCCCGGTTAACGGCTGTTTAATATAAACATATTCACCGTCAATATTTTCAAAGACGCCGTTGATCATCTGTTGGTTCCGGGATGGACAAAGATTCATGGCGGCCTGGAGTTTTTGTTCAAGTTCTTCTTCGTTTTTGGCCATTACCTTGTTTTCAACCTTATTTTCAGCCATTTCTTGTTTTGTATCATCAATGGACGCCTGAATGGCCGGCTTTATCCGATCTCCGGCCTGATCCGCGACCGGAACATACTCCCCGCTCGGTCCGGGCTGATCACGATACAAAAAAATAAAAACGGCCGCCGCCAATAAAAACAAAATAATCGGCGCGTAGATCAAAAACTTATTTTGTTTCTTCTTTCTCCAGAAAAAAATATTCATATTGATAAAATTAATAATAATTTTATTCTGACGGCAAAATTTCCTCTGCCGTTGAAGAGGCGGCGCTGTCCGGCGCCGGTTCGCCCTGGCCGGTCAGGATTTCTACCGCCCGGTTAAGCTGCGGGTCCGTTCCGGCGTCATAGTCTTCCGGAGCATAATCCACGCTTTCATCCGGAATAACCCCTTCGTCATTTATGCTACGGCCATTCGGGGTCAGCCATTTGGCGACCGTAATCTTTATGGAAGAACCGTCCGAAAAATCGGTCAGGGTCTGCACCGAGCCCTTGCCAAAGGTCTTTTGGCCGACAATCGTGCCTAAACCATAGTCCTGAAGCGCTCCGGCCACGATCTCCGAAGCGGACGCGCTCCCTTCGTTCACCAAGACTACCGTCGGATATGTTTTAAGCCGGGAGCGGCCCCGGGCCAAATGTTCTATTTTTTTATCATCACTGTACTTTTCCGTCACGATGATCCCGTCTTCCACCCATTCGCTGGCCACCTCAATAGCCGTATCAAGAAATCCGCCCGGATTATTGCGCAGGTCCAGGATTATGCCGGCCGGATTTTTATTGATCGCTTCGCTGGCGGCTTCGCCG
>Ga0208373_1003099_pt1 | contig 16888 bp, 20 predicted proteins | sample RifOxyC2_FD_184036 | JGI IMG/M metagenome (GOLD analysis project Ga0208373, IMG submission 184036) | Soil microbial communities from Rifle, Colorado - Rifle Oxygen_injection C2 (SPAdes) | ecosystem: Environmental > Terrestrial > Deep subsurface > Rock core/Sediment | place: Rifle, Colorado...
GTCATCCGGAAAAAATCGAATGGGCTAAGACGGTTGAAGAAGATCTTTCACGACGAGACTTTACAATAAACGCCATTGCTTATGACGGATCAAAAATTTTTGATCCCTACGGTGGACAAAATGATTTAAAAAATAAATTAATCAAAGCTGTTGGTGATCCGGATGTCCGTTTTAAAGAAGATTCATTACGACTTCTCCGCGCTATTCGTTTTACTTCTCAGCTCGGCTTTCTTATCGAAGATAAAACTAAAGAATCTATCCAAAAAAATTCCGGACTAATCACTAAAGTTTCTGCAGAAAGAATACGAGATGAATTTTTGAAAATTTTAAGTGGGGATCATCCGTCAGAAGGAATTCTTTTTTTAAAAAGCACTGGACTACTCTCATATATTTTACCGGAGGTAGATATTTGTTTTACCATTCCTCAAAAAAGCCCGAAACGCCATCATATTTATGATGTAGGAACTCATTTAGTAATGGCTTTGAAAAACTGCCCTTCCAAAGATCCCATCACCAGATTTGCGACTTTGATTCATGATATTGGCAAAGCAAAAACTTTTCACAAAGACGAAAAAACAGAGTTAATAACTTTTCACAATCATGAAGTAGTCGGAAAAAGACAGGCAGAAATTATTGCTGACCGATTTAAATTGTCAAATAAACAGAAAGAGAAATTGGTTACCCTGGTTGCAGAACATCAGTTTACGGTTTCTGAAGATCAAACTGATAAAGCTGTAAGAAGATTTATCCGTGGAGTCACGAAAGAATACTTAAATGATATGTTGGATTTGCGGACTGCAGACAGAATAGGTTCGGGAGCTACACCGACTTCCTGGAGAACGGAACTCTTCAAAAAACGTCTTGAGGAAGTCCGAAAACAACCGTTTTCTATTAAAGACCTAAGAATCGACGGTAATGACGTAATGAATATTTTAAAAATAAAACCCGGCAAACAAGTTGGAGAGGTTTTGCAAAATCTTTTTGATGAAGTGGTAGAGGGAAAAATAAAGAATGAAAGAGATGTTTTACTAAAACGAATTTAAGTGTCATTCCCGCGAAAGCGGGAATCCAGAACTTTATGGATCCCCTTTTTCAAGGGGATGACAACAATTCTTCTTCAATTATAGTTTCTTCTCCATGCCCTGGATAAATCACTGTTCCCGCTGGTAATTCAAATATTTTCCTCAAAGATTTTTTTAAATCTTCTTTACTGCTGTACGATAAATTCGTTCTGCCAACCCCCTCTTTAAATAAAGTATCGCCGGTAAATAAGGCGTTTTCTTTTTCAACATAAAAGCAACATCCTCCCGGCGTATGCCCCGGTGCTTTAATTATTCTTAATTCTAAATTCTGAATTATAAATTTATCATCAGCTAAATACTTGACTTTTTTTGGTTTTATAAAATGCGGGTCATAACCTAAAAAATGTTTTGCGGTTTCGTTTAATCGATCAATCAAAAATTGGTCTTCCTTAAAAATATATAAAGGAACGTTTAATGAAAGTTGAATCTCTCCAACCGCACCAATATGATCAAAGTGCCCGTGTGTTGCCAGCATTCCCACAAGATTAAGCTGTTGTCTTTGCAGTTCTTCAAGAATAAAAGAGGCATCGTCAGCCGGATCAATTATCAAACAATTACTATCTTCTATTAAGAAATAACAATTAGCCTGCAACTGCCCTAAAGAATATTTAAGAATCTTCATTTTTATTAAAGTCATTCCAATTTATACGTAATCGTTATTTTTATTTTCTCATGTTTTTCGCCTCTTGACAAGAAGAAGAAGAAGAAGTAAAATCAACTCAACTAATATGACTGAAACTAGAAAAAGAATCCAATATACTCGCTTTGGAGCTTGCGGTGATTGTCCTCAGGGTGAAGAGTATCGTCCTAAACTAAATTTAAATTTTTTCAAAGATATGCAAAGTGTTATCAAAGTAGCACTTACATTGATAAATCGACATCAACTAACTCAGCATCCAAACGGAGAAGGTAAGATCCAAGGAATTCTATAATTCTTTATTTTTATTTATAAACATCACCTCTAAAACCAATCGCTCGGATTCGAATGATTTTATTTTTAAAATCTGGAAGATAGATTATCCTTAGGGGTGGAATTTTAATTCTATACGAACCACTGTATTCACCTGCCATTTTTTCACCTAAAAAAGGATTAAATTGAAGCTTATCAATAAAATCTGATGCCTTTAACTGAAATTTTTTATCTAACTTTTTTAGTTCTTTTTTTGCCCGATTTTCGAGGAATATTAGATACATATTTACTTTTTATATCTGAAAGCTTCATTTCCTCTAAACCTAATTCTTTTTTTACTTCTTGCCAAGTTTGGTATTTACCTTCTTTAAAATTTTTATCAGATTCTTTGATTGATTCTCTTAAATCTTTATCTGACAGTGTTTCAAGTGTCGCCATCCAACCATCGTAATCGTCTTTATTCATTACAACAACCTCAGGTATTCCCTTTACTGTAATGCTAATAGGATATGGACTATTTTTTACTCTCGTAAGTAAATTGAAAAAATTATTTCTTGCATCTGTAGCGGTAATATACAAATCAGATGTTTTCATATTAAATACCTCTGTACATCATTATGTACAACACATATGGTTTTGTCAAGTGATTTTTTAAGACTTCATCCATTCAACATAGTCGCAGCCACCCGGTGTTTTAGTGGCCGGATCCCACGTAGCCGTCTCACATTTTTTTAGTTTTTTGCCCGACGCAGTGGTAAAGAGAACTAATTTTTTGCCGCACTTTGGACAGTCTTCATCCAATTTTTCTGTCGTTCCTTTAATCCACTCAATATAGTCACATCCTCCGGCAGTCTTTGTAGTCGCGTCCCAAGTGGCAGTCGAACATTTTTTCATCTTCTTACCCATCCTGGTTACAGCTAATAGAAGTGGAGCCCCGCACTTCGGGCATTTTTCGTCTAAAACCACGGGTTCTACTTCCAACCATTTGACGAAAACGCACCCGTCAATCGTATGTGTTTCTGGATTCCAAGCTCCTTTGGAGCAACGTTGTAATTTTTTCCCTGACTTTGTCTCAAATATTTCTCCTAACTGTGCCCCACACTTTGGGCAGATCTCTTCAGCTTTATCAGATTTTGTATCAGCCATATTTGTAATGATTTATAACCCATGAACCAGATCAAAGATCGGTTCAGGGTTACCCTATACCGAACGTTAGTTCTGGTATATGGGTAAAATTTATAATTTTTATAATCCTTATTTTTGCCTGCGCTTTTCCAACCAAACCAAAATCGGTGTTGCCACGAACGGCGAAGAATAAGTTCCGGTTATAGTACCAATTAAGAGTGTTATAATAAAAAATCTGATTGTTGACCCTCCCATGAGGGTTAGCGCCAATAACATAAAAATTATTGTCATTGAATTATTAAGAGATCTAACCATCGTCACAGTTACAGCTTTATTTGAGGCTTCTTCAATATTTTTCGTTTCCCCAAGTTCTTTATATTCGCGTATTTTGTCAAAGATAACAATCGTATCGTGAACCGAAAAAGACATCGTAGTTAAAACAGCGGTCACAAACATTGTATCAACTTCAGCCCCGAAAAAATGACACAATAGCGAATAAGTTCCGACGACAACCAAAAGATCATGAAACATCGCCAGTACTGCGGAAAAAGCAAAATTAAAACCTTTAAAAGCAAAGCTCATGTATATTAAAATGCCAATAACTGCCAAAATCGATGCAACTAAAGTTTTATTGATTGCTTCTTTTCCAAGGATTGGCCCGACTGTTTCCGAACGTAAAACCGTAATTTTAATTTTTAATTTTGCCTCTAAATCTTTTTTCAGTAACGATTCTTTATTTTGATCCAATACTTTAGTTCGTAGCAAAATAGTTTTATCGCTCAGTTTGAAACTGACAACCGGTATTTTGTTTAAATCCAATACTTTTTGAATTTTTTCTTTTTCGACAACTTTATTCATTTGAAATTCAAAATTACTTCCTCCGGTAAAATCAATCGAGTAGCGAAAGCCCCATCTAACAATAGAAAATAATCCCGCACTAATCACAATGGCGGAAATTAAAAAGTATAGCCAGCGGAATTTTAAAAAGTTAATCATTTTTATAAAAGAAATTTATTAACCGTTTCGTAATCACCACTCCCGTAAATAAGCTTGTTCCGACCCCAATTGCCAGTGTTAACGCAAATCCTCTTACCATTCCAAACTGTGGCAAAAACTCCCAGTTTAGCGGATTAAATAAAATAAAAGCAACTGTTAATGTCGTCACGTTTGCATCTTTGATTGCGTCAATTGCCCGTCCAAAACCAAGTCGGACCGCAATGTCAAAAGCCTTACCTTTCCTTTGCTCTTCCTTAATTCTTTCAAAGATTAAAATATTCGAATCAACCGCCATTCCGATTGATAAAATAAACCCGGCAACGCCAGGCAATGTTAAAACTAATGGAATCGCTTTGAAAATGAACAATGAAATTAATCCATAAATTAATAAGGCAAGTGACGCAATAAAACCTAATCGGCCGTAATAAATAATCATAAAAAGTAAGACAGCGATTAAGCCAATTGTTCCCGCGTAAACACTTTTCCTGACTTCAATTTCACCCAGTGTTGGCCCGATATTTTTTTGTTCGACTAATTTTATCGGTAAAGGCAAGGCACCGGAATTTATGGCAATGGTTAATTTCTTAGCCTCTTCGGTGGTAAAGTTACCCGTGATAACAGCACTGCCGTCTAATATTTCTGTTTGCACGGTTGGGGTAGTCAAGGGCATGTTATCCAAAAATATTCCTACTGGTTTTCCGATGTTTCTTTTTGTAATCGCTGCAAATAATTCTGTGCCTTTTTTATTAAACCTCAATCCGACTTCCGGTTTTCCATCCTGACTATTAAACTCTACCGTCGATTTAAGTATATGAATCCCTGATAATCCCGTATCTTTGGTCAGTTGTAAAAAGATAGGCGTGTTTGTGGCGATATTTTCATTCCCCAACTCTTTAAATTTTAATTGTGCAGTCTGACCGATTAATTTAATCGCTTCTTCATAGTTGCTAATTCCCGGCAGATCGACACTCAACCGATATTTATTGCCAGTTTTGACGGTTTGAATTTGAGGTTCAGTCACTCCAAAAAAATTAATTCTCCGCTCAATTACATCTCTGGCAGAATTTATAGAATCATTCAAATCTTCTTTTTTTACTTTGGAAGTATCTGCCTCAAAAATCAAACTGCTTCCTCCCTTAAGGTCCAAGCCCAATTTTGTCGTAAAATCTTTTTTTACATTTAATCCGAAAACTTTAAAATCTATCTGTGTAGGAATATTATATTTTATTTTAATATTTTCAGGAAGATCAACCCAAATTAAACCCAATAAAATAAATGCAATAACAATAGTCTTGAATGTCTTCATTTTAATAAATCTTCTTCAACCCCAACCAGCATAATTTTCGGTTGTTTTAAAAATCTCCAGATAAAAGGATCATTATTCTTTTTTCTGAAAAGAAACTCACTTTCTGTCATAGTTGAATAATTGATGGGACGCCCGAATTCTTTTTCCACTTCCTTGATAATCGATTCAATCTCAATGACAACAATTATTCCTACCAATAACAAATAAATTTCATCGTCTTTAATGACCAGATTTTTCGGAAATTTTGTCGAAACTGCTACAAATTTTATCTTTCCAATCTTTGATAAATTACTGTGTATTGAAGTCGCCAATTCATTTGATTTTGCAAAAATTCTTAAAAATTCATCATAAAGTTGATAGCTTTTATTCAAAGAAAAATATACTTTATTCAACCGGCGTTCCCGGAGCAATAATTTTTCTTCAGTTAAAATATCAAGTTCCCTCTTCACGGCATTAACCTCTTCATCGATTTCCCGGACAACCCGGCGCAGATAAAAATTTTCTCCCGGATGATGGAAAAATAGCTCTAAAATTTTTCGCCTAGCCTTTGATGGAATTATGTGTTGTAACATTTGTAAATTAAAGCGAGATACAAGTGTTTTTTGAAAATCGCCAGGGGCCCCGTGGGGTGTGGCGGTCAAAAAATACTGTATCGAGCTTTTAATAATGACTTACTTTCAGTAAGTCACTTTATTCCCTATTGGTAACATTTCAATAAAAACCTGTCCTCTGACAATAGATATTTCTTCATTATTGCTGTCAAAAAATTTAATGTTATCTTCTTCTGTTTCCTTAGTCCAAGTTCCCTTAACTACCTTCCCGTTTTTAAAAAATAGCAAATCCCCACTACCAACGTTTTTGTAAAGTATGTGCCCGCCTTCATAGCCGTCGTTAGCTGGAGACTCTTTTGCAAACATCACCGCAATATTTTTTGCTTCAAGCTGTTTTCCGGTATTTTTGTCAAAATGAGGTTTTCCTCCGTTAGTTCTTTTATAGCTATTTGTTGTACTATCATAATTCCAAATAACACTAAAATCACTGGCTAAATTATCCCAAAAACCAAAATCAATTTTTACCACCTTTCCCCGATCGGAAGCCTTTGCATCATCTTCAAATTTCCAAGCCAAAAAACCTTTGTCCCATCTTACTCCATCTTCATCAACATTGGTTAATTCTCTTTTATCTTTTGCGTACTGCCAAAGTTTATTCGTCGATGTATAAACCGTGTGTTCGGTAGCCACATTTTTTAGCCGTTCATAATCACGCCAGAAATATGGAAAGGGAACAGAAAATTGATTTAAATCATTGTAAGATGACCAGCCCAATTCGCTGATGTAACCAAGTGCGTTGGCAGGGCCGGGAGTGTTAGCTCCACCAACATGGGCGTAAAGCGGATACTGACCGTAACCTTCAAGAAATTTCAGAAAATACATGCGGGCTGAGCGGACCGGACCGACGTAGGACGCACTTTGACAGTAATAAATCGCTAAAAACCTCGTAATTCCGCCTTCAGCAACTGCTTCATAGACTATGTCTGCTGAAGATAGACCTGACTGTGGCCGGGCTTCTTTGTGATTTTCTATCATCATTCCAAGCGGTCTTTGTGTCTCCCAAATATCTCTTTTTGTTTTAGACAACATCTGACCATTCAAAGGACACTCTTCTGTTTTTGGTTCCGTGTCAACAGCGGGAGTTCCATTCGTTCCGTTTTCTGATTTGGGCGGTTGATAAATAATTGGAGAAAGAAATGATTGCCCGCCTTCGGCCGAAAAAAAAGAATAGGTCGTTATTCCGGAAAGAATAAATAAAAGAAAGATAATCACGAAAGCGATTTTTTTGTTGATCATAAAAAATTTATTAATAATTATAAGGGTCGGTCATGACCGACCCCTACTAAAATCATCGACTACTAATAATTGCCCGTTTTTCTTCTTCAGATAATTCAAACTCTTCACCTTTACCCTGCTTGATTTTTTTACTGTAAACCCTAAGTCCATCGCGGGTATGTATGAAATTAATAACTATACCACTATTTTCATAATTTAGAAATGTAATTACAAAACTTTTTTCTCCACCGGACTTCTCAAAAGGATTGAATCTGACCAAACCTACCTTTTGGATATGAAGAGTCGAAGTCCTTATTTCTTCGTGTAATTCCTTCTTAACTAACTCTAATTCCTCTTTTGTTTTTTTGTCAATCAATAACAATTCATCCAAAATTTCATCAATTTTACGCTTCCTTGTATTTGAAATTAAGCTGTTATAATGCTCTTTTGTCTTAAAAACTATACTTGTCAAGACTACAAGCCAAACAAAAAAAATTGTCAAAACTATATAAACAGCCATTGATTACATTCTATATATTTGTTCAAAAACTGTCAACAATAATTTACTCACGGTTGACATTTGAGAATCGACTCTCTATATTATTACCGTATGCCTAAGAAGACTAAGAAAGAAAAGATATTAGCCATGTACCACAAAAAACTTCGACTGCTTGAAAATAAGCAGGTAATTAGTTCTTCGGTTGAAATAAAAACTCCTGAAATAATTTCCGAGACACCATTTGTTAAAGAAACAGCTGTTGAAGTAAAAGAACCGCCAAAATATTTTTTCTCGGATTTAAAGAAAAGCTTACTGTTAATAATTTTGATTGTTGGAGTTGAGGTGGGGTTGTATCTTGCAGGATTGATTAAGTAATCGTTTCTATCCGCCGTCGTTCAGGTTCGTCTCGAGGCTTACAGCCACGCAGACGAAACTTCACTTTGGCGGATTTAAGAAACTCTAAATTCGCGAAGCTCATTAAGAGTTTCTAAAAGGGGGTGATATAAATTATGGCATCAATGTACTGTGTAAAATGTAGAGCAAAAAAAGAAGTTGCAAATCCTGAAAAAGTTACCATGAAAAATGGTAAACCAGCTATGAAAGGTAAGTGCCCAGATTGTGGAACAGGAATGTATCGAATCGGCACTGCATAATGTGTATCGTATTTAAATAGGATATGTATACCCCTCATCCACTGTGGTGAGGGGTTTTGGTTATGCCGGGAATAAGGACAATATTAATATTTACCGGGATTCCCGGTATTTTTCAAAAAAATACCTTTCCCGGCGTCAATACCTCAAGCACTTCGTAATATTAGCATGTTCTTTTTTATGTCATCCCGCGAAGACGGGGATCCAGTCTATAATCACATTTTGAAAAACAGTTAAGGAATATTTAGTCTGGATTCCCGCCTCCGCGGGAATGACAATATACGTCAAAACTTAAATAAAATTTATCCTTTTTCTCTTTCTACAACTACCACGTGACTATTATCATAATGATCGTTAAATAATTCATTACCAGACTTTAAGGTTTTTCGATGTTTAGGTTTCGCCATATTGTGGGGGGGGCCTTGAAGGTGTGTGATAACATTTAAAAATTGAAAAAAGAGACCCGCGCTACCTCTTTCAGTTACAATGTCTGTACTACAAGAACATGTTGCTATTGAATCGTTTTCATTTTTTGCCATAAGATACTTATTGTACTATAAGATATACCTATTTTTAAGTGATTTTTAACTGTTAGAGCTTTATAGAAGTTTAAATACCCTCACCCTCTTCTCCCCCTCAAACAAACTTAGTTTCTTTACTTTAAAAGAAATATCGACCTCTAAGTTGGATAAACGTTTTTTGATGACGAAGTATTGTTGTTTGGAAGGGATTTTGTATTTGGCTAAAACTAAACGAGGAGCAAATTTTTCAGAGCTCTGGCTCATTGGAAATAATTCTTTGATACTTTCGCTGATTCTCTCTATCTCTTTTTCTCTCCTAAAATCCATAAATAAAACAATGTTATTACCAATAGTTAGAGCTACCTCAAATGAATATAAATAAAATAAATTTTTGTCGAATAAAGCTTTTTCTATTTTTTCAATCGTTGATTTTTTGTCAGAAAATTCCCCAAAATTATGGATTAAGATATTATAGTTTTCAATCCTCTCCCACTGAAACTGGGGATATAGTTTTCGAAAATCAGCCAACTGGTCAACAATTTGTTGTTTGGTTTCGTCAGATAGTTCGATCTTTAATGATAATTTCATATTTTTTATAAATTAAATATTTTAGCAATGTTACGTGTTGAAAAATTCTTTAAATTTGTCACCACTTCCTTTACCTCTGCTCTAACTAATTTTGCCTGCTTTTTTTTATTTTCTAACTGCCTATCCCCTTCCGTCACCGCGATTATACTTGGTGAGACCCGCTTTACCAACTCGAAGTACTCTTCGTTTGTATGAAAAAAAGGTAAAAGAATAATCAAATCAACCATATTTAAATTTGAAAGTATCTCTGCCCTTTCATGCTGATGGTGTACCTGAAGCTTTCTTTTATGTTTTTTTATAAACTCATCCGACTCAAGAGCAACAATCAAAAAGTCACCCTGTTCTTTTGCTGCTTCTAAGAACTTTAAATGACCGTAGTGAATCAAATCAAAACATCCTCCAACCAAAACTATTTTTTTGTCTTTAAAAACTGCGTTTGATTTTTCTAAATCAGCGTAGGTAATAATTAAAGCCTTATTTTTCATGAGGATTTTTTTGAAACAAAATCAATGAGTTTTTCCCAATTAATTATTCCTTCTTTTGTTAAATATTTTTCAGAAAAATCTTGAGTAAGTTCATTAATTTTTGCATAATAAATATTTTTAAAACTCTCATCCCTTTTCTTGGCCTCTTTATCTATAGGAACAATTATTTTCTGATAAAAATCTCTATCTCCTGATAACAATTCCCAGAATTCTTGTCCACAATACTTTAAATAGCTTTTATCTTTATCTTTTTTATTAACCTTATGAGGTTTATTGTCTTTTCCATAGATACAACCATTAATCGCAATTATTTTTAATTTTTCTCCTTCTTTTCTCAAAATTTTCCTTGCAGCTTTAAAATTTGTTTTCATTCTGCCAATTTGATCGCTGTTCCCCCAATTTGGTCCCGACTTTATTCCAACAATGTACTTTTTACTATCTTTATCAAAGATTAAATCAATGCTTTTAAACTTAATTTGTTCTGCTTTATGACCATCAAAAGTTTTTTTACATACAAATATTGCCAGACCTTCCATTAAATCCCCAAATATTGTTTCTTCTTGAGACGAGAGAAAAGCGTCAAGAACATATCTGATTAATTCTTCTGCAGTTTGAATATTCTTTGCTTTAAATAAATATGGGTTTTTTCTTTTCATTAAACCATTGAATGATAGTTCTTTTAATTTTCCTATTCTAACACTATAAAACGGAGCAATAACTTCTTTGGAAATGAACGACTGAAGTTCGTTTTGATCAAGCTTAGGCATATGCAAATGATAATTGATTTTCGGAGAAGTTTTCTTCAACCTTAATCAATTTTTTATTAATATTTTGGTCTTTTTTGATAGTTTCATTCTTAAAACGTTCAATTGCAATATTATAATATTCTGGCAAAATTTCAATTCCGAGGGAGTTTCTATTAAGTAAAGATGCCGAAATCGAAGTCGTACCACTTCCCAAAAAAGGATCCAGAACCAAATCTCCCTCTTTTGTAAATAATTTAATAAACCAAGAAGGTAAACTCCGTGGAAATGTTGCGCTATGACTTTTGTTTGAGCTTTCAGTTGCAAGGTAAAGAACGTTTGAAGGAAGAACAGTTTCTTTTCCAACCCAGTTTGAAATATTTTTACCAAAACCACTGCCTACTTTAGAGTTATCTCTTATTTTATCAGTTTCACCCAAATTCTTTAATCTCGCTTTTGCCCAATCTCCAATTGGAACCATAACAGCTTCTTGGTACATATTAAATTTTTTACTCTTATTAAACTGCAGAAGTCGTTCCCAAGCATCTCTAAATCTATTCGGCCATTTACCCGGATGACAATTTCTCTTGTGCCAAATAAACTCTTCTGTCCACAGCCAACCTTGTTTTCTCATTTCTTTTATTAAATCGAGAACATAAGTATGTCTTTCTCCGTCAACCACTTTCTCTTTTATATTGAGTATAAACGTACCAGTTGGTTTCAATACTCTTAATAGTTCCACTGACTTTGACAAAAACCATCCCACATATTTATCAGGATGTATCCCTCCATAACTACCTTTTCTTTGATCGGAATATGGTGGTGATGTAATTATTAAGTCAACGCTATTTGATGGGATATTTTTTAAAATTTCTTTACTATCACCTAAATAAAATGTTGAATTTGTTTCTTTGAACGATAATATTTGTTTATCTAACATGTTGATAAATTGTACAATACTTTCACTACGTTCAACAACCCCATTGTTATACAATTAATACATGGACCTAAAAACAGAAATCGTTGAAGAAAAACAAAATGCTTTGATCGTATCAAGCAAAGGATATCCTTTTATTTCTCTCTTAAAAAATGAGCTTAAACGGGTTTCGATCAACCCTTTCAGTTCGCCCTTCATACCAAAAACCATCAAAATGTTCCGCTACATTTTTATTATCAACGAAACCGTTTCAACTGACAGGGCACACAAAAATAAAGATATTACTTTTATCTATATTTTTTTTGGAATGAAAAACCGTTCAACCAGTCATAAAAATATTCTAAAAAATGTAAAAATTATTATTGTTAATGGCAGTCACCTTGAAAAAAATGAGATTGACAAGATCCTTTGGTTTGCCACTTCCAAAAGTAATGAAACAACTCTTAACTTGAATTTATCACAAATAGTCAAAAACAAATTCAATCCGTTACCCGATTTATCTGCAGGTTACAAAAGATTTATCACTAAAAAAAATGTAATTTTAATTGCTGTTTTTTCCGTTATTTTAGCTCATATTGCATTTATCCCTTTTCTGTTTCTCTCTTACTATATAAGTTACCAAAATTATCTGGCACTTAAAAAAAATTCTCTGAAAAATATTAATAACTCAATGTTTATTAATGAAATACCGAGAAAGCTATATCTAATCGTCAGACCTACTTATTTATTATTTGGTATTGCTATCCTGCCGGATAATCTAATAGATATTAATGAAAAAAGCCGTTTAATAATTTTACAATCCCAGTCGTTAATAAGTGACCTCAAGGGTATAGAAGAAATATTTTTTCAACAAAATAAGACAAATGAACAAAAAAGTATTCTAACCTTACGGATTGAAAAAATAAAAACCAACCTTTCAACCATTCAGGAGGAACTGAATATTGTGGCTCAAAAAATTCCGTTAAAAAATAAGTTTACGGATCAAATAAAAAAACAGCTTATTGAACTGGCTGATAATATTCAAAAAGCTCAAAAAGTTATCAATTATTTTCAAAAAACCATCTCTCAGGAAAAAATAAGTAAATACGTTATTTTTTTTGCCAATAATATGGAACTCCGGCCAGGCGGGGGCTTTTTAGGCTCATTTGGGATAATTGAAATCGGTAACTATAACATCGGGGATATAAAAATCTATGATATTTATGATGCTGACGGCCAATTGACCGTCCACATAGATCCGCCAAAACCAATTGCAGAGTATATGAATCTGCCTCACTGGTTCTTTCGGGATTCTAATTTTTCTCCTAATTTTATTACCAATTATGAAAGAGCTTTGTTTTTTTTAGATAAAGAAATGAAAATGACCGATTTTGCCGGAGGAATTCTCATTACAACTACTGCAATTGAAAATATTCTGTCTTCTTTTAATGATCTATATCTCACCGATTTCAATGAATACATTAATTCAAAAAATTTTTATTTAAAAACCCAGCTTTATGTGGAAAAAAAGTTTTTTCCTGGATCAATTCAAAAGAAAACTTTTCTCTCCTCAATTGTCAGACAGTTAAAAAATAATGTCGATTCAGCTGATATTAAAAGTTTATTTTCCCAAATAAAAAAATCTCTCGACGAAAAACAAATAACTGTTTTCTTCGAAGATCAAAATTTTCAATCATTATTTGATTCTAACTTTTGGGCCGGACAGGTAATTGATCCCAAATGTACAATCTCTGATAAATGTATCGCTGATTATGTCTTCCCGTACGATGCAAATTTAGGCTCAAATAAAGCTAATTTTTTTATCAATCGTTTTGTCAACTTAAAAATAAAGATCAACTCTGAGGGGAAGATAGATCATCTTCTTTCGCTTCAATACAAAAATGATTCCCCGGCGGAAATTTTTCCGACCGGCTACTATCGTAACTATTTCCAGATTCTTCTGCCAAAAAATTCCACCATAAATCAAATTACTAAAGATGGCGTCCAGGTTGAGAATATTGATCAGATTGATGATATCCAATATAAGCTAATAGGATTCCTTTTTGAACTGGCTCCGGGAAAAATCACCGATATTAAAATCAGCTACAAATTAAACGAACCCCTGAAAAAAGGAAAAAATATTTATCAATTAGTTATCCAAAAACAAATCGGAGCAAAAAACTCCGATCTGATTTTAGAATTTGAACTAAATAAGAACATTTCTATCCTTAATCAAAATTTTTCTCCTATTGTTAAAGATAATCAAATCATCTATAATACGAACTTATTAACTGATAAAATATTTTTCATTGAGTTAACAAAGAGATAGCAAAAATAATAGTTATAAATATTGTAAATTTTATATGGCTAGTAAGAAATCAATAGGTTCAAAAGATAAAGTCACTTTAAAGGCTGAAGTTAGAACAGTTTTCGGTAAAAAATTAAATAAAATTCGAAAAGCTGGATTTATACCGGCAAATATATTCGGACCCGATTTTAAATCTAAATCGATCTCTGTAATTTATAAGGATCTTGAAACAGGTGTTGTTTATATATCCATTGATAAAGAAAGTATTCCTGTATTAATCAAAAGTATTCAAAAACATCCATTGACAAGTTTATTACTTCATATTGATTTTAGAAAAATTGATCTTTCGAAAAAAATTGAAGCTAATGTTCCGGTTAAGACACTTGGCGTTTCCGAAGCTGTTTCTCAAAAAGCCGGTGTTCTACTTCTTCAATCGGATACTTTATTGGTCGAAGCTTTACCGGAAGATATGCCGTCAAGTATTGAAGTTGATATTACCGTTATTAAAGAAATCGGTCAGGAAATCAAAGTCGCAGACATCAAAAAATCTGATAAATATGAAATTAAGACGCCGGCTGAAAAAGTTATTTTGGCCGTCATTGCTCATAAAGAAGAAAGTATTGTTCCGGAAACAGCCGTCGCTGCTCCAGAAATAATCACTGAGGCTGTCAAAGAAGGTGAAGAAGTTCCGGTTGAAGGTGGAGAAAAGAAACCCGCCTCCGCTGTAAAAGCTTCGGTGGGCAAGGAAAAAACTGAAGGTGAAAAAGAAGTTAAAAAATAAAGTAAATTAAAAAATATGACGATTATTAAAAGTGAATTTTCATTAGCCTTGAATCAAGTGGCCACCGAAAGAGGTATCTCGGCTGATGATGTTATTTCTTCAATTGAGCAGGCAATAATTGCCGCTTATAAAAAAGAATATTCAAAAGATGAAGAAGAAATCAAGGTCGTTGTTAATAAAGATACCGGCGAGGCCAAAATATTTAAAGATGATAAAGACATTACTCCCCCTGGCTTTGGCCGGATTGCCGCTCAAACAGCTAAACAAGTCATTTTACAAAAAATTAGAGAGGCTGAGAAAAAAACTGTTGCTTCTCATTATTTGTCTCAAGTCGGCACACTCGTTAAAGGTCGGATTATCCGGTACGACGGCTATAATGTCACTGTCGATATTGGCAAAGCCGAAGCCGTTCTACCTAAAGAAGAACAGATAAATAACTATAAATATCAGGTTAATGACAATATAATTGTTTTTCTAAAAGAAATTTCTAATGATAAATTTGATAATCCAAGGATTATTGTTTCTCACTCACATTCAAAATTGATTGAGGAATTATTTAAACGGGAAGTTCCCGAAATTGCCAATGGTACAATTGAAATTAAAAAAATTGTTAGAGAACCTGGTGAAAGAGCTAAAATTGCCGTCACCTCATCTCAATCGGGTGTTGATCCGGTTGGAGCTTGTGTCGGTCAAAAAGGTGTCCGGGTTCAGACGGTAATTGATGAACTTGGCGGAGTGGAAAAAATCGATATCATTCAATGGAATAAAGACGAAAAACTATTCTTAATTGCCGCTCTTTCACCGGCAAAAATTACCTCGGTTGAGATTGATAAAACGGGAAAAAGAGCCAAAGTAACCGTTGAAGAAAAAGAGGCACCGTTGGCTATTGGACGAGGTGGAATAAATGTGAATTTGGCTTCCCGACTGACCGAATTTGAAATTGATATTGTCCAAATAAAATCCGAAGTGATAGAAGTAAAAACCGAAGCTCCTAACGCTACACCTATTACTCCTGAAATCACTCCTAATGACAATAAAACAGAAAAAACTGACGATGGAAAATAGATAATAGAAGGTAGATGTAGAAGATAGAAGTTTGAAGATTGATTTTCTATTTTCTATATTCTCCATCTTCTAAACCTATCATCTATCTTCTACAATCTATCGTCAAATAATTTATATATTTATTACTTATGAATACTCGTCCACCAATCGTCGCTATTCTCGGCCATGTTGATCATGGAAAAACTACTCTTCTGGATTTTATTCGCAAAAGCAATATTACTGACCGAGAATTTGGCGGTATTACCCAGAAAATCGGCGCTTACGAAATTACGACGGATTTTAAAGATTATAAAACCAATAAAATCACTTTTATTGATACTCCCGGACACGAAGCCTTTACTAAACTCCGAGCCCGGGGCGCAAATGTAGCTGATATTGCCCTACTTTTGATTGATGGAAAAGATTCTGTCATGCCGCAAACTGAAGAATCTATCTCTCATATTAAAGCTGCCAAAATTCCATTTATTATTGTAATTAATAAGATTGATCTTCCGGAAACTAATACTGATAAAGTCAAAAATGATCTTCTAAAATATGAGGTGATGGCCGAGGATAAGGGCGGTAACATTCCCGTCTCTTTAGTTTCTGCAAAAACCGGAAAAGGAATTCCGGAATTGTTGGAAACAATTCTTTTTATTGCCTCAGATTTAAAGCTAACATATAACGAAAAAAATCCGGTAACCGCATATATCATCGAAACAAAAAAAGACCGCCGGGGTATTGTTGCCAGTGCAATTATTAAAGACGGAATACTAAAAATTGCTGATACGGTTTACGTCAATGATCAAAAAATTAAAGTAAAGTCCCTGATTAATGATCTTGGTAATAATGTATCTCAAGTTATTCCATCCAACCCATTTGAGATCACCGGATTTGCTGATTTGCCTGAAGTTGGAAGCATGATTAAGACCGCTCAAACACTTTCTTCCCCCCTAACCCCTAACAGTCTAACCCCTAACCCCTCGCCCATATTAACCCTCGAGGATGTTCTCAAAGTCGAAGTCGTCGAAAAAAAGTTGCCTGCTATCATCAAAGCTGATTCTCAAGGAAGCGTCGAAGCCATAAAAAATTCACTAAAAGACAACAC
>Ga0208373_1003100_pt1 | contig 16888 bp, 15 predicted proteins | sample RifOxyC2_FD_184036 | JGI IMG/M metagenome (GOLD analysis project Ga0208373, IMG submission 184036) | Soil microbial communities from Rifle, Colorado - Rifle Oxygen_injection C2 (SPAdes) | ecosystem: Environmental > Terrestrial > Deep subsurface > Rock core/Sediment | place: Rifle, Colorado...
CCTCTGCTAATACGGGGAATGATACCTCCATAGCGGTGGGTACGTCTGGGGCGGTATATATCAGTTATCTGGATGTTACGAACAACGACCTCATGTATGCCACGAACGTCTCCGGCTCGTGGGGGACGACCACGGTGGATAGTACGGGGAATACAGGGTGGTATACCTCCATAGAGGTGGGAACGTCAGGGGCTGTATATATCAGTTATTATGATGGTACGAACAACGACCTCAAGTATGCCGCCAACCCCACCCATACCGCAGTCACGGGCGCGGCATCGGTGGTTAGCACAAGCGGGGCTACCCTTGGTGGCACGGCAAATGCCACGGGACTTGCTACAACGGCGTTTTTTCAATATGGCGTCACAAGCGGCTCATACACAGGAACCTCGTCCACGCAGTCGGTAAGCGGCACAAGCGATACGGCGGTAAGTATCGCGCTAAGCAGCTTGTCAGCAGGCACGACCTACTACTACCGTTTGGCAAATCAGCACTATACCAATCTTGTGTACGGAGGCGAGGCGTCGTTTAGCACTAGTTCAGCGCCGGTTGCTGAACCTACTCCTATAAAAGAGACACTCACGGTAACCTCAACGAGTCCTTCCAGCGGCGCAACAGGCGTATCGGTAACTACGGCGGTGTCTGCCACCTTTAACCTGTTAATAAATGGCTCTACCGCTACTACGGAAACCTTCAAATTGAGCGATGAAAGTGGTGATGTGAGCGGTTCTGTGGTCACGAATGGCGCAACTATTACATTTACCCCATCCCTAAGCCTTTCGTACGGCACAAAATATACAGCAACGGTTACGACCAAGGTACAGGCGGCAAATTGGGCGGGGACAACCCTTGATTCAAATTACTCCTGGACTTTTACCACGGAGTCTGCCCCCATCGTTCCTACGCCAACGGCTACAGTGACGTCTTCACCCACACCTGCTGCCACGCCGACGGCGGTTTCAACCGCAACACCAACGCCGACTCCGGCAATTACGCCAACACAGCCTGCCGACTTGAGCCTGAGCAAGGAGGTGGCATATCTCTCCGGCGATACCGTTGCGGTTACGGTGGTAGATACCGACCGTGACGCCAATGCGGCGTCTGAGGACACGTTAACCACTGCAATCAAGGTAACGGCGCTCAATTACTTTGCCGGCGGAGATCTCACGTTGGACCTGAAGGAAAATGCCGTAAACAGCGGGACGTTCCTGGCGGCAATTAAAACAGGAACAACCACGATTGGAGGAGCCAGTTCCAGTACAAGGTCAAACATCGGCACGATAAAGACAATACAGGGCGGCACGGCTACTGTCATTTATACGGATACTACACCAGATGCTTCAACGATTACAAAAACGCTGTCATTCAGTAGCTCTGATGCAACCCTGGCATTCGATGCGGAATCATACACCGTGGGTTCTTATGCAGTGGTAACGCATGTCGATGCGGAGGAGAATCGTGACCTTGCGCTGGAAGATACACTCCTGAACCACGTCATTATAGAGACATCTTCCATCAATCGGGCATGGATGAAACTGGCAGAGACTGGCGCAGACACCGGGACGTTCAAGGGCTCCATCCTGGTGAGCAGCGACGCCACGATAGACAACGAGCGTATCCAGGCGTCTAACGGCAACACGCTAACGGCTGGCTGCACGGATGAAATAAACACCAGCGGCGCCCCAAGGGGGGTAACGGCGGTAAGCCGTGTAGTATCATCAGAACCAACGCCGACCCCGATCACTACGCCAACACCAACAGCGACGCCAACACCAACACCATGCGAGCCTGAGGATATTTCTGTGTCTCCTCCGAAAAGCCTGACGCTTGAGAGGAATGCGAGTGGTGATGTAACTGCGACGGTAACAGGTGAAGATGATTGTGCATTTGCAGGCGAGCCGGTTACGGCGACGACCAATACGGCTGGCGAGAAGCGCATATCGATATCACCGGCAAGCGATACAACAGACGCGAACGGTGAGATCGTATTCACGATTACTGCTAAAAATAAGACCGGTAATGCAAGGGTCACATTCAAGGCAGAAGGAGTGAAGAAGTCTCTGAGGTATACCGTGAAGGTTAAGAAGAAGTAAAAAATGTATCCCTGGTCGCAATGTACAGGGGGACGTCAAGAAGTCAATAGAAGTTAAAGAAAAGGGGTGTCATGCCGAAAGGCGTGACGCCCCTTTCTTTTTTAACCATGCCGTGTTTACGATAAAGGCAACGAATAAGACGGGTAGTGCAAGGATTATATTTCGTGCGGATGAACTGAAGAAGTCAATGAAGGTAAAGGTAAAGAAATAATCTGAACAAGTTCGTTGTCCGACACTTTGGAGATCAGGCACTTCGATAGGCTCAGTACAGGCACTGTCAGGGCTAAAGCCCAATTCAGACAAGACCGTCACTAACCCCAGCCTTAAGGCTGGGGTTAGTTGGTACACGTCATACCGGGGCTTTAGCCACGACGGCACAGCAACCTGAAGTTGTTTATATTATTTATTGTCAATTCCTTGGGCGTGAAATCTCAGTGAATATCTTATGAATTACCGACTTACCCACCCCTTAAATCCCCTCCCAAGAGGGGAATTGCTAATTTATAAAGCGGCTTAAAAATGCCTTCATCCGGGCATTTCTGGGATTACTGAATAATTCCCTCGGTTCGCCCTCCTCTACAATTTCACCCTTTTCCAGAAAAACTACTTTTGTCGAAACATCCCTTGCGAAGCCCATTTCGTGTGTTGCAATTACCGTCGTCATTCCTTCCGATACCAGGTCCTTAATAACTGCAAGCACCTCTTCAATCATCTCGGGATCGAGGGAAGATGTCGGCTCATCAAAGAGCATTGCTTCAGGCTTCATTGCCAGGGCCCGGGCGATTGCAACCCGCTGCTGTTGTCCGCCAGATAGCTGTCCGGGATAACTATGCGCCTTTTCTTCCAGATGTACTTTCTGTAACAGGGAAATGGCATTTGATTCGGCCTCGGCCTGACTAATATCCAGTACATGGGTTGGAGCCTCGGTTATATTATGCAAAACCGTCATATGGGGAAAGAGGTTGAATTGCTGGAAAACCATCCCTACCTTCCGGCGTATATTTTTTAGAGTAAGATGTACTTGTGCTTTATTGTAGTTTTGTTCATGAATGCCGTAGAGCATTTGCCCGTTGACAGAGATGTGTCCTTCCTGAAAGCTTTCCAATCCGTTCATGCAACGAAGCAGCGTGCTCTTACCACTGCCAGATGGCCCTATGAGGGTAACAACGCTTCCTTTTGTTATGGTTAAGTGCAAACCTTTAAATAGAGGCTGATTATCGTACTGCTTGGACAGATTACAGATTTCTATCATGGAGTCTTAATTTTTTCTCTAATTTCCTGGCGTAGAGTGAGAGTGGGTAGCTCATACCGAAATAAAGAAGGGCTGTAATGATCCCCAATTTGAAGAAATTCATCGAAGCAGATGCCAGGATGCTATAACTCTTTGTGAGTTCTACCATGGCAATGACGGAAACCAAAGATGAGTCTTTAAACAGGGCGATGAAATCATTGGTCATGGGCGGTATGGTAATACGAAATGCCTGTGGCAGGATAATTCGTTTTAACGCCAGGCGTTTCGACATGCCGAGAGAGAGTGCCGCCTCGGTTTGCCCTTTGGGTATAGATTGTATTCCTGCACGATAGATTTCTGACTCATAAGCAGCGTAGTTCATGCCTAATCCAAGGATGGCCGCTGCAAATGCACTCAAGGTAATACCAATATTCGGCAGACCATAATACAAAATATATAATTGAATAAGGAGAGGTGTTCCACGATAGATCTCAATGTAAGCTGTAGAAATTCTTTGTAACCATGTATTGCCGTAGAGTCTCATGATTGCCAGTACCAGACCTAGACTAACAGCCAGCATCATGGACAAAATGGAAATACCAACGGTAACCAGCGCCCCTTTCAGCAATGTAGGTAAAAATTTAGTTACCGATGGAGAGACCTTTTCAGAAACAGAGGGATGGTTTTCCGTATGCTTTTGTAAAAGCTCTTCATGTAAGAAAAGCTTTTCTTGCGCTGTATTCCACAATCCCCATCGACTGTAAATCTTCTGTAATTCCCCGGTTCTTAAGAGTTTCTCGATGATTTTATTCAACTCCTCTGCCAGGGCGGTATCTTCTTTTCGCACTGCTATACCGTAATATCCCTCTCCCACAGGTTTGCCTACTAAACGCAGTTGTGGATTAGGTGTGGTATAGTAAGAAGCAATAGGTAAATCGACAAAGACAGCGTCAATACGGTTTAAAGAAAGGTCTTTGAATGGTTCTATCTGTCCACTATAGATATTGACGGTAACTTCTCCCATTTCCTCCAGCATTCGTTTTGCTGCCGTGTTATATAAAGTACCAACCTTCTTACCCCGAAGGTCTTCAAGACTATTAATGCGATTGTCTGAGTCGCGGACAACAATCTGCTCTGCATACACATAGTACGGACGGGTAAATAAGACGGATTGTTCCCTATCGGGTGTAATTTCTATGCCGTTGAGTGCAATATCAAAGTCTCCGCGCTGGAGGGAAAGCAGGATGCTATCCCAGGCATTTTGGAAGTGCTGTACCTTTACTCCCAATTCCCTGGCAATGGCTTCAGTGATCTCCACCTCAAAACCAATAAGTTTAGGGGGGTGTTTCGGGTCGTGAAAAACATACGGGGCACCTCCCTCTGCATCAAATCCCCAGGTTAATACCCCGGTGCTTTTTACCTTCTCAAGGGTATTTTGATAGGCAAATGCATCTGTCAGCGACAGACATATTACAGAAAAACATATCTGTAAAAACACCATACATCGAATTGTTAAGAAATTGTAATTCATAGCTATGAATTCTCCTCTGGCTATCTTTTGGTAATAGAGGCGCTATTGAGTTACCTTTTGGCGATCCCTCTTTTTATCAAACCAGTTATCTTCCCATTTGGCAAGAAAATAAACCTCAATACAGCGGAAATTTTCAGTCAATAAGGGCTGTCCAAAAAGATTTTAACAATAAGGAGAAAAACTCTTGAAGAATGGATACACATAGGCAGTAAACGCAGACATCAGGAGAGGGCATGAAATGTATGATAGGAGAACTCAACAAAAGCGTCTCAGAGGCTGGTATGAATACTTTAAACACAGCCACAAAACGACATTTCCAAGAATAGACAGTTGGATACGAATGAGACTGAGGAGCATCCTGAGAAAGAGTCGGGGAGGTAAAGGAAGTGCCGGGGCGCAGGCCATCAGGGACGGCCAAATGCGTACCTTGCCAATCCTGGGTTGTTCACATTAACCGCAGCCCATGCATTAATCTGTCAATCCCGAAGGGGTAACCACTGACTGGAGAGCCGTAAGCGGGAGACCCACCTGTACGGTTCGGAGGGAGGGGAGGCGAAAGCCTTCCCTACCCCTATCAAGTAATATATTAAAATCCACATTTAGGACTTTTTGGACTGCCCATATTAATTGAGACTTAAAAGTGCTAAATATTTAATAATACTGTATTGTTAATGTTTCCTGTATATAAAGGGTGTTTTCTCCTGCAATTCTATTGACAAAAGTATTTCATTTTAATAGTATTGCCCAATTAAATAGATATTGTAAATACTAAATATACTATTGGGTAAAAATTGGTCAATGAACAGCCACGAAGAAGAAATTAAGAGGCTGAACGGTGCCCTAGGGATATTATCACGACAGGTAAAGATGCTGGAAGAAAGATATCGTGCTATTACAGAAACTGTTGTGGATGCCATCATATCAATAGATGAAGAAGGTCGTATCATTATTTGCAATCCTGCGACAAAAAAGATATTCGGATACGAGGATGAAATTATCGGCAGCAATATTACCACACTGATGCCGGAACGGTATCGTAATGCCCACCAGAACGGTATGAAACGATACCTGAATACAGGCATACCCAAGATTATCGGGAGTACTGTGGAAGTAGTGGGCATGAAAAAGGATGGTATCGAGTTTCCAATTGAATTATCTTTATCGGCATGGAGGACTGACGATCAGTGTTATTTTACTGGTATCATTCGTGACATTACCGAAAGAAAGCAAATGGAACACATTCTCATCGAGGACAATAAAAAACTTGAAGAACTTTCTACTCGGGATAGTTTGACAAATGTGTATAACCGGCGTTATGCTTATCGGCTATTAGAGTACGAGTTTAACCGATCAAAAAGATACAAAACCCCACTTTCCTGTTTATTAATCGATGCTGATCACTTTAAGAAGATAAATGATCGGCATGGACACCAGTTCGGAGACAAGGTGCTTGTATATTTTGCATCCCTATTGCAGAAAATGACCCGAACTACAGATATAGTTTCACGGTTTGGTGGTGAAGAATTTCTTGTTATCCTGCCTGATATTGATATGAAAGGCGCTGCAGGTTTTGCCGAAAGGCTGAGGGAAACTATCTCCAAACAAAAGATAGAATATAAAGAAGAGAATATATGTGTTGTTTTAACTATCAGCATTGGCACGAGTTCATTTACAGAAAATACCGCTAATATAACTGAGTTAATTAACCAGGCAGATATAGCCTTATACAAGGCAAAACGGCTGGGAAGGAATAGGGTTTGTTGTTACAAGCCTCCATTAAAGTAGTTGGTTTTAATGTCTTTGCAAAGAGGATAAAAATCACAGAATAGTTGAAAATGCCTCTGTGACAGTGTATGTAGGGGTAATTCATGAATTACCCCTACATTGTACAATAACCACATTATTACTGGAATTTTTCAAAAACTTAAACTGTTACGGAAATAATTATTTTTCTAATCCATACGTCCATGCCAGAATACTGCCATCCATGTACTTTACATTGCTAAATCCCGCATTTTTTAAGATGCGATAGGCTTGAGCGGCACGCAGGCCTGCGCGGCAGTACGTAACAATCTCTTTTGATCTGTCCAGTTCATGAGCCCGTGATGCCAGTTTATCAAGCGGGATATATTGACACCCCTTAATATGACCGCTCTTATACTCCATTTCTGTCCTTACATCGAGTAATATAAAATCCTCTCCCCGATCATGCTTTTCCGCTACTTTCTGGGGAAGAATACCGGCAGTTTTCCCTGATAATTTATTGCCCAGGACGTTAGCGGCGACGATGACAGCGTCCATGGACATAGCATACGGCGGGGCATAGGCAAGATCAAGTTTGGAAATTTGGTCAACCGTTGCGCCGAATGTCAGCGCCGCTGCAATAATATCGATACGTTTATCGACCACGCCCGTTCCAACGATCTCTGCACCCAGGAGTTTTCTGGTCGTTACATCGGCAATAAGTTTGATGATAATATCCTTTGCGCCGGGATAATAATGGGCAACATCAGATGCAGGGACGATAGTAGATTCGATTTTAAAACCCTCTTTAATTGCCTCCCGTTCTGAAAGTCCAACTTTTCCAATATTCATCTCAAAAACCTTTACGATTAAGCTTCCTAAGACACCTTTAAAGATGTCGATGCCGCCAGTGGCATTAATGGCCGCAACACGTCCCATCTTGGCTGCTGTAGAACCCAGTGCAATCCATGCTGGTTTTCCTGTTACTAAGTGAATGCTCTCGGCACAATCGCCAACGGCATACACGTCAGGGATATTTGTCTCCATCCGTTCGTTGACCTTTATTGCACGCGTAGTACCAATTTCTATGCCTGCTTCCTGAGCTAATTTTGTATTGGGTTTGATTCCAATAGAAAGGATGACCATATTTGCCGGCAACTGCCGTTTGCCTGTTATAACTCTGGTAACGTAACTACCACCGTCTCCATCAAAGGATTTTACGCCGTCAGATGTGATAACCTCTACGCCCTTTTCTGTCAAATGATTCTGGACGAGCAGCGCCATATCCTTGTCCATCGGAGGTAAGATTTGGTCGAGAAGCTCAACAACTGTCACCTTGATACCCCTGAGAACAAGATTCTCTGCCATTTCTAAGCCGATAAGACCGCCGCCAACAATCACGGCATTTTTAACCTTTCCGCCATCCACAAATGACTTTATCCTTACAGCATCGTTAATAGTTCTCAGGGTGAAGATATTACCTAAAGAAATGCCAGGTAACGGAGGAACAATGGGCTGTGCCCCTGTGGCAAGAATAAGCTTGTCATAATTGAAGGCCAGGTCTTGCCCATTTTCAAGGTTCTTGACCTTGACCTGTTTTGATTTGGTGTCTATGGCAGTAGCCTGATGCCGGGTAAGAACGTCGATATTATGCATATTCTTAAAATAGGGGGGTTCTCTGACGAGGAGTTTTTTAGAATCCTTGATGATATCTCCAATAAAATAAGGCATGCCACATCCTGCATATGAAATATATTGTTCATCTGTCACTACGGTAATCTTCATAGCGGGCGACTCACGCCGAGCCTTGGCGGCCGCCTTCATCCCTGCTGCAACACCACCTATAATTACAAGATGTTTATCTTCGTATGCCATAACAGTTACCTCTCATGCTCCATAGCCGTAACCAAAAAGTGACGAGTGGCGAGTGACAGGCGACAAGCGCCATTACACGTCACTTTCCTCGTGTTACTTGTCATTATTTCCATTTTTCGGAATTTGCATCAAATGTATATTCAAAACTACCTGTGAGGATATACTTGTTTCTAAAAAGCGGCTTTATCTTATCAAAAAAGTATAAATAAACAAGCAGAAGAATTGAGAAGGTCATTGAATGCGGGAAAAGTATGAAACAAAACAAGAAGAAACAAAGAAAGATGAAAATTCATAAAAATACACTTGAAATAATCAGAAGGGTAGTGGGCAGGGCTTCAGTGATTATTTTAGTAGCTTTGCGACCGCTATGGCAATGGTGGTGCATCCTGCTACAATACCAAATATTTTCATAAGCAGGTCGGTCTGTGATGCCTTTATGCGAAGCTCTAGTTTGTCGATTTTTTCGCTTATAAAACTCTTTAAGTCTTGATGGCTGTCTACATGAGATTTTTCAATGACATCTGCAAGGGTTTCGGCTTGCTGATGACTAAAGCCGACAGACTCAAATTTTCGTATGTTGTCCAATTCTTTAGTAATAGGCATGAAGACATTATAACAAACGCAAATAAAAAAGAAATGGTAAAAACAAATAAAAATACACTATTGATAGAGGTCAAAAAACGGTGTTGGAAATGCAACATTTAATTTTTCTTGACAATTTGCCTGGTAAGACTAAAATTACGTTTTGAATTGCTAATTTTCATGAGGCATTAGAGGATAAGAACATGAAAAACGCGTCTCTGAATGCAGTTTTGTTTCCTATAAAATCGGTTTTCAGCGTTATAACCTTTTCTGCTTGTATCCTCATTATTGCCTGTTGCGGATGCGGCAAGGAAGAAAAAGAGGCTGGAAAATCTGTAGAGTTCAAAGAACTTATCTCAACCACCGCTGAAAGTCAGGCGCCCAAGGCCGCCAAGGAAGCAGCACCAGAGGTCGTTAAGCCAATTACTGCGCAAGACCTTTATCATAAAGGTGTAGAATGTTTAAGACAGGGACGGTTAAAAGACGCCGTTGAGGCGTTAAATAGGGCGACGGACATGGATCCCACAATGGTTGATGCCTATAAAAAGAAGGCAATTGCCTGCAATAAACTTGGCATGATGAATGAGGCAATTATTTCCTTTAAAAAGGTAGTCGAACTGAATCCTAACGATGCTGAGTCGTACTTCAGCCTCGGAAGTTTTTATGTTAAGAGGCGACTGACTGACGACGCTATCTTGGCATTTGAAAGATACGTGTCATTGAATCCAAACAATGTCAGAATTTATTATAATCTGGGTTGTCTTTATGGTGAAAGGAAACTATCTGATAAGGCAATAGGAGCATATCAACTGGCATTAAAAATCAATCCAAATTATGCCGATGCGTCATATAACCTTGGTATTGCATACAATGATAAAAAAATGTTTGATGATGCTATCGAAATATTTAAGAAGATTATAACCTCGAATCCTGAAAACCACGATGCTCGGTATAATCTTGCGTTTGCATACAGTCAGAAAGGGCAATATAACGATGCTGCAGCCACGTGCGAAAAACTTCTGGAGCTAAATCCAGGCAATGCCAGCGCGCACCTGCTGCTGGGTGATACCTATAGCAAGCTTGGTAAAACGAAAGAAGCGCAAGAAGAGTATGAAACGTATAAAAAATCAATATTTATTAAATGAGGTTGTTTAAATTGTATAGGAATTTTCATTTTATTTAAGCGGTTTTCGTGTCCATAACTAATATGGTAAATAGTCTATAGAAGACCTCCCCTTTATCCCCTCCTTGCGAAGGAGGGGATTGAGGGGAGGTTAATTTGGTTGTGGCTACTCCACACTGTGTAATCTGTGGTTCCAATGTTTTTTCGGTATGAGGTTTCGCCTCGCTAGGAATACAACCGTGAGAAAACTATTCATAGTTTTATATTTATTATTTGCAATAACTGTCGCATTTACTTCCTTTCCTGTTCACGCTCAGGAAGTACAGACAAACCCACCAGGGACAGCCACGCAAGCTCAATCAACGCAGTCCACACAAGCACCTCTGCCTGAAATTCCTCCTACCCCACGATCAAAACTCGAAATCATCCAATACATTTTGCTTCCCTTTGCCATCGGCGCATCCGTTTGGCTGATTCTGCGCCTTGAAAAGATGGAACAGGAAGAGGCAAAAGAAAACAAGGAAGAATAGGCGTTTATACATCCATTATCGAAGGCAGAAAAGCATATCGATTGCCTTCTAACCTTAAAATCAAAGTCAGTACCACCCCCGCATAGCGGGTGGTTTAGCTCATGAATTAAACACATTCGACATGTTAAAAGTATTAAAGAAAATAAATCGTGATAATCCAGGGGAAAGACTTCCTCATTTATATTAAGCAATATATAATAAAAAACTCAAACAATAAAAAATTTTAGGAGACAAACGATATGATCTTTCACATTACACTTGAACAAGCCGAAGATGGTTGGATCGTTGCCGAATGTCCAGCACTACCGGGTGTGTATCTCAAGGAAAAGACGAAAAAGAAGCCTTAGACAATATAAAAGAGGCAATTACCGCATGGCTTTGGGCTGAAGACCAAAAGGCTATTTCATCTATAGCAATAAAATCAGAACAACAAACGCTACTTGTAACAGTATAACAAAATGGGAAGATCGGGTAATATATCAGGAAAAGAAGCTGTTAAAGCTTTTCAAAAGACTGGTTGGTAAAATATAGGACAAGTTGTGGCTGTGTTTAAAGTATTCATACCAGCCTCTGAGACGCTTTTGTTGAGTTCTCCTATCATACATTTCATGTCCTCTCCTGATGTTCGTCTTGTCTTATGGCTGATTGTCTCTTTGCTTCCTATCTTCGGTATCCATACCCTCTTGGCGGGTTTTGCCCTGTAGTTTCCCTCTCTGCGTATCTTCTCTAATTCCACAAGATTCTTTTCCGCTTCTTTCTCATACGCCTCAATGCTATGTCGGTCTACTCCCGCAGTCCCTCCATTACTCTTCACCTGCTCTCATGATGCTCTCAGGTTCTCGCTTGAGTACACCTTTTGTCCACCAGAATAAACCATTCGCCTCCCGTTGCGCCCCACTTCATCTCACGATGACGCAGTTACGGTCGGTTACAGGGCGGAAAGCATTTCCCTGAAGGGGACTTTCACCCCTCTGGCATTGCGCACTTTCAGGCGCACTAGAAGCGCAAACGTAATGCGCCTCTACAAGTAAGATTGACACACCCTTGATTATTTTGAATTGTTTTTGCTTATGCCTTGCCTAAGGTCTTTTTCCCTGGTTTCCATTCAACCGGGCACAATTCTCCTGTCTGTAATGCCCGTAATACCCTCAGTATTTCTTCTACGCTACGACCGATACCGAGATCATGAACTAATTGGTATCTTAATTTTCCTTCCGGATCAATAATAAATGCGCCTCTTAATGCAATACCCTTGTCTTCGAGTAGCACACCGTACTTTCTGGAAACCTCTTTGGTAATATCGCTGAGTAGTGGATAATTAAGATTCCCAATCTCTTTTAGCCACGCCTTGTGGGAATAAACACTGTCAACGCTTACCCCAAGTACCTGTGCATTCAGAGATTTAAACTCGCTATCTCTCTTTGAAAATTCAGTGATTTCTGTGGGACATATAAAGGTAAAATCAAGAGGATAGAAGAAAAGCACAACCCACTTCCCTTTATACTCGTCCAAACATACATCCTTAAATTTGTCTCCTACGACACCCTGTAGCGTAAACTCAGGCGCATTTTGTCCAACTTTTACACTCATACGAAACCTCCTTTTTAGTTAAATAGTAATCATTATTAAATAATTATTAATGCTTATTATAAAAATAATACAAATGATGTCAAGACATTTTTTAATTTGTTATTGATTTTATTTTTTTATAACAAAGAAGGTTAACGCCATTACTTGAAATACTAAAGCAAGTAACAGGTATGCGTGGACATCACTATTGCGATGGAGGTAAGCAAAAACAAGTGAGCCAAAAACAAAGCATTGGATAACAGAGGCGAGAATGATTAACCATGAGGCAGGTTCGTAGGTTAACGTTCGATTAATGTTTTTTACTTCATTTAACAGTGATTCCAGAATAAAATCTTTTTCTTTATATCCCTTTTCTTTTTTAATATTAAGAGACAGGCATTCTCGGCAAAGTAGTTTTCCATCTTCTTGATAAACGGCATGTCCAGAGTCAATGTCTTTTGTTGAAAGGCTTCTTTTACAATTGGCGCATAGTTTAATTTCTAGCATAATTATTATGATGTTTTATAAATTAGTTATTTGTAAACATAAATATTTGTCATATTGTACCAAATCTATATGCCGTGTAAATCTTTATTTAAGGCCGTATTGGTCCAGTTTTCTATAAAGGGTGCGTTCGCCAATACCAAGCATCTTTGCCGCTTCTTCTCTATTTCCTTCAACAGTAGCTAATGTGCTTTTGATGAGTTCCCTTTCAGCTTCTTCAATGGTTATTCCAGCCACCAGACTGGGTGCTGTGGATGTTTCGCTGCTGCGTTGCAATATATGATCCGGTATGTCTTCTGTGTCTATGGTGTCTTTCATGCTTACAACAACCATACTTTCGATACAGTTTTTTAATTCACGCACGTTTCCAGGCCAGGGATATTTATACAGAATCTTTCTTGCCTCAGGAGAGATAATCGAGACTTTTTTATTGTGTGTCTGTGAAAATTCACGGAGAAATGCATCGATGAGCAGTGGAATGTCTTCAAGTCTCTCTCTGAGAGGGGGTAATTTGATGGAAACGACGTTCAGCCTAAAGTACAGGTCTTCTCTAAATTTCCCCTCTTTTATAAGTTTTTCAAGATACTGATTTGTTGCGGCGATCAGGCGAACGTCGACCTCAATGGACTCGTTGCTACCAACACGCATGACTACACCATCCTCGATTACACGTAATATTTTGACCTGTGTGGAAAGAGGCATATCTCCAATTTCATCTAAAAATAACGTGCCGTGATTGGCATACTCAAATTTTCCTTTCCGCTGATACACTGCCCCTGTAAAAGAGCCTTTCTCGTGTCCAAAAAGTTCACTCTCAAGAAGATTTTCCGGGATGGCGGCAGCGTTTAAAACGACCAAAGGATTATTCTTTCTAGGGCTGTTATTATGAATAATTTTTGAAATGAGTTCTTTCCCTGTGCCGCTCTCACCCGTTATTAATATCGTGGCCGTTGTTCCAGAAATTTGATTGACAATGTTTAACACCTTTTGCATCTTTGGACTATTCCCAATAATGCCGGACAGTCCATATTTTTCGTCGAGTTGCTTGTGCAGTTCTTTATTATTTCTTACAAGTCCCTGCTTTTCAACGAGCTTGTTAACCTCTGCACGTAAATGATTAATGTTGATAGGTTTTAAAAGGTATGTAGCTGCCCCTTTTTGCATGGCATCTACAGCAGTTTCTACTGTACCATAACCAGTGATCAGAATCACTTCGGCTTCAGGTAATCTTTCTTTTGTTGTTTTGAGTATTTGTAAGCCATCAATGTCATGCATGATCAAGTCTGTAATTACAATATCGATTCCTCCTGCTTCGATGATTTTTAATCCTTCTTTACCACTTGTTGCAATACGGCACTTATATCCCACCTTCTGCAATGATTCTGCTGTAGCGCTTGCATGCGCTTCATTATCATCAATAACAAGAATAACAGTGTGATTCATTAATAAGCCTTAATTAATGGTTAAATTTACGGGTAATTTTATAGAAAAGTTGGTTCCCTTTCCCTCTTCACTCTGAACTGAAATAATTCCTTTATGGTCATCGATGATACGTTTCGCAGTGGGAAGACCGAGACCGGTTCCCATCTTTTTGGTAGAAAAATAGACTTGAAATATTTTGTCAATAATGTCTTTCGGAATACCTGCGCCGGTATCTGTTATATCTATTTGTATGTATTTTTTATCCCAGGAAGTACGGACCATAAGTTCCCCGCCATTTCCCATTGCTTGTTCAGCATTGATAATGATATTCAGAATTGCCTGTTTTATAAGATTACTATCTATACGACACAGAGGGAGATTGGCATCATAGCTTTTTAGGATCAATATTTTTTTTTGTTTGATTTCTGGGGTAACAAAATCGACCACCTCATCCAGAATCTCATTCATATCATGGTCTTTCAGTTCCAGTTCTTGTCCCTTCGCAAATCTTAGAAAATCATTCAGGATTTCATCCAGGCGTTGTACTTCTTTTTGTAAGACTTGAGTTTTCCTGTATGCCCTTTTACAGTTTTCTCCTGTCATACTCTGAAGTTCCTCCTTGAGAAGCTGAAGATTGATATTGAGCGTACTTAATGGATTTTTAATTTCATGGGCAAGTCCTCCTGCCAGCGTGCCAACAAAGGCTAATCTTTCAGAGTTTATTGCCCTTTTCTCAAGATTTCGCGTCTTATTAACAGCCCTTCGTATATAGAAGAAAGCCATTGGTACAAATATAATAATGGATGCTGCTGCGCCAATTAAATACGGGATCACATTTTCTATTAAAAAAATTGAGCCAGGAAGATGGGCTTGGCTGCTTTCTTCCTGGCTCTAAGAGGTTGTTTATATATTTATTTTTAGGAGGCTACGCGAGTTACTTTTTGAGCTTGTAAACCTTTTGCCCCTTCAACGATTTCAAACTCTACCTTTTCTCCGTCTTCCAGTGTTTTAAACCCATCGCCGCCAATATTTGAATAGTGAACGAAAACATCGCCACCGCCTTCTTGCTCAATAAAACCAAAACCCTTTTTTGCATCAAACCACTTAACTTTACCTATTGCCATACTATTGCTCTCCTAATTGAATAAATACAACTTAAAACAGTTCAAACATAAACGTCAACTTATTTTCTATCCTTTACGCCTTCTCTCTCCTCCTAAAAAGACCCAAAGATATAAATAATGGATAAAACACGATAATTTTTTCTACCATTCCTCCTTTTAATAAATAGCTTTAAAATTTAAAACAATCCACTCACACTAACTGGGACAGCTTTAATCAGTCAAGTAAAGTGTAAGGTTTTTAAACACCCGGGGGTTGGAGTTGTTCTTTTTCTTTGAGGGCAGCCTTTCTGCTTAACTTAACCCTTTTTTGATCATCAATTCCAATTACTTTTATCATAATTTCCTGGCCTACCTTGACAACGTCTTCGACTCTTTCAATATAGCTGTCAGACAGTTCAGAAATATGTACCAGTCCATCATGTCCTGGGAGGATTTCTACAAAAGCACCGTATTCTTTTAAGGAAAGTACTTTTCCCGTGTAGGTTTTACCAACCTGGACTTCCTCTGTCATACGTTCAATCCATGTTTTGGCTTTTTGCGCTGACTCGGTAAGCGCTGCAGAAATAATGACAGTGCCATCATCTTCGATCTCTATCTTTGCAGTAGTTTCTTCCTGTATTTTCTTGATATTTTTACCGCCAGGGCCAATAATCAGACCAATTTTTTCAGGATTAATTTTAATATGAATCACTTTTGGCGCATATACAGAAATCTCTGGTCTTGGATTTTCAATAACCTTTGCGAGTTCCTGAAGGATATGAAGTCGGCCTTCTTTCGCTTGTGTTAAAGCATCCCGCATTGTTTTTTCTGTGATTCCAGAGATTTTGATGTCCATTTGCAGGGCAGTAACACCTTTTGCCGTTCCTGCAACCTTAAAATCCATGTCACCCAGGTGGTCTTCAGTTCCCAAGATATCCGACAGTATACATACGCTGTTCCCTTCTTTAATCAAACCCATGGCTATACCTGCAACTGGCGCATGTATGGGAACGCCGGCATCCATCATGGAAATGGTTCCGCCGCAAACCGAGGCCATTGAAGACGAACCGTTAGATTCCATAATGTCAGAAACGACTCGAATCGTGTAAGGGAACTTGCTTGGTGGGGGCAGCACTGCCTCCAATGCCCGTTCTGCCAATGCTCCGTGCCCGATTTCCCGTCTACCTGGCCCACGCAATGGTTTTACCTCGCCGACGCAGAAAGGAGGAAAATTGTAGTCCAACATGAATTTTTTCATCAGGTCTCTTGCCTTCTTTTATGATTTGGTCGCGGACTATCAGTGTTTCAATTGTTTCAAAGATTGTCTTAATTACCTTTTTTGTCGGTGCACCTTCTTGATCGGTACAATATTTATTTATAATTTCATTGAGTATTTCGTTTAATGCCAGCTTTCGTGCATCTTTTCCTGGCGTTTGATTCCTTTCTAATATTTTTGAGTAGTATTTCTTTTTAATTTCCTCCGTGAGGGTCGTATCAATTTTTAATGGTGGAATAGGTTGTTTTTCTTTTCCGCACTTAACCAACAGTTCCCTCTGGAGTTGTACGATTTCCTTGATGAAGG
>Ga0208373_1003101_pt1 | contig 16886 bp, 18 predicted proteins | sample RifOxyC2_FD_184036 | JGI IMG/M metagenome (GOLD analysis project Ga0208373, IMG submission 184036) | Soil microbial communities from Rifle, Colorado - Rifle Oxygen_injection C2 (SPAdes) | ecosystem: Environmental > Terrestrial > Deep subsurface > Rock core/Sediment | place: Rifle, Colorado...
CATATTCATCAAGAACCATTCCCATGTGAATTAGCTGCAATTTAAACTCTTTTAAAAGTTGATTCACCTTCATATTATCAGGTACAAAAATAATCGGTCGCACTAATTCTTGTAATTTTGTTAAAGGATTTTTTTGTAGTGTGAACAAAATATCTTTAAGATAAATGATTCCTATAATATTTTCTGGATTATCTTGGTAAACAGGGAATCGAGAAAATTGGTATTCAGAAAATTTGGTTAAAAATGTAGAAATATCATCACTCACATTTAAACTAATAATGTTGCTGTTGGGAATTAATATTTCTTTTACCGACGTTTGAGCCAAATTAAAAACATTTTGAAGCATTGCAGTTTTTTCATACTCCATTAAACCTTTTTCTTCAATATAACTGATGAGAAACTGAATTTCTTTTTCAGAAATCATATTTTCAGATTCATGATCATTTTCAACTGTTTTTGAAAAATAAAGAGAAATTTTATGAATTTGGCGCGCTATCGGCCCCAATATTCTATACAACGTGTTTACCAACCATAAAGATGAAGTAAATGTTTTACCATGCATTGATTGAGCTATGCTTTTGGGAATTATTTCTCCAAAAATAGAGACCATAATTGTTGTAATTAAAATACCAAGCATAAATGCTATGCTTTCTGGTACCTGAAAATGCTCAAATAAACCTTCTGTTAATTGTTGTAAAACAACAGCACAAGTAACATCTGCAAGGTTTGTTGTAATTAAAATCGAAATTAAAATGTACTGAGGATGTTTATCAAGCGTTTCAAACAAATGTTTATATTTTGGCGTAGCAAGCTCAAGCTCTTTTAACTTGAATAATCGCATTGCTGTAATACTGGTTTCTAAAAATGAAAACAATGCAAAAGTAACCAATGATATTAAAAATAATACAATATTTGTTGATAGGGCCTGCGTATACTGTTCCATAAAATCTCTCTTTTTTTTAATTGAACAACTATTCGTTATAATAATTACTCAGTTATAAATTTATCAATGATATTTTGCCTTACGCTTTCTACAAAAGCTCCAGGACTCATGAGCCCGGCGGAGCTAATTCGCTTTTTTAAATACGGCATTAGGGCCCGCGCCCTCCTGTTTCCAAAGATGTAGCGATAGCGTAATCGTAGGCTTTTCTATCATTCTAAATTGAACAACTATTCGTTATCTTCAATATCATCATCTTCTTCTTCATGAGTTGTATTAAACTCTTTTTCAAAGAAAGATTGAAGCTTTTTGCTGCGAGAAGGATGTTTAAGTTTTTTCAAAGCTTTCACTTCGATCTGACGAATTCGTTCTCGCGTTACAGAAAAGTCTTTACCAACTTCTTCTAAAGTGTGTTCTGATGCAACATCAATCCCAAATCTCATCTTTAAAACTTTCTCTTCTCGAGGAGTCAGTGACTTTAACACTTCGCGAACTTTTTCTTTCAGATCACTGTTTGCAACAATATCAGAAGGCGAAAATTCATTTTCACTTTCTATAAAATCTTTAATCGAAGCATCGTTGCTATCTCCAACTGGAGTTTCTAACGAAATTGGTTCTTTCGAAATTTTAATAATATTTTTAATCTTTTTTTCGTCAAGGTTAAGTTTTTTTGCAAGCTCTTCGTAGGATGGTTCACGACCAGATTCTTGTAAAAACGCATGCTTAATTTTATTGATCTTATTAAGCGTTTCTACCATGTGAACCGGTACACGAATTGTTCGAGATTGATCCGCAATCGCACGTGTTATTGCTTGACGAATCCACCATGTTGCATACGTTGAAAACTTATAGCCACGTTCAAACTCAAACTTTTCAACCGCTTTCATTAAACCGATATTACCCTCTTGAATCAAATCCAAAAAGTGTAACCCGCGATTAACATATTTTTTTGCAATATTAACAACAAGACGTAAGTTTGCTTGAGCTAAATCACCCTTTGCTTGCTTGTCTTTTGCCTGACCTTTTAAGAATTTTTTATAATAATCAATTGATTTTGCAGCAGGAAGACCTAATTCATTTTCAGTTTTATGAATAGTTTTATTCGCGATACGTACTTGCAGTTCATTTTCTGCAATCAATATATCAGTTTCTTCTTTATCTTTTGACTTAGCTTTCTTTAAAGACGCTATGGTTAAATTTGTTTTTTCAACAAATCGACGTCTATCTAAAATTTTAGAAATACCTTTATCAACTTTTTTACCAAGCTTTCTAATTAATTTATTTGAAAGCTTAATAGATGTAATAGTTGAACTAATTTCTTCTTTATTTTCTTTAATTTTTTCAAGCATTTCTTGCTTGTCAGCTTCTGTTTTTAACTTACCTTTATAACTAAAATAAATGTCTTTTTCATTTTTAATAAGTTTTTTAATCTTCCCAATAATCTTCAGCAAGATTTTTTTCTCTTCTTGTAAATTTGGTAAATTTTCTTCGTCATAAGTTAAAAATTGAATAATATCTTTAAGCTGAATCGTCTCTTTAACAATCTTATCGCCAATGATAGAAATTTCTTTGTGAATGATAGGAAAGTAAGATAATGCTCGAACAGATTCTGTTTTACCTGCAGCAATTTTTGTAGCGATAGCAGCTTCTGTAGCCTTATTCAACAAAGGAATCTTACCAATATCACGCAAATAACATTTTACGCCATCAGCAACTTGTGACGAGTCTGATGTATGACGAGTTTCAGATTTATCTTCTTTCTCTTCGTCATCTTTCTCTTCCTCATCTTGTAAATAGATTGAAGATTTTAATTTGCCCATAGAAAATTCAGGCGCGGCTTCATCGCTATCTGCTGAACGTAGATCATCAGCTACAACAATAGCATCAACATGAACTTCATCTTGCATAACCAATTCTACATTGGATTTTTCTATAGATTTTAAAAATTTATTCGCATCAGCTTCTGAAAATTTATGTTCATCACCAAATTCTATAACTGATTCGTACGTAATAAAACGATTCTTTTTACCTTCTTCAAGAAATAACTTAATCGCTTCTTCTGTTGTTAATGGTTTTATTGTTGCCTCAATAGAAGCAGCCGAAGCATTTTTAGAATACTTAGTTTGTTTTCCAGCTATTTTTTTTATCATAAATTTCCATTTTTTAGTAATTTTAATTTTATAGCTTGAAAAGCTGTCACAATAGTTTGTATTTCTTCGTTATTGGAATCTTGTGTTGCTTGTTGTAATTTCATCTTAATATTTACAACTATAGATTTCCAATGCTTTTTTTGAAATTGTAAGAGCATTTGCTCAAAAGCTGTTTCTATATTCGTTTCTTCAAGTGCAAATAAAAGTTGCGTAACAAGTCCTTGTTCCGTAGGAGTTAATAATTCTTGGATTTTATGCAAAGGAAGATAAGGATCTTGTTCTAATATTGCAATGATTTTTAAAAGTAATTCATTGTAAGGCTCAGGAAATCCTGCAGCAAGCAATGTTTTATTTTCATTGTTTAACAATTTGGGATAATGCAAAACAGCTGAAAATATTTTAGTTTCAAGTTGACTAAGAACACTATGGTTACCCGTCTCTTCAACTATTTTTTCAGGATGTTTACTTTGTATAGTATATTCTTTTCTCAAAATTTCTAAAGGAATTTGTAAAATTTCAGAAGCCTGTAAAAGCAAGATATCTCTTTTTAAAGGATCCTGCAAATTAGCAATTAAATCAGTAATACTTGCTGCTGCCTGCAATTTTTCCTTGAGATTTTTATTTTGGAAATCATGCCCCTTACTTTGCAGGAAAAAGCTAAAAACATCTTGAGCTTGCTTGATATAAGGCTTCAGGTCTTGGTTTTTGTATAAAAATGATGCAGGATCACTATCTTTTGGCAAACAAATAACTTTTGGCTCAATATCAATGGTCCAACACAATTGCGTTAAACGCAAAATCGCTTCTTGACCGGCATTATCACCATCATACATAACATAAAGCTGCTGCGTATAGTTTGCAATTTTTTTAAGATGTTCGATCGTACACGCCGTTCCCAACGTTGCAATACTGTTTTTGTAACCATAACTATGCATTGCCATACAATCGGTATAACCTTCGACCAAAAAGGCTGTATCATCACTTTGAATATTTTTCTTTGCAATATCAAGCCCGTAGAGCAGAGTGCCTTTTTGGAAAAACTGATTTTCTTTGGAGTTATAATATTTACAGCGATCATCGTCAGGCATAAAAACTCTACCGCCAAATCCACAATGCCGTCCCAGATGATCTTTGATAGGAAATATAATTCGTCCCTCAAAAGGTGAGTACAGATTTGCTTGCCCCTGGAAAATAACGCCCGCTTTGATCAGATCATTGGTTAAAAACCCTTGAGCAGAAGCTTGTTGCAACAAAGCTTTGATAGCCATATTTCCCTTAGGAAAATAGCCAACCGTAAACTGCGTGATGGTTTGTTGGTTAAATTTTCTGCTGTGAACATAGTTGAGAGCTGTATCGTACTGAAATAGCTGGTCATGACACCAGTTTGCAACGACTTTACACAAGGCAAAATAAGCTTCTTTTTCTGTGCGAGTTTCTTGTGCTTGATGAAAAGAAGATTTGACCGTGTCAGGAACTTGTAAATTATATTTTTCGACTAAATATTGCGCAGCCTCAAATGGAGACATTTTTTCTATTTTAGCGATAAACGAAATCACATCACCTGATTCATGACATCCAAAGCAATAGAAAATATCCTTATCTGGGCTGACCGTAAACGAAGGTGTTTTTTCTTGATGAAATGGGCAAGGAGATTTCCAGTATAAACCACCAGATTTTTTGAGCGTTGTGTATTCATTGACGACATCAAGAATATGAACACTTCTTTTAATAAAATTAAATAGATTCATCTGTTTTTTTATATATCGATATAAAGATCATCATGCTCAAAGCTGCAAAGAACAAGCAAAGAGCGAGGATTTGTTGAATTGATAAGTAACTAAAAAACCCGGATTGTCTGACAAATTCTTGATCACCTCGTAAAAAGTCGATCGTAAACCTTTCTGCGCTCATTAACATGACATACATCGCCAATATTTGCCCTGGCAGCTTGTCCGCCCTAGCCTTAGCGTAGGAGGATAAAATAATAAAGTTACAGGCTAAGAACAAACTGCTATAAAGCTGTGTTGGATGAAGTGTAACATGCAAAGGAGCTAGGCTATCGCAATTTTCATACACAACTCCCCAAGGCATGTTTGTTGATTGCCCAAAACAACACCCTGCAAAAAAACAACCTAATCGAGAGATTGATTGTAAAAGCGGTGTGTATAACGCTATGCGATCTAAGATTGGTAAAGCAGGTAATTTTGTGTAATAAAAATATATGAGCAGCGTACCAATAATTGCAATCAAAGCGCCAAGAACAGATAATCCACCAACCCAGACCGTAAAACAATCGGTCCAAGATGCAATCATTGATGCATTGGTCATTAAAAACCAAATTCTTCCTCCTGCAATGCCAGAAAAAAAACTCAGTTGAAAAATAGTCTCGAGTTGCTGACGAGAAATCAGTTTTTGTAAGGGTTTGTCGCGATGCAATAAATAAAGAGTGATGATTAAACCAAGCGCAATCATCAAGCCAAAGCTGTGAATGGCAATTGGTCCATAAATATGAAATAAGATTGGTGGCATACAACGCCCTAGTTTTTAAATAAAATATCGCAAGTACAATAAATTATATCATATTCTCTAAGGCATAGTAAGAATATTTTTAGGGTGCACGCAAGCATTTTTTATCTAAAATCACTGATGATCAAACCAATAACTTTATCTATTTGTACGCTGTCGTGATAAACACTCGCGACCTTCTGTTGAATCTGCAAAAAAGCTTAGACCATGTACAGCTGTAGAAATGCCTGCATACAGACAAGCTTTAAAAGGTTGACCCAGACAAGCCACAGCACAAGATACTCCTGTAGTATATTCAATCGCTTCTTTACATTGTACAACTTGTGGATGACGATCTCTACTCTCTCTGCATTCACGAGTTACACAATAATGTTTACAATCATTACAATCTTGTTGAAAAGACGCACCTGTTTGCAGCAATGCATCCTTACAACTTAAACGAGTATAAGTTCGTGGCTGAGCAGATATTATTGATTGAGCATGTATAGCGTTAGAAGTAGGTTGAATAATAGATGTTTGTGTAACAGGTATCGATTCATGAACTGTTGCATTATTATGATCTGATCCAAGTTCAGTCATTGGTACTTCTGAATATTGCTGATTCATACTTTGTACATAGAATTGAAAACTTAAGCTCAGCATTATCACTATCTTTAAATTTCTTTGCACCATTTTTACGTCCTATCTTTACAAAATTATTCGATATAAATTTTTTATATGATTGCATCTTTTTTGGCTTTTTTCAATGCTACAAATTCTTTGTGACTCAACCCAGAAGCTTGTTGTTTATAACTAATCCATTTTGATTTTTTTGTAGATTTTGCAACAGATCTTGGTTGGCTTACTATAGATAAATCTACAACCATTCTGGTTACTCTACGAATATCTTTTTGTATAGACTTTTCTGAAGTTGCTGACAAAGCTGATACAAAAATTAAAGAAACTAATATTTTAATGATATGCATACATCGTAGTGTTTCGGATTATATTAAAAATAAAAAAGGGGTAATTCACTTTATGCTTATTTCTTACTAAAGTTAATTCCTTAGAAGAGCTGGCCTGTCATTCATTTCCCTCTACCACTTGCAAGTAGCATGTGCTAAGAACTGATACTATGAGAATAGTTAACGTTGCTCCGATTGAGAAATGAATGGTGAGCCGCGTTGGGATCGAACCAACGACCCACAGATTAAGAGTCTGTTGCTCTACCAGCTGAGCTAGCGGCTCACATAAAAACTTACATAAACGTAACAATATTCACACAAATATTCAATTGAATTCTATAACTGCAATAAACTTTGATACTTTAAAATTTATCTATCCATAGGTTGCTATGATCGATTACAACAATTTCGAAGACATTCTTGACCATCTGTTGATTGTGCAAAAACACTTACACCATAAACCGCTGTAGCAGTGCCTGCTACGATACAAGCTTTCAAAGGCTGACCCGAACATGTCAAAAGACAGGGCGTTAGTACAGTCACTCCAATTGCTTCATAACATTTTAGCACTTGTGGATGCTTAGAGCCGCTATTCTCTCTGCTTTCACGAGTTGAACAATAATGCAGACAATTATTACAATCTAGCAAGCAAGATAAAGCTGTTTGTCGCAATACATCTTTACAGCTTAAACGAGTATAAGTTCTAGGTTGAGCATGTATAGCATGAGAAGCAGGTTGAATAATAGATGTTTGTGTCACAGGTATTGGCTCAGTAACTGTTGCATTAATATGGTCTGTCGGAAGCTCAATAGTTGGCACTTGTGAATATTTCGTGTCCATACCTTGGACATACGATTGAAAACTTAAAACCAACATGAACGCTATTTTTATTTTGTTGAGCAACATTGCCAGATCCTATTTTTATGAAACTATTTATTGAAAGTTATAAAAAAGTATAGAGATATAATTTTTTTATTGAAGAATTATATCTTAACTAAAACTCGTCAGAATAAAAGCTCGCGTCCCACAGAGGTCTATTTTAGAAATTTTAATTGGAGCAGTACATCGTTAGATAATGAATTAATACAAATATTAGGGAAAGATCTTCTTGAGTTGATCATGATTGACATTACCAGTCTTCGCTCTAATGGCTTCGCCTAGGCACAGCGATTATTTGATAAATAGTTGTTTACGTTTACTCTAAAAGCTTCTTTTTTTTATTGACTGAATAATCTCTTCTAATGCCTGTAAAAAATGAGAGCGCTTCTGTTTTGAAAAAGTATCGTTATAACTTGAAGCTACTCCTGTTTCACGTAAGTAAGCACGTAATTCACGCATTAATTTTGCAGCACCTATATTATCATTATTAAAAACTTTTCCTGTTGGGCTTATTGCACAAGCACCATTCTTTAGACAACGATCTGCAAGTAAGATATCTGTAGTAATCACAATATCTCCAATTTTTATATGTTCACTAATCCAATCATCTGCAGCATCTAAATCAGAATTAACCAGTATCTTATGTACATTGTCATCAACAGTCAGACTAAGAGAACTATTGCTTACTAAGTAAACCTGCAAATTATGTCGCATAGCCACGCGAAAAATTTCTTCTTTTACGGGGCAAGCATCAGCATCTACGTAAATAATTAACATTCATAAACTTTCTAATTATAAAAACGTTATTTTTTAATAAATATTATTCTTGTCATGATGGGATATACAATAAGAGCTTATCCGAAAAGTAAATTAATAAACCATAAAAAATAATATTGTGAACAAAAAAATAGAAGCAACATCATTTTAATAACATTGCTTCTTAATTTTATAATAGATAGATACTCAAAGTTGTAAATTATCTTTCTTCATAATACCAACAATCTAAACATGTATCAATATAGCTATCTGACCATCTATGATTACCTTTATTACCCAGTAATTGATTAACTTGTTGATTTCGTTGAGCTTGATCAACTCGAACTTTTTGATACGCTAAAGCTGCAGCCAGACGAAAAGCTATTTCACCTTTTTCTAGTGTAGAATCAAATTGGTCATAACTTTTAGCATCTGATGACTTTGATTTAAAGACAGCAACTTTCGCTAAAACCGTCGTTTTATCTTTATCTTCACAAGGCTTGTGATTATTTGGTTTACTTGCCATAATCTGCGCAGAGACAACGCTTATCACCAAGACCATTAATATTTTTTTCATTGTTATCGCCTTATAAAATTGGATATTAGTATTCTATTCAGTCTTATCAGAAATTACATAACGCTTCAAGAAAATCTTGCCTGCATTGGTTTTTAAATATCTCTCAAATCGCAAAGCCTTTAATTCTGTATCAAAACAAAAAAATGCTTCTAATTTCCAAGGCTTGTCTTTTTGAGTATACATAGATTTTCCTGAGTTATGAGCATCTAATCGTTGTTTTACATCTGTAGTAAAACCAATATAAGTTTCATTCTGATTGTTAATTGAACGAAGAAAATAAGTGTAAAACATAAGAAAATATTTAGAAAAAATCATTTGTGTGGCTTGCCATTCATTTGATCTCGCTTCGCGATTTCTGTTTCTCAATCGGAGCAACGTTAACTATTCTCATAGTATAAGTTCTTAGCACATACCACTTGCAAGTGGTAGTGGGAAATGAATGGCGCGACTAAAAACTGCAATCCGAACATATAATATGCATGCAACATTTACATTGCCTCATCTAGAGCAGACTTTGGAGATTTTAAATTTTGCTACTATGTAATGAAATTTACTTTTATTGAACTTGTTTTCGGTCTTTTCAGCCTTCACATAAAGTTTCGGCGGACACGGCGCTTTTAAAGCTTCCGTCTTCGTTTGCAACTACGCCGAGACACGACACCCAGATGAAGGAATAAGCTGCTTGGGATATATAAAAAATCCCCGCAGCTTATTTATTTTATTTAAAAAGTTACATCTATTCAATCTTAAATATTACTTAAATTGCACTGACGATAATCGATCTTCAACTAATGGTGATATCTCCCAATCTAAATTAAGGCGTTGCAATGCACGTTCTTCTTCTTTATGATGAAATAACGATTCGGACCAAGATGGCATTAATTTGCGCAAATCTTCATTAGTTTGCTTGTCAGCTGCATGAGCTGTGCACATATCATGAGATTTCTTTTGCTTTTTATACTTCTTAATATCAGTTTTTGATAGATAACCTTGAGCTGTCCTTTCTTGATTATCATATGTCTCATCTTCTATCATTTGTAAACAAACTGGACATTTTATCGCGTTAAGAGCTGATTCATCTGCTTCTCTTTCTTGAGCAAACACTTCTGCTTCCTTACTATTCCTCAAAGCAAGCAATCCCAATCGTTGATGCTGCTGAATATGAGTTAATTCATGAATTAACAGGTATAATCTATTTGATGGCACCCATCCTAAGCCCCACTTTCCTAAATACACTCGTCGATCTATAGCATCATAAAAAGGTAAGTTGTAAGCTCTATTATCATCTAAGTTATCTTGATCTGGCTGTATTAGATAAAAATCAACTTCATCTGGTATATTCATCATCAATTTTAATTTATTAAAAACAAGAAGCATATCTTGCAATAAAGTTTGGTGTTGTATAACAGATTCATCAGAAGATCCGTTTAATCGAGTAACAACCTCAGAAATTTGCTCCGCAACATATCCCGGATGATGATTTTCAATTTCAGCATAAATATCTTCCTTATTAAATGCCGAATATTGCCGATGAAGATTTTCAACAAGTTCTTTAATTTCTTCTTCTCGTGTTTTTACAAAAGGTGCAGATTGAACTATTGCATCATAAGTGATCAAAACAAAACACATTACAACTAGTTTAAAATTCATATATAATTCTTTCTTCGTAGGAGTTTATCATTTCTCAGAAAAGCATTTTATGAAAACATAAATACTACATTTATTCTCATAGTATCATAAATTAAAATATAATCTCAATAAAATTAAAGATTCTTGCCTGATCAAAAAAGGAGAGTAGCGTGAAGTCGGCCTTACCGGCCGTGGAAGCTATCCTCACGTTTTAATTACAAAAAGATAGGTACCAAGAATTTTTATTTTCTTGATACCCATTTTTAACTTAAAAAATTTATTTCTATTTCCAAGAATTAAATTTGCGTTCTTTATGATATGAATTTGCATGTAAAAAACTTAATACATCTTTTCTGTCTTCTTGTTGAGCTCGTATTTGTATTGTTCTTTCTATAACACCATATGCTGGCGGTGGACAAACACTAAAGTCAATAGTTATTACGCTTATTTTAGCAACTTCTAAACGTCTTTTCCAATCTGTTCCAAACATAGCTGTGCCAATATAATTTTTTACATCTTCATTGGTATCAGCTTTTTCACAATAATGAACTAAAAGTGGGAATCTTGCTATATCCACAAGACTATCTGTTTCGTTATTTTCAAATAAACTTGCTAAGCAAGTAAAATTTACAAATAACAATCCAATTATTAATAATTTTTTCACAGTAGATCCTTATCAAAAAATGAAGCTCTTTTTTCACAAAAGTTGCTTATACATATATATTTTCATCATTATTAATTATATTTACTTTATAATTAATAACAATATTTTGATTTCGTTCAAATACATATGTCACCTTTTGGCCTAAATTTCACACTTCAATTTTCTTCTTGCTTTACCCCCTGCTCATCAATCTATCAGCAAATTTTGGTTGCAATTCTATGCAATTATAAGTACCTTACTTGTTACGTGGTAATCGGTCTTCGCCTTAAAAAGGCTACGCCCAGACAAGCCAGATACCATTTTATATCTTCAAAAAGCAAAGAGATCATCATGAACGCATGTTTACAAACATTTATGCCATATATCGCACAGCCATTCGGTTGCAGTATGCATACTCATGATGATAGTCGGTTATATACGTCGGTCTTCGCCTTAAAACGGCTTTGCCCAGACAAGCTTGATCTTACACAAGAAATAATTCTTCCGTCTTCGCTTGGCAGCTTCGCCGAGACAAGTCGGTAAAACACCAAGCAATTCCACTCAATCTTGTTATGTACACTGTGCATTAGCTAGCTGATGATATGGTGACATATAGCTAATTGGACTTAGCTGCACACAAAACAATACACCCTACGATTTCTACCCTCCTGCGCCAAGGCTTCGGCGGGCAGGTCGAAATCTCCGGGGTTCGAGAGACCGGCGGGTCTAATACGCCTTTTAAAAAAGCTGTGTGAGGCGCAGCCCACTCCCCCAATCCCAACGAATGAACGAAAGTGAATGAGTCGGTGTGTTAAGCTTAGTTAGACTAGCTATATTCATATTTATACACCAAAATTTTATACTAGATTACGTTACTATCGATTATTCTCATGAGAAAAAAACAAGTTTCCTTGCAGGCAGAATTGCCATTGGAACAAAGAATAAGAGTTGCAGATTTTTTGTTACTCTTAATAACTATAGACAGAAGATTAACTTTACAAGCAAAAGCATCTAAAGCAGCCAAAGCTTCCCAGCCTAAACACAAGGCTACGACGGGAACAGCGGCGGACACAGCAAAGGCTCGCGATAAAGGCTCGCGTTCACCGAGAGCCCTTTTTATTTATTTTTTTAAAGCATTAACACTAATTTCAAAACCTACTGCATGTAAAACTGTTTTAAGTGAATTAAAACGAGGATTTCCTGCTCTAGAAAGCATTCTGTATAGATTTTGTTTATTGAGATCAGTTTTTTCTGCTAAATGAGGTATATTTTCACCTCTTGCTTGTAAAACATCTCTAACCGCAAGCAGAAAAACACGTTCATCTTCATCTGCAAGTGCTGCTCTTAAGTAAGATAAAGCTTGAACTGGATCTTTAAGGCGTTCAATTAAATCTTCTTCGTAATCTTGATATATTCTTTGTTTTTGTTTCATTTTGATTCCTTATAGTCTAGCCAATAATCTTGCGCTTTTACTATATCTCTTTCTTGACTCTTTTTATCTCCACCAAGCAATAAAAGGATTATATCATCACCTTCTTTTCCAAAATAAACTCTATATCCAGGGCCAACATCAACTCGTAATTCCCAAATTCCGTTGACACCTTTCAATAATTTACAATCTCCATAATTGCCAAGTTTAACTCTTTTAATTCGAGTATCAATAATACCTTGATTAAAAGAATCTAATTTAAATAACCACTCTCTAAATGGTTTTTTACCTGTAATGGTTTGATAATATATTATTTTTATTGGCTTCATAATAATTATATTATCTTATAAGCTACTCGGTTGCAATATTAACGTAATTTTTATATGCAAACTAGTTTATTTACAGCAATTTTACCAACTTGAAAGCTAATCAATTTAAAAAGATTTTCTTTCAACCATTTCATCTCCATGATAGTCTATATTTCGCATAGCGTCCGCCAAAGTTCAAAAAACGAAGGAGGATGATAATCTCAAAACTCTAACATGCATACAATAAATCATGATCGACACCATAGTTTTAACATTATCCAAAGACATGTATCAAATTACCCATCCTGAAATGTTCACTCCTTCAGCTCATTGGATTATGCTCAATAAGCCTATTGCAGGTATTATTTCAAAACAAAACCCAACAAAAAAAGAATTGAAAGCTGGTATCTACAAACCGCATCTTACCATCTCTCATCGCTTCAATGCAGCATTAGTCTATGAACCGATGCTTAAAATTGAACTATCACTGCCAAAATTATTATTTGGTAATAATTTTAATGAACTGCAGTACAAAGATTTTGATGCTGTTGCAAACAAACTGATGACAGTTTTACAGGATATGGATGTTATAATTTCTCTTGATGCACTTATCTATGCGCCTGTCTCAACCGTTCATTATGCAAAAAATATTCCATTTACCGACGGATCAATTCCATTTCATTACATCAATAAGATTAAAGAATCGAACGTAAAATTATCGCTTGATGTCAATCAAACCGACTATCGAAATGACGGCCATTGCTACAAATGGCACTGCAATTCTTACGAAGTTGTTTTTTACGACAAGCTTAAAGATTTACAAGCTGCTAAAAAGAGCTCAAAACGCGCTTTAGAGAAAGATTCCGAGTTGCAATTCACCATGCTTGAAACAATCAATCAGGCTTTGCTCAAAAAGAGCTTCCCTCTTCGCTTAGCAGCTTCGCCGAGACAAGACGCCCAGACAAGAAAAATCAATAAATTAGAAGTTTTAAGAATGGAAGTGCGTTTGAACAAACGTGCAAAAATGAAGCAACTGTTTAAAAAATTAGATATCAAAACTGATTTAACATTTAAGAAGCTGTTTAAACCCGCCATCTCAAAGAAAGTTTTATTACATTACCTTGACGAGCTTGAAAATAACAGATCTGATCTGTTAAATTTTACACCCTCAAATGATCGATCGCTTTTGACAGCTTTGGTAATCAACAATCCAGAATTAAGTCCACAACAAATCTTTAAGATATTTGGTTTTAAAAAAGCTCTTGAGTTTGCGCCTATGCGTGAATTACAGGCAATGTTTTCTGGCACTGGCGCAAGAAGTTGGAGCAGATTGGTGCATGACATTGGTAAAGTTAAAGTTGCGCGCAAGAGCAATTGCTTTACTGTATTCAGAGAATGCTTGGAAAAATTTAAAATGCTGAAACTATAAGGAAGGTCATGAAGTTAATAAAAAATAAAGAGTATGAATCATTCTTACAAGATTTAACATCACAAATAATTGCATCACAATCAAAAGCTTTAATTGCCGTCAACAAAGAATTAATGCAACTGTATTGGAACATTGGCAAGAGCATTGTCGAAAAACAAAAAATACATGGCTGGGGAGACTCCATCATAGAAGGATTGGCAAATGATCTCCAAACAACCTTTCCAGGAATGCGAGGATTTTCATCAAGAAACTTATGGAGAATGCGTGATTTATACGTCTCATACGCTGATATCGAATTTCTGCCAATGCTATTGGCAGAAATTAGCTGGAGCAATAATTTGCTCATATTAGAGAAATGTCATGAGCTTGTAGAACGTGAATTTTATATACGAATGGCTCGTAAATATGGATGGAGCAGAATTGCTCTCTTAAACCACATAGAAAATCAAACCTATGAAAAAACAATGCTGAGTCAAGACAATTTTGATAGAACTCTGCCTACAGAATTAAAAGCTCATCATCAATTACTCGTTAAAGATGAGTATACTTTTGATTTCCTTGAACTTGGTAATGATTACAGCGAACGACAACTTGAAAATGCTATAACCGCAAGAATAGACATTTTCCTCAAAGAAATGGGTGGAGTGTTTGCTTTTATAGGAAGACAATACAAGGTCGAAGTTGGCAATAAAGAATATTTTATAGATTTGTTGCTCTATCACAGAAACTTAAAATGTTTGATCGCAATAGAACTTAAGATCGATGAGTTTGTACCTGAGTACGTAGGTAAAATGCAATTTTATTTACGAGCTTTGGATGTTAGCGTCAAGCGTCCTGATGAAAATCCTTCCATCGGCATTATTTTATGCAGAACCAAAGACAGAACAACTGTAGAATATGCATTACACGATGCTCATAAACCTATCGGAGTTGCATCATATACCATTACCAAAAAATTACCGAAAGAGCTTACCGATGAACTTCCTAGTTTAGAACAGATCAAAAAACTAATTAACGAAATTTAACGCATAACGAAAACACCAAACATGAATGCCATTTTAATTGCACGTGTCAGCACCGAAGAACAAAGAGATGCGGGTAATTCGTTACCTGCTCAATTAGCAAGGCTCGAAAAATATTGCGCTGCTAAAGATTTTACCATCATAAAAGCATGTAGTTTTGATGAAAGTGCTTATAAAAATCAACGATTGGAATTTGATGAGATCATCGATTTTATCATTTCTCAAAAAGAAAAAGTCATGGTCTGTTGTGATAAAGTCGATCGAATCTCTCGTAACATTTTTGATAAACGAATTTCCGTTCTGTATGAAAGAGCATTGAACGACAAAATCGAACTGCATTTTGCCTCCGAAGGACAAGTTATCAACAGTAAAATATCTGCTGTGGAGAAATTTCAATTCGGAATGAACCTTGGCCTTGCGAAATATTATTCTGATGCAATCAGCGATAACGTAAAGCATGCTCAAGAGCAAAAAATACGCAAAGGCGAATGGTTATCAAAAGCGCCTTTTGGTTATAAGCATATCGATATAGGTAGCGGAAAACGCGATATAATCGTTGATAAATACAACTGCCATATTGTTGTTAAAATATTTGAGTTGTATGCAACGGGCCTTTATTCTTTAAAATCTTTAGCTCAAAAAATCAAACAAGATTATAACCTTGTCTGGAGCTTCACCCGTGTAGACAAAACGTTAAACAATCATTTTTATTACGGCATGATGGTGATCAAAACGAAACAATACCCTCATCGCTATCCAACAATTTTATCAAAAGCTCTTTTTGATCAAGTGAAAGCTGTCAAAACTGGCAATAACAAACTAAGAAGTAAACAAGCTGTAAAACGCCCTTATATTTATCGAGGACTATTACGTTGTGCAGTTTGCGCATTAGCGATTACACCCGAACTTCACAAAGGTCATGTTTATTACCATTGCACACAAGCAAAAGGCAAGCATGGTGCAAAATGGTTACGAGAAGAAGTTATCACTGGGCAAATCGCAAATATATTTAAAGCTATGCAACTACCAAAAGATATTGCAGAACTTGCCATCGAAACTTTAGAACAAGTTCATAGCAACAAAGTGCAATTTTTTGCCAAAGAATCAGAAAGATTAACTTGCGAACACAAAACTTTAACCACGGCAATGGATAATCTTTATATCGATAAACTTAAAGGGAGAATTACTGATAGCCAATACGACAAGTTCTACCAATCTTTTAAAGAGCAATTGGATAATCTGAACAGCAAACTTGCTGAATTAGAATCTGCAGATGAAATCTACTTTATGACGACTAAGAAGGTGTTACAGCTATCTACCAGAGTTCATGATTTGTTTGTGAGTTCTGAAGTTGAGGAAAAGAGACATCTCATCAACCTTGCACTTCTGAACTTGAAGATTGATGGTGATAATGTGCTCTGTGACGCTCATAAACCGTTTGATTTGATCCTGAAAAGTTCGGATCAACAAGTATGGCGTCCCCAAGGGGATTCGAACCCCTGTTTTCGCCGTGAAAGGGCGGTGTCCTGGACCAGGCTAGACGATGGGGACGTAAATTTCAGAGAATATAGCTTGATATAGCTATATCGTAACATGTTTTTTAATTCTTGAATACTAAAACCCAAACTTAATTATAAAGTTATTAAGTCTAACC